>Ga0209057_1001452_pt1 | contig 19049 bp, 11 predicted proteins | sample GraSoiAngelo_146_FD_185903 | JGI IMG/M metagenome (GOLD analysis project Ga0209057, IMG submission 185903) | Grasslands soil microbial communities from the Angelo Coastal Reserve, California, USA - 14_1009_05_30cm (SPAdes) (version 2) | ecosystem: Environmental > Terrestrial > Soil > Grasslands ... | reverse complement strand
ACCGGGGGCGAGACCCGAGAACGTCGCGGTGCCGCTGCCGGTGAGGGTCGTGCCGGTGGTCGAGATCGTCGCGGACATGGTGACGCCGCCGGGACCGGTGAGCGTGAAGCCGAAGGTGCCGTTGCCTCCAGTGGTGTTCTTGGTCACGACCACCGAGCCGCCGACGGCCTGATTGGTAAAGCTGCAGGTCGACGATCCGCCGGGCCCGAAGCTCGTGACGCAGACGGTCGGGCCGACCGCCGTGAAGCTCGAGGGTATGGTCTCGCTGACGGTATAGGTGGTGTTGGGCGGAAGGCCGGTGAAGCTGCCGGTCAGCGTGACGGTGACGGCCGGGGCACCACCGCTCAAAGTGAGCGAGCCGCTCTGACCGCCGCCGGTGAGGCTGAAGGTGAAGCTGCCGTTGCCCCCCTGTACCTGCTTGGTCACCACGATCTGGCCCTTCGCGTTGTTGGTGAACGAGCAGGCGGCATCGCTGGACGCGGTGACGACCGCTGCGCACGTCGTCGCGCCCACCGGGACGAATCCGCTGTTGGGGGCTTCTGTCACCGTGTAGGTGGCGGGCGTCAGGCCGGTGAACGTGGCGGTGCCGCTGCCCGCGACGGTCGTGCCGGTCGTCGTGATCGTCGCGGACATGGTGACGCCGCCCGGCCCGGTCAGCGTGAAGCTGAAGGTGCCGTTGCCGCCGAAGGTGTTCTTGGTAACCACGACGTTTCTCTTCACGGCGACAGCGTTGGCGCTGAGTGAGCGGTCTTCGTTGCCGACATTGCCGTCGGAGAAGGCGAGAACGCGCATGTGGTACGGCGAACCAGTGATGTTGACCGCGGAGTTGCCGGCGCCCCAGTCTTGCTGCGATGCGATGTGTCCGCCCCAGGCGAGGACCGGCGTCGCCGTGGTGGCCGCGAACGTGACGGTGATGCTCGTCGAGCTGTCCCCTGAATAAGTGCCTGTGAGCGTGTACGCGGAGACCGCGGTGATCACTCCGTTGTAGATCGTGAAGTTGCCCGACACCTGGGTGCACGTCGGGCAGGCGGCCGCGAAGTTCGGATCCGGCGGGATCGGGAATACCGTCGGTGAGCCGCAGCCGGTGACGCCCGCGCACGGGTCGGCCGTCGTCACCGTCCGATTGAAGGTCGTCACGTAGTCGATCGCGTGCTTTCCGCTCTTCGTGGTGTCCCACTGGAACGTGACCGTGTGGGTCCCGGTCGTGCTGAGGTTCGCGAACGAGATCCGGTACGGGACGGAGTCCCCCTCGAAGTAGTGCGAGTTGCCCGTACCGAGGTTACCGGTGACCCACGCGGTATCCGCGGTGCAAGGGTCGGGAGTGCTGGGGGGACCGTTGGCGCACTGGTCGAGCTTCAAGGACGGATTCGGCGCCGGTAGGTACGTCGGCGTCGGGCCAGGCGTAGGCGTCGGCGTGGGTGCCGGCGTCGGCTGCGGTGCGGCGACCGTCGTCAACGCCTTGTTGACGTTGATTCGGCCGAACGACCGGCCGGCCACGGGGTCGGTCGCGCCGCGGATCTGGGCCGACGCTGCGCTGTTGCTCTTGCCGCTCGCGATGAGAAGCGCGGCGAGACCCGCGGTCTCGGCCGCTGACGCCGAGGTCCCTGTGAGATTCGCGTAGGTCGCGCCCGGTCGGGTCGCGTAGATGTCGACACCAGGGGCGGCGACCGCGGCGCTGCCGGTATTGCTGGTCGCCGTGACGACGTCGTTCCGATCGGTGGCCGCGACCCCGATGACGTTCGCCATGCCGGCGGGATAGGTCGCCGCGCTCGTGGCGTTGTTGCCGGTGGCCGCGACCAGGACGGTGCCCTTGCTCCACGCGTAGTTCACGGCGTCCTGGAGCGCCGCGGAGAAGTCTCGGCTGCTGAACCCCATGAGGATGACGTTGGCGCCGTTGTCCGCCGCCCAGAGCACACCCGCGACGACATCGCTGTCGTAGCCGGTGCCGTCGCTGTGGAGGACCTGGACCGGCAGGAGCGGCGCGTCGTTGTACGCCACGCCCGCCATGCCGATCAGGTTGTTGACCTTCGCCGCGGCGATCCCCGCGACGGCGGTCCCGTGACCGTTCGGATCGACGGTCGGAACGCCGCCGACGAAGCTTCGCCCGACGAGCACGCGACCGAGCAGATCAGGATGCGAGGAGTCGATGCCGGTGTCGAGCACCGCGATCGCGGCGGTGCTGACGATCGGGACGGTCGAATACGCGGCGTCCCACGCGATCTTCGGGAGGGCCCACTGCTGCGCGTATCCCGGATCGTTCGGCGCGCCCGCCGCCTCGAGCTGAACCGCGGGAGCCGCACGTTCGACCGATGCGTGCTTCGCGTATTTGGCCGCGTGCGTCGAGGCGCGCTCCGACGCTGGTACCGCGATGACACGTGTGCGTATCTGGGGGAGGTCCCGTACCGAGTCGCCACCGAGCGACGCGATCGCCGCATCGATCGCCGCGCTCGTCGCTCCGCCCTTGAACTTCACGAGGATGAGCTCTCGATCGCTCGCCGGAGCGGCGGACGGGCTCGAGCTCGGCGCCGCGGTCGGCGACGGCGAAGGGGACGCGTCTACGCTCGTCGGTGCCTGTGATGTGAAGAGCCCCTCTCGCGCGAGCGTCGAAACGACGAGTGGCGGCGAGAGGGAGATATAGAGAAGGAAGACGACGACAAGAGCGAACGCGCGCCCGCGAGCCCGCGTGACGAGTGGCCGCACGGCTAGAAATGGGAACAGGAAGCAGGCACGCGTTTCCATGAGCGCGGCGTGACAGAGCTGTTACCAGATCGCCCGCGACGTCACAACGGTGTTACAGGGAGCGCTTGGTCGCCTCCGGCTAGGTCTCCTTGAGCTGGGGTACGGCGACGAGGATCGCGGTCATGCCGACGATGACGATCGCGGCCGCGCCCGCGACGGCGAGCGGCGCGCCGAAGAAGATCGCCGCGCCGCCGAGCAGTGGCCCGTTCAAGACGCGCATCCCCTGCGTCCCGAACGTGTACGCGCCCATGACCCGTCCACGCAGGTTGTCCGGGGCCGAGAGCTGGATCTTCGTGTTCGTGAGGGACTGCGTGAGCACGGCCGCGGCCCCCACGACGATCATGAGCGCGAACGAAAGGGCGTAACTCGTCGAGAACGCGAAGAGGAAGATCGTCGCCATCTCGACGAGCGCCGCCGCCACGATGAACCGGCCGCTGTGCCCGCGATCGCGCGCGTACGCGAGGTACATCGCCGCCGCGACCGCCCCGACACCGCTCCCGACCAGCAGGAACGAGTACCCGATGGTGTCGACGTGCAGCACGTCGTAGGCGAAGAGCACGAGCAGCGAGTTGAAGGTGTGGCCCAGGAAGATCACGCCGAGCATCTCGACGCCGATGAGCGATCCGATGAGCGGGCGCCGCCGCACGAATCCGAGCCCGTCGCGAAGCGCCGCGAGGGCTGGCAGCGTGCTGCGCGCGCCGAGCGGGCGCGTGCGGATGAGCGTGAGGAGCACGAGGAGCGGGATGAACGTGAGCGCGTTGATAAGGAAGCCCCAGCCCGGGCCGAACCCGACCACGATGAACCCCGCGATCGCCGGGCCGATCACTTGCGAGAACTGGCGCGCCGTCGAGTTGAGGCTCACCGCGGAGAGGAGCTTGGACGGCCCGACCATCGAGTGGATGAGCGTCTGCTGCGCCGGGTTGCCGATCGCTCCGGCGAACCCGTGCAGGAGCAGGAAGCCGAAGAGCCACCAGACGGTGACGACGTTCGCGAGCGTGGCGGCCGCTACGCCGACCGCGGCCGCCATGAGAAGGAGCTGGGCGACGATCTGGACCTTGCGGTTGTCGTAGCGGTCCGCGAGGAGGCCGCCGTAGAGCGAGAAGAGCGTGAACGGGATCCAGTGCGCGAACACCATCATCCCGAGCCAGAACGGCGCCGCCTGCCCGGCGAGCTGGACGACGAGGACGTTGCGGATGACGTTCTCCATGCCATCGCCCGTCGAGCTGATCCAGCTCGTCACCCAGTACCAGCGGAAGGTGGGGATCGCGAGCGCTTCGAAGCGGATCCGGCGCGGCACCGGGGCGACGCCCGCGCCGGGCGTGACCTCGAGCGCGTCGACTTTTTGCTCCGCCATCGCGAGGAACTCTAGGTGCTCGCGAGGGCGCGCACCGCGATCGGCGACTCACGCACGTCGTTGCCGGCGCGCTCGACGCGGTACGCGCATCCGTCGGGTCGCGCGCTCACCGCCTCGCGGAGCTCGCGGTCGACGTAGTGGAGGCCGACGCCGTCCTCGGCCGCGACGCCGTCGGGCAGACCGTCGCGGATGAGCTCGTGATAGCGCGGCCGGCGTCGCTCCTCGCTGTCGTAATGCGGGCACGCGCTGCCCGGGAGGAACCCGAGGAGATCGCGGATCGGCGCGAGGTCGGGCCCGAACGAGTCCGTGATGGCCGCCTCGTACCAGCAGATCATCCCCGCGCTGCCGCCGCACAGCACGACGCCGGCGTTCCACGCCTCGCGCAGCAGGCGATCGATGCCGTGGACGCGCCAGATGGCGAGCATGTTCGCGGTGTTGCCGCCGCCGACGTAGATGACGTCCTGCCCGAGCAGGAAGTCGCGCACGTCCTCGCGCGGCCACGGGAAGAGCTTGAGGTGGGAGGCGACCGCCGTCCCGTCGGCGAACTTGTCGTGGAACTGCACGATCCGCGCGGGGTCCTCGGCACTCGCGGTCGGGATGTAGCACACGCGCGGGCGTTCGCGGCCGGTAAGCCTGAGGACGAACCCCTCGAGCGGATGGAGGGTCGCGCGGCCGTAGGTCGGGAAGGTGCCGCCCCCGAACCCGACGATCTGCCGCGGCCGCGCCATCAGGGTGTGAGGAACAGCTGCGTGACCATCTTGCCGTACGCCCCCGCGGAGATGACGCCGATGCCGATCCGCCTGAACTCCGGCCGCAGGATGTTCTCGCGGTGGCCAGGGCTCTCCATGAGCCCCTGGTGCGCGACCGCCACGGACTGCGCGTACGCGAGGTTCTCGCCCGCGCGGGAGTACGTGATGCCCGCCTTCTTCAGCCGGTCGAAGGGAGAACCCGAGGTCGGTGATTGGTGGCCGAAGTACTTGAGCCGGAACATCTCCTCCGAATGCGCGCGGGCGATCGGGACGAGGCGCGTGTCCCAGGCGAGCGCCGCCAGGCCGCGCTGCGCGCGCTCGTCGTTCACGAGATCGAGGAGCTGCCGTTCCGCGACCGGATCGGGCGCGAGCTGGAGTCCGTCCGGAAGGTCGAGCTTCTCGGTCTCGTCCTCGCCGATCTTCGTGACGAGGAGCGGCACCCCGCCGAGCTGCGCCGTGAGCGCCTGGAGCTGGGGCTGGAGCGCGGCGATCTGTGCGCTCACCACGCGGCCGAACCGGCTCGTCTCGACGGCCGCTTTGAGATCGCTGCTGAGCGGCAGCGAGACGAGCGCGGTGACCGCGACCGCGGCGATGAAGAGCGAGCGCACGACCGACGGAGGGATACCCAGGATGCGTTCGACGACGTTGAGCGGCGAGCGACGGACGAGCGCGACGATCGGCCGGACTGCGAGGTGCCCGGTGAAGGAGAACAGGGCCTCGACGACGAGGACGACGAGCACGAACGCGATGCTCGACGCGAGTGGCTTGGGCACGCCGGCGATGGCCGCGATCACGGCGGTGGCGGGCCCGGTGAACACGATCGCGGCGGCGGCCGCGAGGACCCACGTCGCGAGGCTGTACGTCGTCGCGATGAACCCCGCCCCATAGCCGGTCCAGATCGCGAAGCCGACGAGCACGAGGACCGCGACGTCGACGAGGTTGACGGGGAGGTCGGGCACCGACCCTGGATGCTACGTGGCCCCGGGGGGTCCGAGGGGGCCGAGCCCCCTCGACCTGGCCCCTCAACTATGCGATGCCGCGCACCTCGCCGGTCGCAAGGAGGTCGCGAAGGTATCTCCCCGTGAAGGATCGCCGCACGCGCGCCACGGCCTCGGGCGTCCCCTCGGCGATCACCTCGCCGCCGGCCTTTCCACCCTCGGGCCCGAGGTCGATCACGTGGTCGGCCGTCTTCACGACGTCGAGGTTGTGCTCGATGACCACGACGGTGTTCCCGGCGTCGACGAGACGGTGCAGAACGTCGAGCAGCTTCTCGACGTCGGCGAAGTGCAGGCCCGTCGTGGGCTCGTCGAGGATGTACAGCGTCCGCCCGGTCGCGCGCCGGCTCAGCTCGGTCGCCAGCTTGATCCGCTGTGCTTCGCCGCCGGATAGCGTGGTCGCGGGCTGCCCGAGGTGGATGTATCCGAGCCCGACGTCGTTGAGCGTGCGGAGCTTCGCCTCGCACGCGGGCACGTTCGCGAAGAACCCGAGCGCCTCCTCGACGGTCATCTCGAGCACCTCGGCGATGGTCTTGCCCTTGTAGTGGATCTCGAGGGCCTCGCGGTTGTAGCGCTTGCCGCCGCAGACCTCGCAGGGGACGTACACGTCGGGCAGGAACTGCATCTCGATCTTGATGATCCCGTCGCCGGCGCACGCCTCGCAGCGCCCGCCTTTCACGTTGAACGAGAACCGTCCCGCGGTGTAGCCACGCAGGCGCGCCTCGGGCACCGCCGCGAAGAGCTCGCGGATCGGCGTGAAAAGGCCGGTGTACGTCGCCGGATTCGACCGCGGGGTCCGACCGATCGGCGATTGGTCGATGTCGATGACCTTGTCGATGTGCTCGATCCCCTCGACGCGGTCGTGCGCGCCCGGCCGCTCCTTCGCGCGCGTGAGCGCCTGCGCGAGGCGCCGGTAGAGGATCTCGTTCACGAGCGTGCTCTTCCCCGACCCCGACACGCCGGTGATCGCGATGAAGAGCCCGAGCGGGATCCGGACGTCGATGTCCTTGAGGTTGTGCTCGCGCGCGCCGCGCACGACGAGGGCCTCCGCTCTCGGCTTGCGCCGCCGTGACGGCAAAGGGATGCGACGGCGGCCGGAAAGGTATGCGCCGGTGATCGAGCGCGGCTGCCGGATGATGTCCTCCACGGTCCCCTCGGCGACCACCTCGCCGCCGTGCTCGCCGGCGCCGGGCCCGATGTCGATCACCCAGTCCGCCGTGCGGATCGTCTCCTCGTCGTGCTCGACGACGATGATCGTGTTCCCGAGGTCGCGCATGCCGAGGAGCGTCCGGATGAGGCGCGCGTTGTCGCGCTGATGGAGCCCGATGGACGGCTCGTCGAGGATGTACAGGCATCCCATGAGCCCGGAGCCGATCTGCGTCGCGAGCCGGATGCGCTGCGCCTCGCCTCCGGAGAGCGTCGTCGCCGAGCGGTCGACGGTGAGGTAGTCGAGTCCGACGTCGACGAGGAAGCCGAGCCGGGTGCGTATCTCCTTCAGCACCTGCTTCGCGATCTTCCGCTCGCGCGGTCCGAGGCCGGCCGGCTCCTGCGCGGGCTCTCGCCCGCGGGGCTCCTTCTCGAGCGAGCCGACCCACTCGAGCGCCTCGCTCACCGTGAGCGCGGTGACCTCGGCGATGTTCTTTCCGGTCACCGTCACCGCGAGGGCCTCGGGCTTGAGGCGTTTTCCCCTGCACGTCGGGCAGGGTCGCTCGCTCATGTAGCGCTCGATGTCGGCGCGGATGTAGTCCGAGGTCGTCTCGCGGTACTGGCGCTCGAGCCAGGGGACGATGCCCTCCCACTCGTACTCATACGAGCGCTTCTGTCCGCTGCGGTTCTCGTATGTCAGCTTCAGCGCGTCCTCGGTGCCGCCGAGGATCGCGTCGATCGCCTTTTTTGGGAGCTTGCGGATCGGATCGCCGAGCGAGAACTTGTAGCGGCGGGCGAGCCCTTCGAGGATCGCCATGCGGTACTGCGCCGTGCCGCTCGATTTCTGCCACGGCAGGACCGCGCCGTCCTTGAGCGAGAGGTCGGGATTCGCGAGGATGAGGTCGGGATCGGGCTCGAGCTTGGTCCCCAGGCCGGTGCAGGCCGGGCACGCGCCGTGGGGCGAGTTGAACGAGAAGGTCCGCGGCTCGATGTCCCCGATCGAGAAGTCGCCCTCCGGGCATGCCAGCCGCTCGCTGAAGACGCGGTCGGGGATCTTCCCATCGGCATCGGCGACGACGAGGATCCCCTCGCCAAGACGCGTCGCCGTCTCGACCGAGTCCGCGAGGCGAGCGCGGTCGGCCTCGGCCTCCTCGCCGCGCCGCACGACGAAGCGATCGACGACGACCTCAACGGTGTGCTTGCGCATCTTGTCGAGCACGATGTCCTCGGTCAGGTCGCGGATGGCGCCGTCGACGCGGACGCGCGCGAAGCCGCCGCGCCGCGCGGTGATGAGGAGCTGCTGGTGCTCGCCCTTCCGATCGCGGACGAGCGGCCCGAGGATGAGCAGCCGTGTCCCGTCGGGGTACTCCATGATCTGGTCGACGATCTCCTGCACCGTCTGCGCGACGATGGGGACCCCGTGCGTCGGGCAGTGCGGGACGCCGACGCGCGCGAACAGCAGACGCAGGTGGTCGTAGATCTCGGTCACGGTCCCCACGGTCGACCGCGGGTTGCGCGTCGAGCCCTTCTGGTCGATCGACACCGCCGGCGAGAGGCCCTCAATGAAGTCGACGTCGGGCTTTTCCATCTGGCCGAGGAACTGCCGCGCGTAAGCCGACAGCGACTCGACGTAGCGGCGCTGGCCTTCGGCGTAGATCGTGTCGAACGCGAGCGAGCTCTTCCCGGACCCGGACAGGCCCGTGATCACGACGAGCTTGTCGCGCGGGATCCGCACGTCGATGTTCTTGAGGTTGTGCTCGCGCGCGCCCTTGACGTGGATGTGGTCGAGCGGCATCAGCCCTCCTCGCGCCCCGTCGCCGCTTCGGCCCCGGCGGAGCGGCTCGACGGCCCCGGACCGATGGGCGCGCCGACCATGCTCGGCTCCGGCGGCGGCCCGCTCGGGCCGCCGCGGAACGCCGACCGGCGGTCGTAGCGCGCTCCGCCCGCCGCCAGGCGGAAGAACAGCAGCCAGATCGCGAGCGCGACGATCCCCGGTATCAGCGAGTCGCCGAGGCCCTGGCGAAACGAGCTCGCAGGAACGATGAGCCAGTTCGAGAGCGCCTGGTACACGCCGTTCGGGAGGAACACGAGCGTCGCGACGCCGAAGCCGGCGGTCCCCACGAAGAGATACGCCCGCCGGAGCGCACCCTGATCGCCCGGGCTCAGCCGGTTGCGCGCGAGCCAGTGCACGAGCCAGAAGAGCACGCCGAACGTACCGAACGTGAGCCCGCGCAAGGCATCCTCACCGCGGCGCCGCTCGAGCTGGCTCGCGAACGCGAGCTGCCGCGACTCATCCGGCGGTCCACCGTAGACGAGCTGGCCGCCGCCGGCCGACGCGAGGCCGGCGTTCAGGAGCGCCACGAGGCCGATCGCGAACGCGACGACACCGGCGAGCGAGGCGAGATACAGGTACGTTCGGAACAGGGCCGACGTCGACAGCTCGACGGGCTGCCCGCGCTGCTGGACCAGGGCCGCGACCAGGAGCACGACGAAGGCGATCACGATGAGCGGGACCGCGGCGGCGAGGAGTGTCGTCACGCACCCGTACCGCGCCGGAAGTCGGTGACGACGAGTCGCAGGAACGCGAGCCAGACGATGAGCGACACGAGGCCGGGCATGAGGCTATCGCCGACGCCCGGGCGGAACGTGTCGGCCGTGACCGGCAGGATCGCGTTCGCCAGCAGCTGGTACAAGCCGGTGGGGACGAGCACGACGGTGGCCAGGCCGAAGACGGCCGTGCCGACCATGAGATACGCCCGCCGCAGAGCGCTCTGCGTCTCTTCGGCGCCGACGAGCGCTCGTCGCGAGGCGTAGTGCGCCGCGTAGAAGAGACCGCCGAACACCGTGAACGTGACGCCCCGCAACAGGTCCTCGTTGCGGCGCCGTTCGTTCTGCTCCGCCATCCGCTTGAGCTGGTCTTCGACCGAAGGCGGCTGAGGGCAATTGGGGAAGTTCGGCGGGCAGGCCGGCGCGATCGCCGGACGCGGCACGGGAGGAGCGCCGTAGACGACGTCGCTCCCGGCGGCGGCCGCGAGCGCGAAGTTGCCGAGGGCGGCGACACCGAAGACGAAGGCGGCAAGCCCCGCGAACGAGCCGGCGTAGAGGTACGTCCGGAGCAGGTTCCGCGGCGTGAGGTCGATCCCCTCGCGTCCCCGCTGGATGAAGAGCACGGCGACGAGGGCGAGCGCCGCCACGACGGCCGCGGCAGCGACGAGTCCGACGAACATTACGGGCCCCGCCGCCCGCGACGCATCCCAGCGCGGACGACGCGTGTGGTCGTGCTCACAGGCTCCGCCGCCGCGTCGATGCTCTCGGGACCCCGCTCGAGCACGAGCTGGCCGCGCAGCTCGACGACCTCGTCGCGCAGGGCGGCCGCGCGCTCGAATTCGAGCTCCTTCGCGGCCTGCTTCATCTGCGACTCCAGATCCTTGATGAGGCGGACGAGCTCGTCCTTCCCAAGGTCGCGCCCGCTGATGGCTCGCCCGGCGGACTCGTAACGCCCTTCGCCCTCGGCGACGTCACGGAGCCTCAGGCCGATCTCGCGGATCGCCTTCACGATGGTCTGCGGCTCGATCCCGTGCTCGCTGTTGTACGCCACCTGGATCTCGCGGCGCCGCTCGGTCTCGTCGATCGCCGCGCGCATCGAGGCCGTCACGCGATCGGCGTACATGATCACGCGGCCCTCGACGTGCCGGGCCGCGCGGCCGATGACCTGGATGAGCGAGCCCTCCGACCGTAGGTAACCCTCCTTGTCGGCGTCGAGGATCGCGACGAGCGTCACCTCGGGAAGGTCGATCCCCTCGCGCAGGAGGTTCACGCCGACGACGACGTCGTATACGCCAAGGCGGAGATCGCGGAGGATCTCGACGCGCTCGAGGGTCTCGATCTCGGAGTGGAGGTAGTGCACCTTGACGCCCATCTCGCGCAGGTAGTCGGCGAGATCCTCGGCCATCTTCTTCGTGAGCGTTGTGACGAGGGCGCGCTGCCCGCGCTCGACGCGCAGCCGCAGCTCGGCGAGGAGGTCGTCGATCTGGCCTTCCGTCTTGCGGACCTCGACCTCGGGGTCGATGAGGCCCGTCGGCCGGATGATCTGCTCCACGACCTTTGGCGAATGCTCGAGCTCGTAGGGACCCGGCGTCGCGGACACGTAGATGGCCTGGTCGAGACGCTGCTCGAACTCCTCGAAGGTGAGCGGCCGGTTGTCCAGCGCGCTCGGTAGGCGGAACCCGTACTCGACGAGGACCTCCTTGCGCGAGCGGTCTCCCCCGTACATGCCCCGCACCTGCGGCAGCGAGATATGCGACTCGTCGATGAACGCGAGGAAGTCTGGCGGGAAGTAATCGAGGAGCGTCCAGGGCCGGCTTCCCGCGGGCCGGCGGGCAAGGTGTCGCGAGTAGTTCTCGACCCCGTGGCAGGTCCCGGTCTCGCGGAGCATCTCGAGGTCGAAGTTCGTGCGCTGCCGGAGGCGCTGCGCCTCGAGGAGGCGGCCCTTGTTCTCGAGCTCGGCAACGCGCTCCACGAGCTCCGCCTCGATGTCCTTGATTGCCTCGAGCAGCTTCTCGCGTGGCGTGACGAAGTGACGCGCCGGGTAGATGTCGATGCGGTCGCGGTCCGCGAGGACCTCACCCGTGAGCGGGTCGAGCTCGGTGATGCGCTCCACGTCGTCGCCGAAGAACTCGATCCGCAGGGCGAGGTCCTCGTACGCGGGCTGGATCTCGAGGGTGTCGCCGCGCACGCGGAACTTCCCGCGGACCAGATCCGTATTAGTACGTTCGTACTGGATGTCGACGAGGTGGCGGAGCACCGTGTCGCGCCGGACGCGCTCGCCCTTGTTCAGCCGGACCGTGACGGCGCCGTAGTCGACCGGCGCGCCGAGGCCGTAGATGCACGAGACCGAGGCAACGATGATCACGTCGCGTCGCTCGAAGAGCGAGCGGGTCGCGGAGTGGCGCATCTTGTCGATCTCCTCGTTCCGCGAGGAGTCCTTCTCGATGTAGGTGTCGCTCCGCGGGATGTACGCCTCGGGCTGGTAGTAGTCGTAGTACGAGACGAAGTACTGGACCGCGCTGCCGGGGAAGAACTCCTTGAACTCCCCGTAAAGCTGCGCCGCCAGCGTCTTGTTGTGGGCGAGCACCAGCGCGGGCCGGCCGGCCTCGGCGATGACCTTGGCCATCGTCACCGTCTTGCCGGAGCCCGTGACGCCGCGCAGCGTGATGTGCCGATCGCCGGCGGTGAGACCGTCGATCAGCCCGGCCGCGGCCGTTGGTTGGTCTCCCGCGAGGTCCCACGGAAGCGACAGACTGAAAGGCGCTCGTCCGCTCGGTCGTTCGATCGGGACCTGGAGGGTCTCGCCTCGAGGCATGGGGTCCCTTCATTCTAGAACGAATGTTCTGATGTGGTCTTGGCTCCCCCGCCCTCCCATTGTCGCGCACCAGCGCCTCCTCCGCGACGTTCACTGGAACGGCGCCGCTCTTGACCGTGCGGCTCTTTGGTACGTACCGTCACATACCGTCCGCACGCCGACATTCGGTCGCTAGAGTTCCCCGAGGGACTCGCGCCTCGAGAGGAAGAAAAGGGAAGAGTTGGAAGATCGTTCACGGCGCCGTGCGCGCCTTGTGCTCATCGTCGGGTTCCTGTTCGCGCTCCTCGCCGCGGGTGGGTCCTTCTTCTACACGTCGAGCGCCAAGACCGACGCCCCGGTGGCGATCCCGACGAGCGACGTCGTCGTCGCGGCACGCGAGATCCCGGCCCGCACGGCCGTCTCGGCGTCGGACCTCAAGGTCGTGAAGATGAACACCGACGTCGTGCCTCCCGCCGCGCTCCGGGATTCAAAGGACGTCGTCGGCAAGGTCACGGTCCAGTCGATCGGCGTCGGCGAGCCGATCCTCCCGAGCAAGCTCGCGGGCTCGGCGGCGGCGCCCTTCACCGTGTTCCCGCCCGAGCTCATCGGCGCGAACGGCCTGCCCAACCCGGGCACGCCGGCCTACCGCGCGATGTCGATCACGGTGTCTGATGCGCAGGCCGCCGGCGGCGCGGTGCAGCCGGGGGACATCGTCGACCTGCTGTACTCGTTGAACTTCGATCCCTCGAAGTACTTCCTCAATCCGATCCCGCCGAAGAACAACGCCGACACCTCGGCCCACATCATCCTGGAGCGCGTGCCGATCCTGGCGCGTCTGGGCGGCGTGTACACGATCCGCGTGGACGCGACGACCGCCGAGCGGATCGCGTACGTGACGGCCGCCGGTGGTCAGATCCAGCTGCTGCTGCGCGCTCCCAAGGACGACCGCGCGAGCGGCGCGACGGGGGCGACCTTCAAGACGGTCTTCCCCGAGTTCAAGTTCCCGGTCCCGGAGCGGATCGCCATTCCCTAGCGCGTAGCGCGGCCCACGCCGCGCGGACCTGGTCGCGGAGCTTCTCGCGGTCACCGTCATTCGTGATGACGGTGTCCGCGGCTGCCCGGAACGCCGTCTCGCTCGCCTGCCGTGCGAGGCGCAGGTCGGCCTCGCCGGCACCCAGGCCGCGGCGCCCGAGCCGCTCGATGAGCGCATCGCGGGGTGCGAGCACGACCCAGATCGTGTCGCAGATCGTGCGCAGGTCCGTCTCGAGGAGCTTGATCGCCTCGATGACGAGCACCTGGTCATCGGGCAGCATCGCCCGCGCCTCGAGGACTCGCGCGATGACGCGCGGATGCAGGATGCGCTCGAGCCGCACGAGCTTCGCCGGGTCGGCGAACACCTCGGTCGAGAGCTTGGCGCGATCGATCTCCTTGTCATCGCCGAGCACCTGCGTGCCGAAGGTCTGCACGATCGCGCTATAGCCGACGGTCCCGCGGAGCTGCTCGTCCTTCGCCATCGCATCCGCGTCGAGCACCTTCGCGCCGAGCTCACGCAACATCGCGGCCACGGTCGACTTCCCCGCGCCCATCGGCCCGGTGAGGCCGAGCACGAACGCGGTCACTCGCTCGCCTCGCTCTGCTTCGCCCACTCCTCGTACAGCTCCCGCAGCGAGCGCTCGAGCTGCGCGTGCTCCTCGCCGATCCGCCGGGTCTCGAGGTAGTTCCCCGACTGCGCGATCTGCGATACCTTTTCTGACAGCTGCCGCAGCTGGAGCTCCATCGCCGAAATACGGGCCTCCAGCGCCGACAGCCCCTCCACGCGCCGCACCGCCGATGCCCTGGTGCCGGCACGGCCGCGGGTCCTGTCCCGGCTCGGGGGTCTCTCGCTCCGCGCACCCTGCCCGCCCCGTGCGCCCGGGGGCCTTGCCCCTTGTCCTCGGCGGGTCCCGGGCACCCGCACGTCGCGAGAGATCCCCTCCGCCGTGCCACCCGCGGCCGGTGCCTCCAGCCTTGGCATCGGCAGCTCGGCGCCGGAGGCGCGCAGGCGCTGGAGGCCCGTCCAGTTGCCTTCGAAGCGCTTCAATACGCCGCTCTCGATGGGCCAGACCTCGGTCGCGAGCTTGTCGATGAAGTAGCGGTCATGCGAGACGAAGAGCAGCGCGCCCTCGAAATCGAGGAGCACGCTCTCGAGCTGCTCCCGGGCTGTGAGATCGAGATGGTTCGTCGGCTCGTCGAGGACGAGGAGATTCGCGTGGCGTGCGGAGAGCCTCGCGAGAGCGAGTCGGCTGCGCTCGCCGCCCGAGAGCACGCCGACCTCCTTGAACACGTCGTCGCCGCGGAAGAGGAAGCGGGCGAGCAGGTCGCGGGCCGCCGGTTCGTCGAGGCCGCTGGCGCCGCGGAGCGAATCGAGCACGGTCTCGTCGCCCGCGAGCTCGCTCTGCGCCTGTGCGAGGAAGGCGACGCGCGCCGTCGGCGCGGAGCTGACGTAGCCCTCCAGGGCCGGGAGGTCGCCGACGATCGTCCGGACGAGCGTCGTCTTCCCCGCACCGTTCGGACCGACCACCGCGATCCGCGCGCCGCGCGCGATCCGGAGCGAGCCGGTGCGCACGATCGGGTGGTCGTACCCGACCGCCAGCGGCGTCGCATTCACGACCGTATCGCCTGCGAGGTGGGCGGCCTCGAGCCGCCAGCCATGGCGCGGACCCGTCTCGGGCGCCGCGATGCGCTCGACGCGCGCGAGCTTCTTCGCGCGGCCGCGCGCCTCCTTCGAGCGCTGGCCCGCGCCGTAGCGGCGGATGAATTCCTCCGTGCGGGCGATCTCTTCGGCCTGGCGCGACGCCGCCTTCTCCGTGGCCGCCTCGCGCTCCGCGCGCTGGCGCGCGTACGCGGAGTAGCCGCCGCGGTACTCGACGACGCTCTCGCGCTCGAACGACAGCGTCCGCGTGGTGACGCGATCGAGGAACCAGCGGTCGTGCGATACGACCAGGAACGTCTCGTCTCCGCGCTCGAGGAGGAACCGTTCGAGCCATTCGAGCGCCGCGACGTCGAGATGATTGGTCGGCTCGTCGAGCAGGAGAAGGTCAGGGTCGTCGAGGAGAAGGCGCGCGAGCCCGAGACGCGTCCGCTCGCCACCGGAGAGCGTGCGCACTTCACGATCGGACAGCTCGGCGAGTCCCAGGCCGCCGAGGACGCGACCGACCGTGGCGTCGAAGTCGTAGCCACCGGCGTGCTCGAACCGATGCTGCGTGTCTGCGTACCGCTCCAGCACCCCGGCTTCCCCGGTCGCGAGCTCGGGCTCGAGCGCGCGCAGCTCGGCCTCGATCTCGCGGAGATGCGTGGCGGCACCGCGCGCGTGCTCCGCGACCGTGCCCTCGGCCGCGCCGAGCAGCTCCTGCTCGAGGAAGCCGATGCGCGTCCCGCGCGCGATGGCCACGTTGCCCGCGTCCGGCGCTTCCAGGCCGGCCGCGATGTGCAGCAGCGTCGTCTTGCCGACACCGTTCGGCCCGATGAGGCCGACCCGATCGCCGTGCGCGAGCCGGAACGAGACGTCGTGGAACACCAGCCGCTCGCCGAACCGCTTCGCCACCGCCTGGACGGAGAGGACGCTCATGAAGACATGATGAGCCGCGAGTCGCTCAGAGCTTGCTCCGGGCGTCTTCTCCGCGGGCCGCTTCGCGGCCAGGCCCGAAAACGTGCCAGTGCACGTGTGGCGTCACCTCGGGATCCATGGCGTACGCCTCGACGTGGAAGCCTGCGCGGTCGAGCCCGAGCCGGCGAGCGACGCTCTGGACGGCAGTGACCAGCGCGACGAGGAGGCTCGGCTCGACCAGCTCCGGCCCCCGGCGTCGTTGCGATCGGCGGGGCGCATCAGCGCCGCCGCGCCGGGAAGCCGATCCGCGGTGCGCGCTGGCAGCGCGGGCAGTGGAAGGTGCCGCGACCCGCCACGACGCTGCGCACGATCGCGCGGCCGCAGCGCGGGCAGGGCTCGCCCTCGCGCGCGTAGACCTTGAACTCGCGCTGCATGCGGCCCTCGTTGCCGCGGGCATCGACGTAGTCGCGGCGCGACGCGCCCCCGTAGCGGATGCCCTTGCGCAGGACCCAACGCAGCGCCTCGCGCAGCCGCGCGACCTCCTGGGCGCGGAGCGAACCTGCCTTCCGCAGCGGGTGGATCTTCGCGCGCCAGAGCGCTTCGATCGCGTAGATGTTCCCGACGCCCGCGATGCCACGCTGATCGAGCAGGAGAGGCTTGATCGGCGCGCGCCTTCGCCGCTGGAGGAACGCGCTCAGCCATTTCACGGTGAATGCGCGCGACAGCGGCTCCACGCCGAGCGACTCGTGCAGCGGCACGCGCGGCCGATCGCCTCGGGGGCCGGGGGGCGGAGCCCCCCGACCGGTGGGGGGCCGAGCCCCCTGACCGAGGACCGCGGCATCGACGACGGCCATGCGCCCGAACTTCCGCGTGTCCGCGAAATGGAGCGCCGTCCCGTCGGCGAAGCGGATCACCGCGCGAAGGAAGCGCTCCTCGGGCGCGCCGTTCTCGTGGAAGAGCAGCTGACCGGTCATCCGCAGGGAGACGATGAGGGCCTCGCCGCCGTCGAGGTCGAAGACGACGAACTTCCCACGCCGGCGGACCGCGACGATCCGTCGACCGCGCAGCCGCGCGGCGACGTGCTCCGCGGGGACAGGCTCGGTGAGGCGCACCCAGAGCGATTCGAACCCGTCGACGACGCGGCCGACGACGAGCTCGCGCAGCTGACGCGCGATCGTCTCGACCTCCGGTAGCTCAGGCATGAGCAAGGAGCGCAGGGGCAGGGGCCCCTGTCAGCGAGGCGAAGCCGAGCGTGGCCGCGACGAGCGAGTCCGCCAGCCGTGAGCGTGTCTCCTCGGCGAAGCCGAGAGATCGAGAAGATTCAGGCAGCGGCGGCCACCTCGAGGCGCTGCATCTCGTCCCAGTTGGGGCCCGCGCGGACGTCGACGACAAGCGGCACGTCCAGCCGGTACGCCGCGGACATCTCGTCGCCGAGGAGCCGCGCCATCCGCTCGACCTCGAGGCGCGGGACCTCAGCAACGAGCTCGTCGTGCACCTGGAGGAGCACGCGCGCGTGCAGATCGCTCTCGTGGAGGGCGCGGTGCACGCGCGACATCGCGATCTTCATGATGTCGGCGGCCGTCCCCTGGATCGGCATGTTGATCGCCATCCGCTCCGCCGCGTTCCGCACCGCGTTCACCGGGCTCGCCATGTCAGGGATGTAGCGCCGCCGTCCGAGGAGCGTCTCCACGTAGCCCTGCTCGATGCAGAAGGCCTTCGTTTCGATGACGTAGCGGCGCACCTGCGCGTAGCGCTTGAAGTACTCGTCGATGAAGCGCTGTGCCTCCTCGCGCGCCATCTGCATCCGCCAGGCGAGCCCGAAGTCGCTCATGCCGTAGATGATCCCGAAGTTCAGCATCTTCGCCACGTCGCGCTGCTCGCGCGTCACCGCGCTCTCGGGGACGCCGAAGCCCGCCGCGGCGGTCCTGCGGTGCACGTCGGCGCCGGAGCGGAACGCGTCGATGAGCGCCGGGTCCTGCGAGACATGCGCGAGGACGCGGAGCTCGATCTGCGAGTAGTCCGCGGCGACGAGGACCATGTCCGGCGATCCCGCGACGAAGGCATGGCGGATGCGCCGGCCGAGCGGCGTGCGGATCGGGATGTTCTGCAGGTTCGGCGCGCGGCTCGAGAGCCGTCCTGTGGCCGCGACGGTCTGGTCGAAGGTCGTGTGCACCCGCCGCGTCTCGGGATCGACCAGGCCACCAAGGCCCTCGGCGTAGGTCGAGCGAAGCTTCTCGATCTCGCGGTATTCGAGGATCTTCTCGATCACCGGGTGCGCACCGCGGAGCTCCTCGAGGACGGTCGCGTCGGTCGAATAGCCCGTGCCGGTGCGGCGGCCGCGCGGGAGCCTCAGCTCCTCGAACAGCAGCGACTGCAGCTGCTTGGGCGAATTGATGCCAAAGTCGTGGCCGACGGCCTTGTACGCCTCGTCCTCGATGCGCGCGACCTCGCGCGCGAACTCTTCGCCGAGGGAGCGCAGATACGGGAGGTCGACCGCGATGCCGGCTTCCTCCATCTCCACGAGCACGTCGACAAGCGGCAGCTCGACGTCGCGGTAGAGGCGCTCGAGTCCGAGGCGCTCGAGCTCGACGGCGAACTGCTCGCCGAGCCGCGCGGCCGCGACCGCGCCGGCGCCCGCGCGCGCGAGCCGCTCGTCGAGCGTCGGCGTTCGGTAGGGATCCTTGCGGTCGGGCACCGCGAGCACCGGGACCTCGAGCTTGAGACGCTCCGCCGCCAGGTCCTCGAGCCCGTGATAGCGCCGGCTGGCGTTCACGAGGTAGCTCGCGATCATCGTGTCCATCACGAGCCCGCCGAGGTCCGCACCGCTCCGCCGCAGCGCGCGCCGCGCGGTCTTCGCGTCGTGCGCCGTCTTCGCGATCGCCTCGTCGCGCAGTAGCGCCGCGATGGGGCCGGGCACGCCGTCCGGCGTCGCGAGGTACCACGCGCGCTCGCCCGCGGCGAGCCCAAGGCCGACGAGCGCGGGATGACGTCCTGTCGCGTCGACGTCCGCGTGGACCGCGACGGCCCCTACGGCGCGAAGCTCGCGCGCCACCGCGTCCGCGTCGACGTCCGCGACGAGCGCGGTCTCGACCGGCGGCGCGACCGCGGACATCGCCTCGAGCCCGAGCGACAGCTGGCC
>Ga0209057_1001451_pt1 | contig 19076 bp, 17 predicted proteins | sample GraSoiAngelo_146_FD_185903 | JGI IMG/M metagenome (GOLD analysis project Ga0209057, IMG submission 185903) | Grasslands soil microbial communities from the Angelo Coastal Reserve, California, USA - 14_1009_05_30cm (SPAdes) (version 2) | ecosystem: Environmental > Terrestrial > Soil > Grasslands ... | reverse complement strand
TGCCGTTGAGCGAGGAGATGGCCTTCTCCGCCTCCTCGGTGGTCGCCATCTCGACGAAGCCGAAGCCCCGCGAGCGTCCCGTCTCTCGGTCGGTCATCACGGCGGCCGACATCACCTCGCCGAAGCGCGCGAAGGCGCCGCGCAGGCCCTCGCTCGAGGTGGAAAACGAGAGACCACCGACGAACAGCTTCACGGACATGACCTGCTCCTTTCGTTTGCCGGGTCGATTACCCCGAGTATATATCCGCCCAGGAACGGCGACCTCGACGAGATGGCGCGGCTCTTCGGCGCGGATCTCACGGAGTCGCTCAGTCGCTCGGGGCTCAGGAGGTGGGGGCGGGCAGCAGCAAACCGACCGCGGTCAGCGCGAGCGCGACGAGCACGGCCTGCGCAAAGATCTCACGCGCCTGCCGCTTGAGCTCGCCGGCGGCCCACGCATCGCTCACGGGCTCCGTTCCGGTCGCCGTTTCGCGCAGCCCGCGCGAGGCCAGGCCCGTTCACGTCCCGCCGCGGGCCTGGAAGAAGCCGAGGGCGGCGCCGAACACGGGCAGAAACAACACGAGGCGCGCGCCGCGCGGGGCGCCGAACAGGACGAAGCCGGCGGCGAGGAGCAGCGTGAGCGCGAGTCCCGCCGCGCCCATGAGGTAGCGCCGGCGCCGCCCGCGCGATCCGAGATTCGTGACCAGGGGGAGGGCCATCGCGGTCCGCGGGCTAAGGTATCATCGTTGCCAACCGGGGTCGCCGAATGCTAGATTCTTCGGCAACCAACCGCCGGTCAGGCGGTCGAAGCAGGGACAGGAGATCGACATGGAAGAGGCGACGGCGACGGCGCGTCAGCGACTGGCTCGCTGGATCGAAGACAGCCGCGAGGTCTTCGCGCTGCTGCCCGAGTTGCTGGACGGCGTCCAGAAGGCGACCGCCAAGACCGAGCACGCCGAGCGCGAGGCGGACCGGCTGCGCCGGGAGCTGATGGGGCTGCGCAAGGAGTTGACCGACGCGCGGGACAAGGAGACGGGCGGCCGCGCCCAGCACGGCGAGTTCGAGAAGCAGATCGAGGACTACAAGAAGCAGCTCGAGGAGCTCAAGCGCGTCAACGAGCAGCTGAAGGGCGAGAAGGAGGAGGCGGCGCAGGCGTTCGCGAAGCTGCTCGACACGGTGCAGTCGACGAATCAGATCGCGCAGAAGCTTGGCGTGACGAAGAGTCCCTTCGCGCGCGCCGCCCAGAAGGATCCCGCGCCGCCGGCCTCGCCGGCGCCTCACGAGTAGTTACTTCTTCATCCCCCGCACGTCCCTGCGCAGCGTGAGCCCGAGCTGGAAGCGCGTCTCGCGCCCGGGATCCGCGTTGAAGACCGCGAACCAGATCGCCCCGTGGTCACGGCCCAGCCCGGGCAGCGCCGTCCCCTCCGCGGAGAGCCGCCGCGCCTCGACCCTCGTCGCCTTGCCCACGGCCGGTACCGTCACCACGAGGCCCGAGTCGGAGGGAGCGCCGTCGACTTTTAGGTTGATGTCCACGCCGTGCGCCTCCTTCAGCTCGGCCTGGATCAGGAAGAAGCGCGAGGTCAGCGGCGGCAGCGTCGCGCTGAACTTGTGCTCGGTGAAACGCTGGTTGTCGGCGAGGAAGCGTTTCGCCGTCTGCTCGGTCTCGCCCAGGCGCGGCGTCGGGCGCTGGAAGACACGCGTGTCGTCCTTGGAGTGGATCATGCGCGCCTGCACCCACGGACCCGGCTCCGGCACCGCGGCCAGCAGCACGTTCTTGATGAAGTCCGGGTAGGTCTCGGTCAGCCGCCCCTCGGTCACGAGGTAGTCGTAGAGCTGCGTGCCGACGGGCTGCATCTGTCCTGACTTGAGATTGTTCAGCGCGTTGCCGACGGCGCCGGGGCTCTGCTTCTCGACGTGCTCCATGATGATCGAGTAGCCGTACGCGAGGAGGCCCTCCTCGAAGTCGGGGCTCTGCTGGATCGGCACCGACAGCAGATAGGGATATTTCGAGAGCTCCTCTCGCACCGCCGCGGGGAAGGCGAGCGTGTTCTTCCATCCCGACCAGCGGGCCCACGCCGCCAGCCACCACTGGGCCGTCTCGTCGGGCGCCGAGGGCTCGCCGCGCGGGGCCGCCGGCTGCGGCGCCGCGACGGTCGGCTCCGGCATGCGGACGGGCTCGGGCGCGCGGATCGCCTCGGCGATGCGGACGGGCTCCGGCGCCGCCGGCGCGGGCTCGGGCGCGCGCGGCGCCTGCCCCGGCAGGAGCAGCCGGCCGCGCGCCACCGCGACGGCGATCTGGCGGCCGAACGCGTCCGCCACGCTCTCCTCGAGGGCGGAGAACTTCTCGTCGTCGAGCGCCTCGGTGCCCTCGAGCATCGTGAGCAGGTCGGCGAACGGCCCCGCGGCCTCCATGAGGGCCCGCGCCTGCTCGGTCGTGGCGTCCGTCAGCGCGAGCGCGGCGGCCTTCGCCTCCTCCGCCTTGCTCTTCAAGGTGACGACCGGACCGAAGCTCTCGTCGCCCTCGTGAAGCAGGCCGGCGACGCGATCGTAGATGGCGAGGATCCGGCTCCGTATCTCGTCGAACGCCGCGCGGCGCCGCCGCGCATCGACGGCGGCGGACATCGCCGCGAGCACCGGCTCGAGGCTCTTGGCGCTCTCGACGCTGTCGGGCACCGCGACGCCGAGCGTCTCGGCAGTGGCGACGACCTGGGCGAGCAATTCCACGAATTCCGCGCGCGCGGCCGCGAGCGCCTCGACCAGCGCGTCGGCGGGCGGCGCGCCGCCGTCCTGCATCTCGCGCGCGGCTTCGGTGAGCTTCGCGCCCAGATCGGCAAAGCGACCGGTGAGGCCGGCCAGTTGGCGGGTCAGGGCGTCGAGATTCACATCCATAGCAGGCGGCAGGAATCGATTTTAGGTGGCGCCGCGGCAGGGTGTCAAACGCCGCACGATGTCACGCGCGCGTGAAGAGCAGCCAGCCGCCGATCGCGACGAAGAGCACGCCCGCCGCGCGCGTGAGATAGTGCGGCGGGATCCACGCGCCGAGGCGCTCGCCCACCAGCACGGCGAGCAGGCTGGACGTCACCAGCGCGCCGGCGGCGGCGAGGAACACACCGAGGCGGCCGACCCCGGGCGTGGCCGCGAAGGTCAGGGTCGCCAGCTGGGTCTTGTCGCCGAGCTCGGCCAGGAACACGCTCACGAACACCATCGCGTAGGTTTTCATCGTTCTCCTCCTCTGCGACGGCGCGCGCTCAGACGGCCGGCAGCCGGATGACGAAGCGCGCGCCGCCGCCGGCGCCGCGCTCGACGGTGAGGGTGCCGCCGTGCGCGGCCACGATCGAGCGCGCGATGGCGAGGCCGAGACCGATGCCACCGATGTCGCGGGCGCGGGCGTCGTCGAGGCGGACGAAGGGCTCGAAGATCCGCTCGGCGTCCGCGGCCGGGACACCCGGGCCCGTGTCCTCGACCACGAAGAGCGCGGCCTCGCCGTCGCGCGTGACCGAGATCGCCACCGTGCCCCCCGGCGGCGTGTACTTGACCGCGTTCTCGACGAGGTTCAGGGCCGCGCGGCGCAGCGCGTCGGCGTCGCCGCGGACCACGGCCGGCGTTGCTTCCTTCAGCCGCACCGCCACGCCCGTCCCTGCCGAGAGCCGCGCGCCCACGTCGAGCAGGTCCAGCGCGAGCGTCTCGAGGTCGACGCGGTCGCGCCGCGACTCGGGCACGGCCGAGGCGCGTGAGAGCGCGAGCAGGTCCTCGGCGAGGCGGCCGAGGCGTTCGACCTCCTCGAGGCTGCCCGCGAGCACGCGCCGGTATTCCTCCGGCGAGCGCTCGGCGCGCAGCGCCACCTCCAGCCCTCCCTTGAGCGCCGTCAAGGGCGTCCGCAGCTCGTGCGCGGCGTCCGCCGAGAATCGTCGGATCTCGGCGAAGGCCGTCTCCAGCCGCGCGAGCATCCCGTTGAGCGTCTCGGCCAGGCGGTCCAGCTCGTCGCCCGTTCCCTGCACGCGCACCCGCTGACCGAGCGCCTCGGCGGTGATCCGGCGCGCGGCCGCCGACATCTGGTCCACCGGCCGCAGCGCGGCGCGCGCCATGAGGGCGCCGCCGGTGGCCGCCAGCGCCACCGCGAGCGGGACGAGCACGAGCAGCGACTGGAAATACCGGCGCAGCGTCCGCTCGCGCTGCGCGAGCGACATGCCGACCTGCACGACCTCGACCAGCGCGCCGTCGCGGATCACCGGCAGGGTGAGCACGCGCACGTCGTGGCCGCGCTCGAAGCGGAGCGTCTCGAACGTCGCACGGCCGTGGGCGGCGTTGGCGCGGGCGGCGGGCGACAGCGGGAGCGGCGCCCGCCCGGGCAGCCGCGGCGAGCGCACTCTCGGCGTGCCCGCGGGATCGATGATCTGGAAGAACTGGTCGAGGCCGTCGGGGCCGAGCAGCTCGCGCAGGGTGCGCTCGACGGGGCTGCCGGTATCGGCACCGGCGCTCCGGTCGCGCACCACCTCGGCGACGGTGAGCAGCGACTGATCGACGTCCTGGGCGAGGTTCCAGGCGAGCAGCGAATAGCCGACCACGCTCACCACGACGAGCGTCGCCAGCAGCACGCCCGTGTACCAGAGCGTCAGCCGCGTGTGGATGGAGAGCGGCCGCCGCACGTCAGTCGGCGTCCGGCCGCAGCACGTACCCGGCGCCGCGCACCGTGTGGAGCAGCCGCGCGTCCCCTGGGCCGTCGATCTTGCGGCGCAGGTAGCCGACGTAGACGTCCACGACGTTGCTCTCGGGGTCGAAGTCCAGTCCCCACACGTGCTCGGCGAGCATCGGACGCGTGAGGATGCGTCCGGGATTGCGCAGGAAGTACTCGAGGAGCGCGTGCTCGCGCGTGGTGAGCTCGATGTGCCGCTGGCCGCGCGCGACCACGCGCGTGGCGGGGTCGAGGGTGAGGTCGGCCAATCTCAAAATCGGCTCGCGCCGCCCGTCGACGCGTCGCAGCAGCGCGCGCACGCGCGCGAGGAACTCGTCGAACGAGAACGGCTTGGTGAGGTAATCGTCGGCGCCGGCGTCCAGCCCGGTCACCTTGTCGGCGACCGCGTCGCGCGCGGTGAGCATCAGCACGGGGGACGTCACGCGGGCCGCGCGCGCGGCCCTGAGCACGGCGACGCCGTCGAGCCGCGGCAGCATCACGTCGAGGACGATCAGGTCGTATGGCGGGCCGTGCCGGAGCAGGTCGAGCGCCGCCTCGCCGTCCTTGGCGACCTCGACCGTGTGCCCCTCCTCCTGCAGGCCCTGGCTGATGAAGTTGGCGACCTTGCGCTCGTCCTCCACTATGAGGATTCGCATGGAGGCTTCAGAGTGCTCTCAGGATCGCTCCGTGTCCAACCGGCGGCGGCACGTAGTAGGCGACGAGAAAGAGGCTACGCATCCATCGGTGATCCCGACGCTCGGGGGCGCGCTCGAACGCGCGGGCGAGCCTCGCCAGCACGGTGTCGATCCACGGTCTCCAGCGCGCTCGATCGTCGGCCGGCACCAGGCGCTCGAGCCGGTGCGCGAGGGCGCCGTCGGGCACGAGGTCGTCGTCCGGCGGTGGGCACGCGTCGGGCACCTGCACGCGCTCGATGATCCAGACGTGGGTCTGGAGCACGAGCTGCCTCCGGACTTCCGGCGCGAGGCCGAGCCAGACGGGAGCCATCGCGCAGTACCAGCCGCTGACCGACGGAGGCTCCCGGCGTCCGCGGGGGCGCAGGCGCCGGCGCTCGGCGCTGCGCCACGCGAGGAAGCGATGGTCGGCCGCCAGCTGTCGCACGACCCTCCGCAGCTGGGCGGCCCGCACGGGGTCACCTTCCCAGCGCCGCGGCCAGTCGTCGAAGATGCGCACGAGGCGATGCACCGGCAGCCACTGGGCGACGACGACGTCGCCCTCGAAGCCGGCGCCGCGCAGGTCGTCGATCACGTCGCGCGCGGCCGCGCGCGTCTCGCGCTCCCACCCGGCGTGCTCCTCGGGCAGCGGCACGAGCGTGTGGCGAAGCACGAGCGCGATGCAGCCGTTCGGCGACTCGTGGACGGCCACGAGGTCGGGATGTCGCCGACACGCCTGCGCGTAACGTTCCGCGAAGACGCTGGCCACGAGCGCCCTCCTTCGGCTAGGCGCCGACGGCGAGCCAGAGGGGGTCGCCGTCGCGCTGCACCAGCATCAGGACGGGCGCCCCCGCGGGGTGACGGCGGAGCGCCTGCTGCAGATCCTCGACGCTCGCGACCGCGCGGTGGTCGACCTCCGCGATGATGTCGCCGGCCTTGAGGCCGGCGGCCTCGGCGCGGCTGCCGTCGTTGACACCCACGACGAGCACGCCGCGCTGCTCGCGCAGACCGAGCTGCTGCGCCACCGTGGGTGTGAGCGTGCGGGCGGTGACACCGAGGGCCGGCTCGCCGGGCGCCGGCTCCGCCTTCGCCTCGCGGGCCTCCTCCAACCGGCCCACAGTGGCGGTGAGCGTCAGAGGCTTGCCGTCGCGCACGACCTTGACCGGCACCGCGCGGCCGACCGGCGTCTCTGCGACCGCACGCGGCAGGTCACCCGCGCGACCCACCGGGCGGCCGTCGTACTCGACGATCACATCGCCCTGCTTGAGGCCGGCCTTGGCGGCCGGAGAGCCCGCGTTCACGGACGTCACCAGCGCGCCGTCGGTCTGGGAGAGCCGGAAGCTCTTGGCGAGATCGGCGGTCAGCGGCTGGATGCCGACGCCGAGCCAGCCGCGTGTCACGTGGCCCGCGGAGGCCAGCTGGCTGACGACGGGCTTGGCGAGGTTGACCGGGATCGCGAACCCGATGCCGACCGAGCCGCCGCTGCGGCTCACGATCGCGGTGTTGATGCCGACCACCTGGCCGCGCGCGTTGATCAGCGGGCCGCCGCTGTTGCCCGGGTTGATGGAGGCGTCGGTCTGGATGAAGTCGTCGTACGGGCCCTCGCCGATGACGCGCCCCGTCGCGCTCACGATGCCCGTCGTCACCGTCTGCTCGAGGCCGAACGGGTTGCCGATCGCCATCACCGGCTCGCCGACCTTGAGCGCGGCGGAGTCGCCGAGCGGGATCGTCGGCAGCCCGTGGGCGTCCACCTTCAGGAGCGCCAGGTCCGTGCGCGGGTCACGCCCCACGACACGGCCGGCCAGCTCGCGCCCGTCTGCGAGCTTCACGCGGATCTCGGTGGCGCCGTCCACCACGTGGTTGTTGGTGACGACGTACCCGTCGGCGTTGATGACGAACCCGGAGCCGAGCCCGCGCTGCACGCGCGGCGGCACGCGGCCGAAGAACTGCTGGAAGAACGGATCGAGCGCCTCGGGCGTCGCTTGCGCCGCGCGCTTCATGCTGACGTTGACGACGGCCGGCTTGAGCGCCTGCGCCAGCGCCACCCAGTCGGGCGCGGTGACCGTGGCCGGCGCGACGGCGATCGGCTGCTCGCTCCAGAGCGGCGTCGTGGCCGCGCGGCCGTATCCGAAGGCCGCGCCGAGCGCGACCAGGACGAGGACAAGGCCGGCGGCCAGCGGCAGCCGGCGACGGAATCGGGGATCGAGCGTCATGGAATTCGCCTCCTGTTCGCGAGACCGGCATTGGGCTCGCTGGAAGCCACCGTACTGGCGCAGGATGAGACGGGCATGAAACGCGGATGAGAACTCTCTAATCCGCGGAGGACGCAGGCGCTGGCGGGCGGCTATCGGGCTATTTCGCAGCTATATAAGGTAGGCGCTCAGGCCGACGCGCCCAGCAGCCGGAGAGACGGTTCGCCACGAGGCTACGGCGGCGCCGCCGTCGGGTGGTGCGGTGGATCCGCCGAGGGGCGCTACCGCTTGAACTTCGCCTCGGCGTTCCGGTTGCCGCTCATGGTCAGCGTACAGGTCGGCGACAGCCCCTTACAGGCGCCGCCCCATTCCAGGAATGTCGCGCCGTTCGTCGGCGTCGCCGTCAGCGTGACGACGCGATTGCGCGGGTAGACCTCCGAGCAGTCGGTGCCGCAGTCGATTGCGCCGTCACTCGACGTCACCGTGCCCGTACCGGTACCGGTGCGGCTGATCGTGAGCGTCTGTGCGGCTGCGAACGTTGCCGTCACGGTATGTGCTGCGTCCATCGTCACCGTGCACACCGGACCGGTGCCGGCGCATCCGGTCCAGGCATCGAAGAGGTAGCCCGAGCCGGCGGTCGCGGTGAGCGTCACCGTGGTGCCGCTGGCGAGTTGCCCCGAGCATGCGCCGGGACAGTCGATGAAGGCGGGAATCGAGCGGAGGTACCCCTTGCCGTTGACCGTTGTCGTGAGCGTCCAGAAGATCGGGTCGAACTGCGCTCTGACGTTTCGCAAAGCACTCATCGTCACGGTGCATGTCGTTGCCGCGCCGCTGCCGCTGCAGTCCTCGCCCCAGCCCATGAAGACGGAGCCCGGGCTCGGCTGCGCCGTCAGCGTGACGACGGTATCGCTCAGGAAGTTCCAGGCACAGGCGCTGCCGCAGTCGATGCCTGGCAGGTTCGACGTCACGACGCCGGAGCCGATGCCGAACTTCACGACGTTTAGCGAGAACACGATGTCGAACGTCGCCGTCACGCTCGTCGCAGCGTTGATCGTCACAGTGCACGTCCTCGCCTGCCCGGAGCAGGCGCCGCTCCAACCGCTGAACACTGCGCCGGCGCTCGCCTGCGCCGTCAACGCGACGACGGTGCCACTCGTGTACGGCGCGGCGCAGGTGCTGCCGCAGTCGATACCCGGCGGGCTCGACGTCACCACGCCGGTCCCGGCGCCGCTCTTCAACACCGCGAGCGTGAACGTCGCGTCGAACCGCGCCGTCACGCTCGTCGCGGCGTTGATCGTCACGGTGCACGTCGTCGCCTGACCGGAGCAGGCGCCGCTCCAACCAGTGAACACCGCGCCGGCGCTCGCCTGCGCCGTCAAGGTGACAACGGTGCCACTCGTGTACGGCGCGGCGCAGGTGCTGCCGCAGTCGATACCTAGCGGGTTCGACGTCACCACGCCGGTCCCGGCGCCGGCCTTCGACACCGTCAAGGTGAACGCGGTATTAAAGGTTGCCGTCACGCTCATGGCGGCGTTGACGGTGACGGTGCACGGATTCGCCTGGCCCGCGCAGGCGCCGCTCCACCCGCCGAAGACAGAGTTCGCGCTTGGCTGCGCCGTCAACGTGACGACGGTGCCGCTCGAGAAGGCCGCCGCGCAGGTGCTGCCGCAGTCGATGCCCGCAGGGCTTGACGTCACCACGCCCGCCGCGGCGCCGGTCTTCGACACCGTCAACGTCACTCCCACGTCGAATGTCGCCGTCACGCCCATGGTGGCGTTGATGGTGACCGTGCACGTATTCGATTGGCCGGCGCACGCGCCGCTCCAGCCGCCGAAGACCGAGTTCGCGCTCGGCTGCGCCGTCAGCGTCACGACCGTGCCGGTAACGAAGCGCTCGGAGCAGTCGGCCCCGCAGTTGATGCCGAGCGGGCTCGACGTCACCGTGCCCGAGCCCTGACCGGCGCGCGTGATCGTCAACACCGAGCCGACGACGGCGGGGGCGGCGCCGTAGCGGCCCTGGTGCTTGGGGCCGCCCATGAGCTGGCCCCAGAGGATCGGGCCGTGCGGCGTCGGGCCGCCGAGGCTGAAGGCCCACACCGTGTTGTAATAGCCCGACGTCCCGTTCCAGTAATCGCTCGCGACGATGATGTCGTTGCGGCCGTCGCCGTCGATGTCGGCGATGGCCGGGACCGCGCCGTTGCCGAGGCCCGCGATGCGCCGCGGGTAGCCAGGGATGATGGTGCCGTCGCGCCGGTACACGAGCAGGTAGCCGCCGCCGCTGCCATTGTTGTCGCTCACGACCGTGACGATCTCGGGCAGACCGTCGCCGTCGACGTCGCCGACGACGGGCGACGCGTTGCCGAGCGTGGTATTTGCGGGGAGGGCGCGCGGCCAGCCCGCCAGCACGCTGCCATCTCCCTTGACCACGTTCAGGTGGCTATTGGTCTGCACGATGATCTCGGGGATACCGTCACCATCGAGATCCGCCAGCGCGGGCGCCGTGGAGTAAAACCACGTGCCCTGTAGCAGCACCGTGCGCTTGAGGACGCCGGTGTTCGAGAAGATCAGGACCCGTCCGCCGAACCCGGTGACGATGATCTCGGGCACGCCGTCGCCGTCGACGTCCCCGACGACCGGGAACGTGTGAACACTGCCGGCGAAGTTCACCGGAAAGCCGGGCCTGAGCGTGCCATCGTGCCGATAGGCGAAGAGGTAGACGCCGGGCGACGTCGAGCCCGATGTGGTGATGACATCGAGGCGGCCGTCGCCGTCGAGGTCGGCGATGGCCGACATGCTGCGCTCCTGGCCGCCGATGAAACCGGTCGTCGGCCAGCCGGTGGCCGGCGTCCCGTCGCCGTGATAGGCGTGCAGGTTCCAGTCCTGTTCGTCCGTGAAGATCTCGTCGACGCCGTCGCCGTCGACATCCATCGTCGTCGGCGGGCTCGACATGTAGTTCGCCGGCGGCCGCGGCCAGCCGGGCAGGGGCGTTCCGGCTCCGGAGTATGCCGACAGACGCGCCTGAATCGCGAAGTGGCCGGCGACGACATCCAGCGCGGATGAGCCCGCCGTCAGCCGGCCGAGCGCGGGATACGCGGCGCCCGGCGGATCGAGCACGGGCCAGCCGGGCACCGTGCTGCCGTCGGCTTTGAAGGCATAGAGCGGACCTCCTGCGAGGCCGGTGACGAGAATCTCGAGCGCCGGATCGGTGTCGATGTTGCCGACGAGGACGTGCAGGCCCTGCCCGGCCTGAAAGCTGCCAGCGCTGTGCCACGTCTGGATCGGGAAGCCGGGCTTGAGGTCCGCGTCCGACTGAACCGTGACGACACTACCATCCGGGAACGTCAGCGTGAACGTGCCGCCGCGCGGCGGCGTCCACGTCGTCGTGAACACGCCGTCGCCGGCCGCCTCGTCCCAGCCCGAGCCGTCATCCCGAAGCAGGAGCGTCTCGCCCGTTTCCGCGACCGTCACCGAGGGCTGCGAGTAGGGCAGCCCGCAGTCCACGCTGTAGGTCGCGAGGACGAGCTGCTGGCTGGTGGAGACCGTGCTCGTCCGCGGCTGGAGGCGCCGTACCAGCGGCTCGTGTCGGCACCGCAACGCGAATCAGGCCTGTGTGCGACGGCCCGTGATCGTCGTGTTCAGTGCGCCCCACGTGGTCTCCGCTCCCGACAGCAGCCGGTTGCGGATGAGCCGCCAGTCCGCCGCCGGATCGTCGGCATAGAGCAGCGCGATGGTGCCCGCGACGTGGGGCGCCGCCATCGACGTGCCGCTGAGCGTCTGGTACTGGTTGCCCGGCACGGTGCTGAGGATGTCGACGCCGGGGGCGGCGATGTGCACGGTGCCCCGGCCGTAGTTCGAAAACCACGCGAGCGCGTCGTTCTGATCGGTCGCGGCGACACAGACGATATTCGAAACGTCGTAGCTGCACGGATACGTCAGCAGTGTGTCGTTGTTGCCGCCAGAGTTGCCGGCGGCGGCGACGAACAGGATGCCGTGCTCACGCTGCGCGGCGATGGCGTCGACCAGAGCCTGCGAGAAGAAACCGCCGCCCCAGCTGTTGTTCGTGGCCACGATCTTGACGCCGCGCTCCTTCATGGAGAGCACGTAATCCAGGCACGCGATGGCGCCCGCCGTGTCGCCGAAGCCTGCCGCGTCGAGGAACTTGCACGGCAGGATCCGCACGTTCCAAGCGACGCCGCTGACGCCATATGCGTTGTTGCCGGTGGCGCCGATGATCCCGGCGACGTGGGTGCCATGGCCGTTGTCGTCGTACGGGTCACCACTATGTGTGATCGCGTTGAGGCCGTGGCAGTCGTCCACGACGCCGTTGCCGTCGTCGTCCCAGCCGTTGGCCGTGCATTCGACCTCGTTGCGGAACAGGTTGTCGACGAGGTCGACGTGCAGGTAGTCGATGCCCGTATCGAGGACGGCCACGACGACCTCCGCGCTGCCGGTCGTGATGTCCCATGCTTCGATCGCGTCGATGCCCGCATAGATGTGCAGCGACCACTGCGACGTGAAAAATGGGTCGTTCGGAGCGTTCGAGAACGCCTCCACGACGAAGTTGGGCTCGGCGTATTGCACGTCGGGATGGCGGCGGAGCGCGCGCATGGCCTGGTGCAGGCTGGTGCCCGGCGCGAGCTTCAGGTGATAGAGGTGCTCGACGGCGTGGAAGCGCTTCGCCGAGCGCCAGGGCACGCTGGCGAGCGCGCGCGCCGCGGCCGCCGGGGGCAGCCCGGGACGCAGCTTCACCAGCAGCTCGTCCGGAACATGGCGCAGCGGATTGGGCGGTGGACCGTTTGGGTGCAGGTCCTGCCGAATGACGACGCCGTCCTCGGATATCGTCCACGGCTCGGCCGCCGCCCGATCGAACAGTCCCAGCGCGAGCGTCAGGGCAACCGTCACCACCGCGAGGCCATTTCGTGTCATCGCGCGTCCTCGTTGACAGCGTGACGGCCCGGTGGGGCCACGGCGGGCACTTAAGGTGACGGCAGTCCGGCGACCTCTCCATTCGTAGCAGTCCGGGGTGTGACGCCACAAGGGATTTCGGACGGACGACGCGCATCCTTATATATGGCGATATATGGCGATATATGGCGATATATGGCCGTATGATCGGCCCCCATGGGGGACCGGGTCGCGCTCTCGATCATCGGCGTGCTCTCGTTGACCATCGTCGGCGTGGTCGGCGTGCTCCTGCTCGCTCACGACCCCGGGCGCCGCTGGAGCGCGGAGGTTTCCGGGCTGCCCGCGCTCAACGCCGCGCTCAACGCGACGTGCGCGGCGCTGCTCGTGGCCGGCTGGATCGCCATACGCCGCCGCCGCATCGCCGTGCACCGCGCGTGCATGCTGGCGGCCTGCGTCGCCTCCGCGCTGTTCCTCGTCTCCTACGTCGTCTATCACGCGCTTGCCGGCTCGCGGCCGTTCGGCGGACAGGGCTGGATCCGAGTGGTCTATGTCCCGATCCTCGTCTCGCACGTCGTGCTGGCGGCCGCGATGGTGCCGTTCGTATTGACGACGGTCTATCGCGCGCTGTCGGGCCAGTTCGACCGGCACGTGCCGATCGCGCGACGGACGCTGCCGGTGTGGCTCTACGTGTCCGTGACGGGCGTGCTCGTCTATCTGCTGCTCTACCACCTCGGCTGACGCGCCCCGACCGTGCGGGGGTCGAGGCGCGCCACGGCTTCGCCGGGGCGCGACGAGCGTTGGGGGGTATGGGGGGCCATTTCGGGGCCCCCCATCTCCCTAGGCCAGCTCCCCGCGCAGCACCGTGACGGCCTGGCCGGCGAGCCTCACGCGCTCACCGGCCAGCGTCACGCGCACGACGCCGCCGCGCGCGGACACCTGGAGCCCCACGAGCTCGGAACGGCCGAGGCGCTCGGCCCAGAGGGGGCCGAGACAGCAGTGCGCCGAGCCCGTCACCGCGTCTTCCGGCAGGCCCACGCGCGGCGCGAAGAAGCGTGAGACGAAGTCGAACTCCGGCGAAGCGGCGCGCGCGGTGACGATCACGCCGCGCGTGTCGATCGCGGTCAGCGCCGGGAAGTCGGGCGACAGCGCGCGCAGCGCCGCCTCGTCGTCCACCTCGACGACGTAATCCAGGCGGTTGCGACCGACCCAGCCCGGCTTCACGCCGAGCGCCTCCGCGAGCCCCGCGGGCGCGCGTGTCCGCGTCGCCGGCTCGGCCGGGAAGTCGAGGGAGATCCACCCGTCGCGCCTGGCGGCGGCGAGCGCGCCGGCCCCCGTGGTGAAGCGTGCCGTGGCGTCGGGGGCGAGCCGCCTCGTCTCCCACAGCGCATGCGCGGCCGCGAGGGTGCCGTGACCGCAGAGCTGGAGCTCCGTCGACGGCGTGAACCACCGGAGCGCGAACTCGCTGTGCGCGCCCACGACGAACGCCGTCGCGGGCAGGTTCAGCTCCGCGGCGAGGCCCCGCATCCACGCGACCTCCCGCGCCGCCGGCAGCAGGCACACGGCCGCGGCGTTGCCGCGAAACGGCTCGGCGGTGAAGGCGTCGACGTGGAGCAGCGGCACGGGCACGGCGGTAGGATACCGCCGTGCGCGGGCTCGAGCAGATTCCCTGGCTGTACGACGCGTGTTGCGCGCTCGTCGAGTGCTTCGGCCTCGGGCGCTGGCGCCGCTGGCTCGTCGAGGGCGCGGCGGGGCGCACGCTCGACGTCGGCTGCGGCACGGGCCGCAACCTGCCGCTCTACGCCGCGGGCGTGCGCGTGATCGGCCTCGATCCCGCGCGCGACGCGCTGCTGGCGGCGCGGCGCCGCGCGCCGGGCGTCCCGCTCGTGCAGGGCGACGCGCAGGCGCTGCCGTTTCGCGACGCCGCCTTCGATACCGTCGTCAGCGGGCTCGCCTTCTGCAGCGTGCCCGACCCCGCGCGCGGCCTCGCCGAGGTCAAGCGCGTGCTGCGGCCCGGCGGCGCGCTGCGGATGCTCGAGCACGTGCGCGCGACCGGTGGCCTCAAGGCGCGCGTGCAGGACCGCTGGCAGCCGCTGTGGACGCGCCTCAGCGGCGGCTGCCACTGGAACCGCGAGACCGAGCGCAGCGTCGAGGCCGCGGGCTTCCGCATCGAGGCCGGCACGCGCCGGGCCAAGGGCGACATGCGGCGGTTCGTCGCGCGGCCGGGCTGAGAGGCCGGCGCTTCGACCGCCCGGTACAATCGAGACGTGGACGCGCTTTCCCGCCGGCGGCTGCTCCAGGGGGCCGTGGCCTCGGCCGCGATACGGGCCGCACCGCTCCGCGCCTGGCCCGCGCCCGAGGGCGGCCGCGTCGTCGTCGCGCGCGAGCCCAGCCGCGCGAAAGCGGTCGCGGCGTGCCTCGAGGCGCTCGAGTTCCGCGCGTGCGAGGGCCGCGACGTCGCGCTGAAGGCCAACTTCAACAGCGACGACGCGTCGGAGGGCTGAGCCGTGGCCAAGCGTTCGGGCGCCGACGACGACCTGAGCCGCTACGGCCGGCTCGCCGAATACAATCGCAAGCGGCGTTTCGACGTCACCCCCGAGCCGCCGGGCCGCGCGAGCACCAGGAAGCCGGCGCGCGCGCTCGAGTTCGTCGTGCAGAAGCACCGTGCGAGCCATCTGCACTACGACTTCCGCATCGAGCACGAGGGCGTGATGCTCTCGTGGGCGATCGCCAAGGGGCCGTCGCTCGACCCGAGCGTCCGGCGGCTCGCGATGATGACCGAGCCGCACCCGATGGACTACAACGACTTCGAGGGCGTGATCCCCGAGGGCGAGTACGGCGGCGGCACGGTGATGATCTGGGACCGCGGCACGTGGGAGCCCGAGAGCCCCGACGTGAACAAGGCACTCGCCAAGGGCGACCTCAAGATGCGGCTGCACGGCAAGAAGATGAAGGGCTCGTGGGTGCTGGTGCGCATGCGGGACCGCCAGTGGCTGCTCATCAAGCATCGCGATCAGCACGCCTCCGCCACGCAGGACCTCACGCTCGCCAAGCCCAAGTCCGTCGTCTCGCGCCGCTCCATGGCCGGCATCGCGCGCGCGGCCGGCGCCAGCGCGCGCCAGCTGGAGCAGGCCGCGGGCGCCGATCCTCCCCGCGCGACCGCGAAGCCCGCGTGAGCGTTCCGACCGGCGTGAAGCCGATGCTGGCCACGCTGGTCGACGCGCCCTTCCACGCGCCGGGCTGGGTCTACGAGGAGAAGTACGACGGCATCCGCATCCTCGCCGCCAAGGACGGCTCGCGCGTGCGTCTGATCACCCGCAACCTGATCGATCGCAGCGCCGACGTTCCCGAGATCGCCGCGGCGATCGCCAAGCTGCCGGCGCCCACGCTGCTGCTCGACGGCGAGGTGGTCGTCTTCGATCCCGAGGGCATCTCGCGCTTTCAGCTCTTCGGCGCCGACACGCGGCGGAAGCCCGTCTACGTCGTCTTCGACTGCCTCTACGCGCGCGGCCGCGATCTACGCGGGCGCCCGCTCGCCGAGCGCCGCGCGGTGCTCGAGAAGGAAGTGCGCCCCGGCGGCCCGCTGCGCCTCGCGCGGCGGCTCGGGAGCGATGGCTTCAAGGCGTTCGAGGCGGCGCGCGAGCGCGGGCTCGAGGGCATCGTGGCCAAGGACGAAGCGTCGACGTACGAGACCGGCAAGCGCTCCCCGGCGTGGCGCAAGGTGAAGGTCCGCGCGGAGGAGGAGTTCGTGATCGGCGGCTACACGGCGCCCGAGGGCGCGCGCACGCACTTCGGCGCGCTGCTGATCGGCGCCTTCGACGACGGCACGCTGCGCTACGCGGGCAAGGTGGGCACCGGCTTCACGAGCAAGACGCTGGCCGATCTCGCGCAGCGCTTTGCGCCGCTTCGTCGCGCGACCTCGCCGTTCGCCGACGCGCCGCGCATGCGTGACGCGACCTGGCTCGAGCCGAGGCTCGTCGCCCAGATCGGATTCATGGAGAAGACGGGCGACGGCAAGCTCCGCCATCCCACCTTTCTCGGCCTGCGCGACGACAAGTCGCCCGCCGAGGTGCGCTGGACCGTGTAGGAGCTGTCGGCGTATCGAGGGACGCCACGGCTTCGCCGGGGCGCGACGAGCGTTTGGGGGGTATGGGGGGCCATTTCGGGGCCCCCCATCTATACAGCATAGCGGGCGCGGATCTCGTCGAGCGCGCGGCGACGCGACTCGGCGGGCGGAAGGTCGGCCGTCTCCACGGCGGCGAGCGCGCCGGCGAGCTCGTCGTCCTTGATCTGCTGGCGCGCCCACGTCGAATAGTCGTGCTGCCCGAGGTGCCAGGCCCACGTCGGCTCGTCCACGCCCTCGGCCAGCTCCACGAAGCGCACGAGGTTCGCCGCGCGCAGGTTGAGGGCGCCGGCCGGGCCGCGGAAGTAGAACGAGCGGTCGGGCGGCAGCTCGCCCTCGGTGTACTTGCGCACGTGGCGGCGGTGCTGCACGCGCCGCTTCGCGACGCGGAAGCGCTGCGCGCGCGCCTCGGGCCCGAGCCAGGCGATGGCCACCTCACCCTCCGCCAGCGGCGTGCCGGCGAGCGCGGGCGCCCGGCCGCCCGTGGCGGCGCGCGTGGCCGCGGCGAACGCCTCCAGCTCGGTGGCGGCCACGACGTTGGGGAGCGTGCGCAGCTCCGGGGCGAGGTCGCTCACGTCGAGCGTGCTCAGGCACAGCGACTCCGTGCTCCCGCGCAGCAGCTCGGCGACGGGGGAGCCATCGGCGGGCGCGATGTGGTGCGCCTCGTCGAGGATCAGCCAGTGCGGCAGGCCCGTGGTCGAGCGCACCAACGCCACCGCGCCCAGCGCCTTCGTGGCGTACGCGACCTTCTCGGCGCGCGTCATCGCCGAGAGGTTGAGCACGAGGCTCGTGCGCGGCTGGTGCAGGAGCTGGCGCAGCTCGCCCGGCGTCGGCAGCACGCGCTCGCTGCTGCCGCCGAGGACGACCACGCGCTCCAGCTCGGCGAACGCCTGGTAGTCGCCCTCGGGGTCCACGAGCAGGACGGAGCGCCCGCTCTCGACGAGTCGCTCCACCAGCAAGCCGGTCAGCGTCGACTTGCCGCTCGCCGACGGGCCGACGATCAGCAGGCGCGTGGCGTGGGGCGCGATCGTCACCGGCTCGCCGTCGCCGGCCTCGCCGATCGGCAGGCGATGGCGCGTGAGGCGCGGCACGAGGGCGACCAGGTCGTTGGCGAGGTGCTCCTCGATGAACTCGATCACGCCGCGCGAGCCCGGCGCGCGCGTGACGTAGTCCGCGCGCTCGCGCAGCGCGGGAATCGCGTCCGCCACCGCCACCGCGCACTCGGACATCGCCAGGAACGCGTGATCGTTCTCGGCGTCGCCGACGCCGACCATGTTGTGGTGCGAGAGCGCCAGCACGGTCAGCGCCGCCTCGAGCCCGGTGCCCTTGGTCACGCCGCCGGGCACGAGCATGAGCGCGCCCTTGTTGAAGACCAGCGTGCGCTCGACGCCCGTCTCGCGGATCGCCGCCAGCGCGGTCTCCGCGTAGCCCTCGGTGGTGGCGATGATCGAGGAGCCGAGGTCGAACGGCACCCCGCGGCGGCGCAGCTCTTCCACGAGCGCCGACTCCGGCGCATCGCCCAGCGTCCTGGCCTCACGGGTGTCGGGGAAGTAGAGGACGGCGCCGTTCTCGGCCACGACCGCGTCGAACATGCGGTCGACGTCGGCGCAGACGCTCCGCAGATCGGACAGCATCCGGCCGGTGACGAGCAGGATCTTGCGGCCGGATTCACGGACGCGCCCGAGGGCCGCGGCCACCTCGGGGGAGCACCGGCCACCGTCCGCGATCGTGCGGTCGTAGTCACACGCGAAGACGTGAATGTTCACGCGTATCGCCTATGCACTCACCGTACCATTTCGGACCCTAAACGGAGCGATTGCGCCTCACGGGCGGGCCCGGGGGGAACGCGTTCCTGGGAAACGCGCTCGACGTCGCTCAGCCCTTTGGAATTCTCCGGGAGGTCACCGACGGGGAGAGCGCGATCGTGCCGGCGGCGATGAGGCGCTCGATGTCGGACGGCGCGACGCCGATCTCGCCGAGGACCTCGGCCGTGTGCTCGCCGAGCAGCGGCGCGGGGCGGCGGATGGCCGCGGGCGTGGCGGAGGCGCGCACGGGAAAGTTGAGCATCCGGGCGGTGCCGTAGCCGGGCTGCTCGACCTCGGCGACGGCCTCGAGGTGCTTGATCTGCGGATCGGCGAAGACCTCGTCGAGCTCGTAGACGGGCCCGGCCGCGATCGACGCGCGCTCGAAGCGCTCCTGCCACTCGGCGGTGGTGGCGCCGGCGAGGGCCTTCTCGACGCGGGCGCGGAACTCGTCGTAATGGGTCAGCCGCGCGTCGTTCGTGGCGAAGCGCGCATCACTCGCGAGCGTGGCGTCGCCCAGCGCGTTGCAGAAACGGTCGTACTGATCGGGGTTCATCATGACGACCTGGATCATGCCGTCCTTCGTCGGATAGGCCTCGGCCGGCGTGAGGTTGGCGTTGCGGTTGCCCATGCGCCGGGGACGCGTGCCGGTGTCGAAGAACTGCGCGACGGGATCGGGCAGCAGGCTGAGCGTCGAGGTCAGCAAGTTCACGTCGAGGTGCTGGCCGGCGCCCGT
>Ga0209057_1001449_pt1 | contig 19096 bp, 24 predicted proteins | sample GraSoiAngelo_146_FD_185903 | JGI IMG/M metagenome (GOLD analysis project Ga0209057, IMG submission 185903) | Grasslands soil microbial communities from the Angelo Coastal Reserve, California, USA - 14_1009_05_30cm (SPAdes) (version 2) | ecosystem: Environmental > Terrestrial > Soil > Grasslands ... | reverse complement strand
TCACTGATCCTTAACACCGCCACGGATATCGTGATCCCGCTTCCCCTTCCTTGAAGGCCGAGACCCCAATCTCGGCCTTTCTTCTTTTATAGCCGGGCTCCACCGGCCGGGCGCCGCAGATCGGGATGCGGGGCGAGATGAGACGAAGGCGGCGACGAGCACGCGAGGGAGCGCATCCGTCGATGCGTAACCGAGCGCGCACAGGAGCCAACGCACGGATCGCTCGCATCCGCGCCCGAGATGCCAGCTCGGTTCGGTGGATCCCGGCTGGTGGGTCACATGCGGGCGCCTTGCAGCGAACGCTGGCAGTCGCAGCTCGGAGTCGCGGGGATGATCGGGATGAGGGTGGCGAGAAGGTCGCGGACGCGGGCGATGTTGGCAGCCAGCACCCGCATCACCTCCTGGGCCTGCACCGCTGCCACTTCGGGCGCGCCCTCGACGCCCGCGTCGTAGTCGGTGACGAGCGAGAGATTCAGGTAGCACATCTGGAGCTCGCGCGCGAGGATCACCTCCGGATACTGGGTCATGCCGACGATGTCCCAACCCATCCGCCCGTACCAGCGGCTCTCAGCGCGCGTCGAGAAGCGAGGGCCCTGCACGACGACGACGGTCCCGGCGGGGCGAAAGCGCATGGCCTGTTCCCGGGCAACGCCTCCGGCCAGCGCGCGCAGCTCGGGACAATACGGATCGGCGGCGCTGATGTGCACCACCTCCGGCCCGGGGTAATAGGTGTCCGATCGGCCGCTGGTGCGGTCGATGAACTGGTCGCAGATCACCAGGTCGCCTGGATGCAGGTCCGGCTGGAGGCTGCCGACTGCCGAGGGGCCGATGATGCGGCGCACGCCCAGCTCATGCATCGCCCACACATTGGCTCGGTAATTGACGAAGGGCGCGGGAATCGTGTGGCGCGGGCCATGGCGCGGAAGGAACGCCACGCGACGGCCCGCGACATCCGCCACCGAGATCGGCGCGCTGGGCGTGCCGTACGGTGTCTCCATCGTGACCAGCTCCGCGCCGCTGAACCATTCATAGAATCCGGAACCGCCGAACACGCCGATCTCCGCCGGCGCCGGCATCAGACGAGGACGTGACCGCGCGGTGAGACCTGCTCCTCGTAGTGCGCGAGGTCTCTGATGCGCGCCCGCGACGAGCAGACCGGGCATTCGGGATCGCGCGGAAACATCGTCGTCCGCGTCTCACCCAGTAGCCCGTCGTGCTGAAAGATGCGGCCGCTGAGTGGATTTCCCACCCCCAGAAGGACCTTGATGACTTCCTCCCCCTGCACGCTGCCGATGACGCCCGTTGCGGCGCCGATGATGCCCGCCTCTTCGCAGGTCTGCACGTCACCGGGCTCGGGGGGCTCACGGAAGAGGCAGCGCAAGCAGGGAGCGTCCGGCAAGACCGTCGTCACCTGTCCGCCCCAGCGCAGCACGGCGCCGTGAACCAGTGGTTTGCGCAGCAGCACCGCGGCGTCGTTGAGGAGAAACTTCGTCTCGAACGCGTCGGTACCATCGACCACCACGTCGTACTCCGCAAACAGCTCGGCCACATTGGAGGCTCGCACGTTCTCACGGCGAGCGTCGATGCGGAGCCCGGCGTCGAGCCGGAGCAGCCGGCCGGCGGCCGCCTCGACTTTCGACCGGCCAATGTCGGCTTCCTCGTAGATGACCTGGCGGTTCAGGTTCGATCGTTCGACCTGTTGATCGTCGATCAGTCCAAGCCGGCCCACACCGGCCGCCGCAAGATAGAGCGCGACCGGCGAGCCGAGACCGCCCACACCGACGATCGCGACGGCCGCGCGCTCCAGCCGCTGCTGGCCTGATTCGCCCACCTCAGCGAGGATCCGTTGCCGGTGATGACGCGCATCGGTCATGAACGGGCCTCCAGGACGAATGCGTCATAGTCGACGAGACTGTGCACCGTCGGATGATCGCCGCAGACCGGGCAGGCGCGGTTGCGGCGGTAGCGGACCTCACGGAATGTCATCGCCATGGTGTCGTGCAGGAGCACGCGGTTGACGAGCCCGTCGCCGACGCCCGTGATCAGCTTGATCGTTTCGGCCGCCTGGATGGTGCCGATGATGCCGGGCAGGGCCGCGAAGACGCCGACGTTCTCGGACTCCTCGATCGCACCCGCCGGCGGAGGCTCCGGATAGAGGCAGCGGTAGCAGCCGCGGCCCGGGACGAACACGGTCACCTGGCCCTCGATGCGAAAGATGCTGCCGTGGACCAGGGGTTTGCGCAGCAGGTAGGCGGCGTCGCTGAGCAGGTAGCGGGCGCGAAATGAATCGGTGCCGTCGACGATGACCTCGTAGCGATCGAGGAGGTCCATGGCATTGCGTTCATCGACCGTCGCCTCGATTGTCTCTACCTTGATGTCCGGATTCAACGCGCTGACCGTGCGGGCCGCGCCGTCGACTTTTGACCGGTTCAACCCCTCCATCGTGTGGATGATCTGGCGCTGAAGATTGGAAAGCCGCACGTGGTCGTGGTCGGCGAGGCCGATGGTGCCCACCCCGGATGCCGCGAGGTAGAGCGCGACTGGAGAGCCGAGTGCGCCCACGCCGACGATGAGCACCTTCGCCCGCAGCAGTTTCTGCTGGCCGGCGGGCCCCACCTCGCCGAGAGCGAGATGGCGGGCGTATCGCTGTCGCTGCTCGGACGTCAGAGACCGCTCGGACATCAACTCCCTCGCGGCTTGGCCACACCCGCGTGGAAGATGCCATGGAAAACACGCGGCTCGAGCCGGCGCAGACGCAGGCAGTCGGCCAGCGTGTGCGAGGCGAAGACATCGCGGGCGGCCTCCTCCGCCTTTTCCGTAACGTGAGCCAGCAGCCGGCTGTCGCCGGGCTGCGCGCCGTCCGGCTGGCGGCTCTTGGCGCCGTTCCCCTCGAGACAGTCGATCACCTGGTCGAGGCGAATCTCCTCCGGTCCGCGGGCCAGCTCGTGCCCGCCGTGCGGCCCGCGCGTCGAGGTGATGAAGCCGGCACGGCGCAGGATCATCAGCACCTGGTCGAGAAAGGGGCCCGGGATCCCCTGGCGGCGGGCGATCTCGCTACTCTGCAGCGCGCCACGGCCAGCATGGCCCGCCAGCTCGAGGACAGCCCGCACGCCGTATTCGGTTTTCATCGAAAAGCGCATGCGCACCGTACTGACCCTTCTCCCCGCTTTTTCACGCTGGAGCGGGGACCCTTCAAAAGTTGATCGACCCGGTCAAGTATATCGCAGGCCGGCGTCAGCTTCGCGTCAAACCGAAAGGCGAAGCGCGATCGCGATGAACAGGGTGCCGAGCACGACGAGCGGCACCGTGGTCGCGATCAGGCTGAGGCTGCGAAGCCCGATGGCGCGGCGGTCCTCGGTCGATGAATGGACCCGGCTGCGCAGCACGAACCCTTCGACGGCCAGCAGCAGGGACGCCCCGCCCAGGCCGAGGGCCACCATCACGATCGCCCAGTTGGTGCTCGGCGTTCCCTCCTGCTGGGCAAAGGCGTTGAAACTCGCCGCCAGCACCCCCACCAGCGCCACCAGCACACCGAGTGGGACCAGCGTCAGGTTGATAGCGCGCATGACACGACCCGGCTCCGGCCGGCGCGAGAACTGCCAGGCCGATGCCAGCACGAACGCCATGTAGGCGGCGATGACGACATAGAAAAAGACGGGCGTCAGGAACTCGCCGAACGTCGTTGCTGCAGGCCCCACCTGCACAATCTAGTCTTCAGCGGCCTTGAGGCCCCGCCCGGTTAACTCAAGAGTCGATAGAGGTTGTTGATCACGGCAAAGGTGGTGATCCAGGCGGCGATCAGGTAGGCATTCCAGACGGCACGGCTTCGACCGAACACGAGGAGGAAACCAACGAGGGCCGCCACCAGCGATAGCTTCAACGCGTAGACGGCGAGCTCGCCGTTGTTCTGGATGATCCACGCGGCGATACCGTTCATCTCCTGCCGGCCCTGCGAGAGGCCGATGTGCGTGGTGGTGACGTCGAGGAGTTGCGCGGTGCAAAACCCGACGAGGATGAGAACCTTCTTACCGGTCGAGACGCTCGTGGTCCCCAGGCCCGTGACCCGCCGGCCGACGGAGGCTCGCGCTTCCCCAATCATTGAACCGACTCTACACAGCCGCTATCAGAAAAGCAACGTCCATACTGGCGCTTTCTGAGTTGCGCGGCCTTCCTCCTCGACTAGACTGCCCGGATTATATGGGCAGGGTCCGGCTCCGTCTAGAGCCAAGTTTCGCGACTTTTCGTCAGGAGGTTTTCTTGCTGCCGCCGAGGATCTCGCGCCGCTTGGTGAACAGGTAAGGGATGGCGATGAGCACGCCGCCGGCAACCGCGATCCCCCCTCCCCACCGAAGATACAGGCTCCAGTCGGACGGCGGGTCGAGCGCGGGATCGTAGACCGTCCGTGCCGTCAGCTTGAAGCTGAGCGCGCCGACGGTCCCATTCACGCTCCAGATGCCGACCGTCGTCTCGGCGTGATTCCAGCGCTGGTCCTCATTGACCGCGGGAAGGCTGGCGCAGGGCCACACGCCGGCGGCCGGTAGATGAACGGGGATGGGAGGTCGAGGCGTCGCCGTCTTGGGCTGGGCCGCGAAGCGGAAAGGCTTCGGCGGTTTGCTCATGTCCAGAAGAATCACATCCTGGCCTGTCTGGTTCTGGAGCATCAGGTCGCAGCCGCCCGCCGTCCCCTGGATGGTGAGGCCCGCCGTCTTGGGCACGATGTTGTCGACCACGGTCTTGAATGGCTGATCCTCGGCCAGCGCTGTCAGGGGAAGGAGGAGGAGCGCAGCGGCTGGCGCGAACAGCAGGAGGCGCCGGTTCACCACCCTATAACGCCAATCCGGCCCTCGGCTGGCGCGGTCCGCGGCTGTGCTGCGGGCTAGACTTGGCCGGCAAGGAGGGTGCTGATGTCGTACGACTTCGTGCTCACCGAGGTCGACGGCCCCGTGGGCATCGTGACGATCAACCGGCCGCAGGTCCGCAACGCGCTCAACCATCAGACCATTGCCGAGCTGGTCGATGCGCTCGAGACGTTCGATCTTAACGAGGCCATCCGCTGCATGGTCCTTACCGGCGACGACCGCGCCTTCGCGGCGGGGGCCGACATTGCACAGATGGCCGACGCCGGTGCCGTTGAGGTCCTGAACGATGACAATTTCGCCCACTGGACCCGCTTCCGGGCGATCCACAAGCCGGTGATCGCCGCAGTCTCAGGCTACGCGCTCGGCGGCGGCTGCGAGCTGGCCCTGATGTGCGACTTGGTCGTGGCCTCCGAGACGGCCCAGTTCGGTCAGCCCGAAGTCAAGATCGGGATCATTCCGGGGGCCGGGGGGACACAACGCTGGGCCCGAAGCGCGGGAAAGGTCCGCGCCATGGAGGCGGTGCTCATCGGGGATCCGGTGCGCGCCGTCGACGCCGAGCGGATGGGGCTGGTCAATCGGGTGGTCCCCGCCGGCGCGCAGCTGGAGGAAGCCAAGCGCCTGGCGCAGGTGATCGCCACCCGCCCACCGCTCGCCGTTCGCCTGGGAAAGGAGGCGGTCAACCACGCCATGGAAGTCGGCCTTGCGCCGGGTCTCGAGTTCGAGCGCAAGCTCTTCTACCTTCTGTTTGCCTCGGAGGACAAACGCGAGGGCATGCGCGCCTTCCTCGAAAAGCGCCCGGGCCGCTTCAGCGGGCGATGAGCGACGTCGTCCTCAGCACCCGGGATGGCGCGGTCCGCATCCTGACCCTCAACCGGCCGGAGGCGCTCAATGCGCTCAACCGCGAGACGACCCATGCGCTGCGCACGGAGGTGGAGACGGCGGGACGGGACCCCGAGGTAGGGGCGATCGTCCTCACCGGAGCCGGGCGCGCTTTCTGCGCGGGCGCCGACCTCAAAGACGTGAACGCGCGGGCGCTGGCCGGCGACAACGACCTGGGCGCAGACCTCCGCACGAATTACACGCCGATGATCCGCGCCATTCGCGCCTGCCCCAAGCCGATGATCGCTGCGCTCAACGGCACCGCGGCCGGCGCCGGTCTGAGCCTCGCGCTCGCCTGTGACTTGCGCCTCGCGGCGGCCGGCGCGCAGCTGATCGTGGTCTTCGTGCGGGTCGGCCTGGTGCCAGACGCTGGCAGTCTGTTTTTCCTCACGCGGATGCTCGGCTTGAGCAAGGCCACCGAGCTGGCCATCACCGGTGATCCTGTGAGCGCAGACGAGGCGCTGAGGCTGGGGCTGGTGGTTGCGGTCGTCCCGCCTGAGCAGCTGATGCCGGCGGCGATGGAACGAGCCCGTCACCTGGCGGCAGGACCGCGCCAGACGTACGCCTTGATCAAGCGAGGGATGGATCGGGCGCTCCATCTCGATCTGGAGCAAACGCTCGAACTCGAATCACAGCTGCAGGCCCTGGCCGCGGAGACGCCCGATGCCCAGGAGGCGATCCGCGCTTTTCTCGAGAAGCGGAAACCGATCTTTAAGCGCTAAGGGCGGAAAAAGAAAGAGCGGCGGTGTTACCCGCCGCTCTCACTTAAGTCAATTAATGCCATGGGCACCACCTCCCATTACTTAGGGAGCCATTGTATCAATTCCCGGCGCGAACCCGATCCTCGATCAGGTCCCTGGTGATGAGGATCTGCTTCGCGCCCTCCATCGTGCGCAGCTGCCGCAATAAGTCAGAGGTCGTCCGATGCGCGGGCAGCCCAACATCGATTTCCAGCCGGTCATCGGTGTCATTGAGCTCGTGAATCCGGATCGACATTGGAAAGGCGCCGATCGTGGCCAGCGCGGCCCGCACCCGCTCGATCTCGCCCTCGCCCCGCGGGACGACGAGGCTGACCAGAGCCTCGCTCGGTCGCTTGAAGAAGCGCTTTTCGATCGGCTTCAACACCATGAGTACGGACAGAATCAACAGCGTCGTGAAAAGGGCGACGATGTATTGCGAAGTCCCGGCCGCCATGCCGATCGCGGCGACTGCCCAGATGGTCGCGGCGGTCGTCAGCCCACGGACCAGGTCCTTGCGAAGGAAGATCGTTCCCGCCCCCAGGAAGCCGATGCCGGTCACGATCTGGGCCGCGACCCGGGAGGGATCCGTGTTCGGGAAGCCGTACGCGCCCACGATCGTGAACAGGCACGATCCGAGCGACACCATGGTCACGGTCCGAAGCCCGGCCGCCCGCTCCTGGCGCTCGCGCTCGAGGCCGACGACAGCGCCCAAGATAAGCGCCACCAGCAGGCGCAGCATGAGATCGAGCGGACTTGGCACGGCGCTATGGTACTGCCGCGCCAGCGTTGCTGCGAAGAAGAGTTTTAGGCGGCGGTAACGAGCCCGGGGTCGAAGGTCTCGACCTCCGGCTCGATGGAAATCCCGTTCCGTTCGCTGAACAGCGTTTCCTCGACCGCGAAGAGGGCATCCATCAGCTTCGTGATTCCGACCTTGACCTTGATATTGGCGACCTGGTCCGGCATAACGGCGATCGGCGTCACCAGGGTCAGGATCTCACCCAGGCGGGGCTCATAGGAGGTCGGGACCCGCTTCATTCCCTTCAAGTTCATCTCCTCGAGCTCCTGCAGCAGCCGGTCGATCAACTGGATCGGGCGTCGAACCTGGTCCTGGCGGGCCTTGAGATCACGGTGTTGCCGTTCGGCGTCACGGATGTAGGCGTTGGTCTGGGCGAGCAATCCTGTCATCAACGAACCCTCATTTCATTGCGCTGAAAATGCAGTACAGGATCGCAAACCGAATCAGTCCCAGGTTTATTCCCAGAAATGGGCCGGTACACTTTCCCTGCCATGCCGCTGCTTCGCGCCGACCGGCTCAAACTCATGTACGGCGCCACCGAGGTGCTCAGCGACCTGACGTTCCAGGTCGAGCCGCGCCAGCGGCTGGGGATCGTCGGCGCCAACGGCAGCGGCAAGTCGAGCCTGCTCAAAGCCATTTCCGGCGACGTCACCCCGGTGGCAGGATCGCTGACGCTGGCGCCGCGAACTCGCACAGCCTACCTGGCGCAGGAGTTGGAAGCGGGACCGCACGAGAGTGTGTACGCCGACGCGCTACACAGCCGGCCTGACATTCTCAGCCTGCGCGAACGTCTGGAGGGGTTGGAGGCCGCCATGGCCCGGGCGAACGGAGCTGAGCAGGTTGTCCTGGTGGAGGACTATGGCGTCGTGCAGCACGAGTACGAGCGGCTCGACGGCTACGCGTACGACAACCGGGTCGCCGAGGTCCTGCACGGCGTCGGTCTGACCGAGGCCGACCAGGCGCTGGCCCCTGGTGCGCTCAGCGGTGGGCAGCGACGTCGCCTGGCGCTTGCCAAGCTCCTGCTGCAGGACGCTGATTTGCTGCTGCTCGACGAACCGACGAATCACCTCGACCTCGAAGCCATCGAGTGGTTGGAAGGCTTCCTGCGCCTATCGCGGGCCGGCATGCTGATCGTCTCCCATGACCGCCGCTTCCTCGAGCACACGGCCGACGACATCCTGGAGCTCCAGGCCGGGGTGGGCGAATGGTACCCCGGGAATTACCGTCAGTACGTCCGCTTACGGCGCGAACGCCGGGCCGTCAGGCAGAAGGAGTACGAGGCGCAGCAGGAGTACATCGCCCGAACCGAGGAGTTCATCCGCCGTTACAAAGCCGGGCAGCGCGCCCGCGAGGCGCGCGGCCGCCAGACTCGGCTGGACCGTCTGGCACGCGTCGCACCGCCTGCCGACGATCAGCAGATCCGCATCCGGCTCAAGGCGTCGGTCACCAGCGACCTGATCTTTCAGAGCGACGGCCTTACGTTGTCCTATCCCTCCCCCTCCGTGGGAGGCTTGGGGTGGGGACTGAAAGTCCCGGCATTCACCGTCAATGCCGGCGAGCGGGTCGCGATCGTTGGGGCAAACGGGTCCGGGAAGACGAGTCTGCTGAAGGCGTTACTCGGCGAGCTGCGCCCCCTGGCGGGGCGCGTCAAGGTCGGCCCGCGCGTCGCCATGCGCTATTACGACCAGCACCTCGCCGATCTCGACCCCAGCAAGACGGTGCTCACCGAGCTGCAGGATGCCTTCGGCCTTCCCGATGAAACGCTGCGTACCTTTCTCGGCCGCCTGCTCTTCCATGGCGATGATGCCTTCAAGACGATTCGGTCGCTGAGCGGCGGTGAGAAGAGCCGCGTGGCGCTCGCGAAGTTGATGCTCGACGACGCGGGCCTGCTGCTGCTCGACGAGCCCACCAACCACCTCGACATCCCCGCCCAGGAGATGCTCGAGGAGGCGCTGCAGGACTTCGAAGGCACGATCGTCTTCGTTTCCCATGACCGGTACTTCATCGATGCCATCGCGACGCGGCTCTGGTCGGTCGAAAACGGGGCCGTGACGATGCACCTCGGCAACTACAGCGACCTCGAGCGGCGCCGGCAGCGGTTGGCCCGTCCGGTCGTCGCGCCCGAACCAGGAAAGTCCGCTCGTCGGGGCGGCCCGTCGACCGGCGGCTCGGCGGCGAAACCCGGCTCTTCAACGGACGGCGTGGAAGATCGCATCGACGAGCTCGAGGCCGAGGTCCGCCGTATCGAGGAGCAGCTGGCGGATCATGAGACGTATGACGACCCGACCCGGGTCGCAGAGCTCGCTGAGTCGCACGAGGACGCATCGCGCCGTTTGCGAGCGCTCTACCAGGAGTGGGAGCAAGCCGCCGGCGAGTAGACCGGCGCCGGGGCGAGTCGCCATTGAACCTCGGTCCGGTGGCGACCGACGACCCCCGCTACCTCCTGCCGGTCGTATCGCTCGCCTACGTGGTGACGATCGGCGCCGCTCTGCTCGCCATCGAGCAGCTGACCGAGTACATGCCCGGGGCCTGGCTCGAGGTCCTGGGCGCCGCGGTGCTGCTCCTCTCGCTGATGACGATTGCCATCCTGGTGCGCGCCGCTCTGCGCAGGCGTCGGGAAGGACTGGAACGCCGGGCCCTGCTGTGGGGCGGTAGCGCGATCGTGCCCGCAGCGCTAGCGGCGCTGGCGCTCTTCAGCCTGGTCGAGAGCGTTCAGAATGCGTCGCTGATCAGCGGAGCGGATGTCCACCTCACCCGCCCCGTGATCGAATCGCTTCCCCGGCCCCCGGGTACGAAGCTGATCGACCAGCGGCCGGGCCTCGCGGACACCGAAACCATCTACCAGGACTTCACCGCGCAGGACTTGAACAGCGTCGTCCCCTTCTACGAGGCCCACCTCACAAAAGATGGCTGGGTCGAGGACAAGGCCTCGGCGGCAACCGACATCCTGCGCTTTGCGAAAGGTGCCTTCGTCCTCGCGCTGGAGATCAACCCGCCTTCCGGTGGTTACACGCTGACCGTCGACCATGTCAACCCGGACCTGCTGCAATCGCCGCCTTAGGCGCGGCGCACAAAAAGGGCCGCCGCAACTCGTTTCTTCGGCCCGATGACGCGGCGGAGCGGCACCCCTAGCATCGGAAGAGTCGGATTACCCGGTTCAACGGAGGGATTTTGTCTATGGCGATCGACCAGGGTGTGCGCGCAAAAAAGGAAACCAGGGCGGATGCCCAGTCCGTCATCGACCTCGCCCACAAGCAGGGGCTCAAGATCGTCGATCTCAAGTTCATCGACCTGATCGGGACCTGGCAGCACTTCTCCATCCCGGTCCAGGAACTGACCAGGGGCCTCTTCAGCGAGGGCATCGGCTTCGACGGCTCGAGCATTCGCGGGTTCCAGCACATCCACGAGAGCGACATGCTGCTGATTCCTGACGCGTCGACGGCGATCGTCGATCCGGTGCTGCGTGTGCCGACGTTGAGCATCAATTGCGACGTCATCGACCCCATCACCCGCGAGCCCTACTCGCGCGATCCGCGCTATGTGGGCAAGAAAGCGGAGGCCTTCCTGCTGTCGACCGGCCTCGCCGACACCGGCTATTTCGGTCCTGAGTGTGAGTTCTACATTTTCAACAGCATGCGCTTCGATCAGAACCAGTTCTCGGGCATGTACGAGATCGACTCAGTCGAAGGCGTATGGAACTCGGGCAAGAACTCCGAGCCGAATCAAGCCTACCGCCCGCGCTACAAAGAGGGATATTTCCCGGTGCCACCGACCGACAAGCTGCAGGACCTGCGCTCGCAGATCGTCCTCAAGCTGATCGAGGCGGGCGTCGACGTCGAAGTGCATCACCATGAGGTCGGCACCGCCGGCCAGACCGAGATCGACATGCGGTTCGACACGCTGGTGAACATGGCCGACAAGGTGATGATGTACAAGTACGTCGTCAAGAACGTCTGCGCCCAAAACGGGTTCGTCGCGACGTTCATGCCCAAGCCACTCTTCATGGACAACGGGTCCGGCATGCACACCCACCAGAGCCTGTGGAAGAACGGCACGCCCCTCTTCTACGACAAGGCCGGGTACGCGGGCATCAGCGACATGTGCCGCTGGTACATCGGTGGGTTGCTGAAGCACGCGCCGTCGCTGCTCGCCTTCGCCGCGCCGACCACCAACTCGTATCGCCGGCTGGTGCCCGGATACGAGGCACCCATCAACCTGATCTATTCCAAGCGCAACCGGAGTGCCTGCGTGCGCATCCCCATGTACTTCGACAATCCCAAGGCGAAGCGCCTCGAGTTCCGGACACCGGACCCATCGTGCAATCCGTACCTTTCCTTCGCCGCCTGCCTGATGGCCGGTCTCGACGGCGTCATCAACAAGATCGAGCCGCCCAAGCCGATCGACGAAGACCTGTACGAGCTCGAGCCCGAGCTGAAGCGCCAGGTCAAGAGCACGCCGGGATCGTTGGTGGAAGTCCTCGACGCGCTGGAGATCGACAACGACTACCTGACCCGCGGCGGCGTCTTCACCACGGACCTGATCGAGACCTGGATCGACTACAAGCGCGTGCGCGAGGTCGACCAGGTGGCGCTCCGGCCGCACCCGTGGGAGTTCTATCTGTACCACGACATCTAGTTCGTCCTCGTCGATGCGTTTGCGCGTTCGCCGTTGAGGCGGCTGTCACTCGCCCTGACAGCCGCCTTTAGACACTCAGAAGAGGAGCACCGTCATGGATGACAATTCCATACAGCGCGACAAGCCCTGGAGGCCCGGCGACTACCTGCGGCTCGGCCCCTCGTGGGAGGAGCCACAACCGATCGACGACGTCATACCCCTAGGGGTGCCCGACGGCGAAGACTGAAGCGGCCGCAGGCCGCGCTTCCCCACAGACGGTCGAGCGCACCCTGGAGCGGCTCACCCAGCGATCGATCCGCTTCCTGGATCTGCGCTTCGTCGACGTGCTGGGGACGGTGAAGAGCATCACAATCCCAGTGCATCGGCTTCCGCATGTCGTGCGCAACGGCGAATGGTTCGACGGCTCGTCCGTCGAGGGCTTCGCCCGGGTCTTCGAGAGCGACATGTTCCTTCGCCCGGATCTCGACACCCTGACGATCGGCGAGGCGGAGGGTGCGCCGGGGGCCCAGGTGATCTGCGACCTCATGACGCCGGAGGGCGAGCGCTTCGCCGGCGACCCCCGCGGGGTGCTGGCGCGAGCCCTGGCGGAGGCGGCCGCCCTCGGCTTCGACTACTCGGTCGCGATGGAACTGGAGTTCTTCCTCCTGAACACGGACACCGCGACCGGCGGGGTGCGAGCCGGGCCCCACGACCGCGCCAGCTACTTCGACCATCCGGTCGATGTCGGCAGCGACGTTCGGCAGGAGATCGTGGGCGCGCTCGACCGCCTGGGGATCACCGTCGACGCCAGCCATCACGAGGTCGCTGCCGGACAGTACGAGCTTGACCTCGCGCTCAGCAATGCCCTGAAGAGCGCGGACCAGCTGGTCACCCTCAAGCATGCGGTCAAGGCGGTGGCCCAACGACGCGGACTGCTGGCAACCTTCATGCCCAAACCGATCTTCGGCGCGGCGGGGTCGGGGATGCACACGCACCAGGTCCTGACCGAAGCCGGCAAGGACAGCAACGCGTTTTACGACCGCGCCGATCAATACCAGCTGTCGACCGTCGCCAAGCACTTCATCGCCGGCCAGCTGGCGCATGCGCGCGCGCTCTGCGCCCTGGTGGCACCGCTGGTGAACTCCTACAAGCGCTTCGTCCCCGGCTTCGAGGCGCCGGTGGCCATCAGCTGGGCGCAGATGAACCGTTCGGCATTGATCCGCGTGCCGCGGGCCGGCAGCGGCGATCGCGCGTCCGTCCGGATCGAGTTCCGGGCTCCGGATCCCTCCTGCAACCCCTACCTCGCCTTCGCCGCCATGCTGCACGCCGGGCTCTCCGGGATCCGTCAGAAGTTGCCCCTGCCGCCACCAGTCGAAGAAAACCTCTATGCCTTCGATCCCGAGCGCCTCGCCCGCCACCAGCTCGGCCACCTCCCCGCCTCGCTCGCCGACGCCCTGAAGGACCTCCGCCAGGACGAGGTGATGCGCGATGCGCTGGGTGTCCACCTCCTCGAACGTTTTATCGAGGCGAAGGAGATGGAATGGCAGAGCTATGAAAAGCAGGTCACCCCATGGGAGCTCGACGCCTACCTCGAGGCTTACTAGCCGGCTTCACGGCCCGCTCCTGCTCGCTGTCGCCGTCGTCTTCATCCCGCTCGCGGGTTTCTATGTCATCGAGGCGTTCATCGCTCCCAACCCGCTGGTCCGCATCGGGCTCCGTAGTCTGCCAGCGCTGCCGGTTGCGATCTGGACGCTTTGGTTCGAGACATCGCGGCCATTGGAAAGACAGCGGCCGCTGATTCGCGTCGCAGGCCGTATCGCGCTCCTCGTGCTGGTTATGGCCTTTGCCGTCGCCATCCTCGGCATCGGCCTCAACTGGCTCTATGATCCGACCCGGGTGATCTAGTGCTGACCAAAACCGAGGTGACGATCGAGCGGCCACGCGACGAGGTGTTCCGCCGCTTCGTCGACGAGATGGCGACCACGTATCCATTGATCTGCCCAGCCACGACCTCGGTCAGGATGGGTCGGGAAAAGCCAATGGCGGCTGGCGCGACTGGCCAGATGACGATCCGGAACCTTTTCATGGCCGCCATCGTGGACTTCACCGTGACTCGATACGAGAAAGGTGAGCACCTATCCATCAAGGCAAGTCACGGCAGCAGGTCCTCACGTAGCGACTACCTGTTTCGCGATGCGGGCACCAGTACCACCGTCACCATGGTGACCGAAGGCCCGGCGGTCGGCCCCAGGTGGCTGCAGGACCGAAACCAGCGGACGCTCGAAGGGCACGACCGCCACGACGCCCAGCGCCTGAAAGCTCTGCTCGAAGGTCGGCAGAAGAACCCGGCGAAGGCGCATCGCCGATCACTGATCCGACTCGTACTGATCGCTTGGGCGCTCGCCGCGCTTCTCGGTGTTGCCTTCGCCACCTACCAGGCGCTGACCTCGTGAATTGGCAGTAATCGTCTACGCTCAGGACGCCTAGAATGGCCGCCTGAGCAGCCAGCGTTAGATAGAGGAGGTCGGCAATGGCTCACCATCTGAAAGATCTGACGATCGAACTCGACGAGAAGGTCGGCACCGTGGCGGCCGCGGCTGAAGCGCTGGGCAAGTCAGGCGTCAACATCGAGGGGATCTGCGGGTTCGTCGTAGGCGGCAAGGGCATCGGCCACGTGCTGGTCGCCGACCCCGCGAAGGCGCGTCAAGCGCTACAGAGCGCTGGCGCTCGCGTCACCGGGGAGCAGGATGTCCTGGTGCTGGACATCGAGGACAAACCCGGCGCACTCGGCAAAATCACCCGGAAGATCGCCGACGCCGGCATCAGCCTGAACGCCGTCTATCTGGCGACGAAGACGCGCGTGGTGATCGGCGCAGTGGATATCGAGAAGGCGCGGGCCGCCGCTGGCGAGGGTGCCGCGAGTCGTCGATAATCTCCAGTACGGAACGAGAAGGCCAGATCCATCTCGACGACACGCTGGCGGGCGTTTTTCGGCGCTCCGAGAATGCGCTCATGGCCATCGGCGCCGGCATCCGCAGGCGAGATGAGGCAGCGGGCCGGCTCGACGCGGTCTTTCCCATCAGTTGGAGATCCTGGGGCGAGAGAGTCGGGGTCGACGTGCACGGTGTGGACGGGGACGTCCTCGTACAGATCAAAAGCAGAAGCTCATTGCCCACGCTCATCGACTGGGGGAAGAATGCGGATAACGTGCGGCGCTTTCTGAGCGCCGTGGCGAAATAGGCTGGGTGCCCCGGGCCAACGGGGCCCCCTCAGATCAGGTTTGGGCCCGACGGGCCCACCATCGCAGAACGCCGCTGACGGCCCAGCCGGCGAGCCAGTTCGCCGCGAGGCCGGCGCGATCCGGAAACCAGGAAATGTAGACAGAGCGCTGATCGCGTTCGACCGCCTGGGCGACTCGCTGCGCAACCTTCTCGGCTGACACCGGCGGTAACACCTGGTGCGCCTGGCGACCGCGGGTGCCGAGGCGGTTCTCGCCGAAGCTGGACTGCGTCGTCCCGGGGAAGACATTCATGACCTTGATGCCACGATGGGACTCCTCCATCCGCAGGGCGTCGCCGATCGCGGTGAGAGCGAACTTGCTCGCCGAGTAATAGCCAATGCGTGGAATGACGACGCGACCGGCCATCGAGGAGATGTTGATGACCATGCCGGACCCCTGCGCCCGCATGATCGGTATCACCGCCCGGATGGCGGCCGCGGCGGCGATGACGTTGAGCCCGAACAGCTTGTCGACGTCAGCACTGGAAGCGTCAGCGATGGGAGCCGTCAGGCCGATGCCGGCATTGTTGACCAGGATGTCGATCCCGCCGAGCTCGCGAATCGCGGCATCGGCCATCTCCTTGACGGCGCCGTCCACTGTCACATCTGTCGGAATGACGATGGCTGACCCGCCGTCCCTCTTGATCGCCGCGGCCACCTCTTCCAGCGCTGCTCGATTTCGCGACGCAAGCGCGAGCCGTGCGCCACGGCGTCCGAATTCGACCGCGATGGCGCGCCCGATCCCGCCCGATGCGCCGGTGACGATGACGCGCGCGTTGTTCAGATCCACGCGTTAATGCTGGCAGCCACGACAGAAATCGGTCGCCTCGCCGCGCGCCGTCAGTTCCGAGATGCGATGTCCGCAACGCGGGCACTTTTCCTTCGCCTTGCCGTGGACGGCCATGAAGCTCCGATCCTGTTTGTGCGGCTCGTACCCCGGCTGCGCCTTGATCGACTCGATGGCCGAGCTGAGCACCTTGCGGGTTGCGGCGTAGAGGCGGGAAAGCTCATCCGGCTTGAGCGTGGTGCGCTTGCGGAGCGGCAGTAATTCGGCCTCGTGGAGAATCTCATCAGAGTAGGCATTGCCCACCCCGGCAATGAACGCCTGGTTTCGCAACAGGTTCTTGAGTTCGCCGGGATGTCGGCGGATACGCTGGGAAAATTCCGAGACGGTGACCGTCAGCGCATCCGGGCCGAGTTCCGCCCAGCCCGGGATCGTCGGCAGCGCGCCCGGCACCACCCAGTAAACGCGCCCCATCTTCACGGTATCGAGGAAGCGAAGTTCGTCCCCACCTTCGAGTGTGATCCGAAAGACGGTGGCGGCCGCTACTTTCTCGGACGCCTTGGTCCACTGGAGCCGGCCGCCCAGCATTGGGTTGATGACGAGGTGCTGGCCGCTGATGTCGAAGATGACGAACTTGCCGCGGCGCCAGACTCGCTCGAACGTCCCGCCGATGAGCTGCCGGGCGTACTCGTCCGGAGGCGTCCGCAGGAGAAAGCTCAGCTTGGGCGAGGTCCAGACCTGGGCGATCTTCCTCCCCTCGATGCGCGGGCCGAGGTATTCACGCAGGACTTCGAGTTCGGGGAGTTCAGGCACTGGCGGTCAGGTTACCGCGTAAACGGCGTCTAAGCGTGGGACTTGACAAGACTGGACGTCCAGTCTAGCGTTGTCGCGAGCAGACATGACGGCAGAAAGCCCACCGAAAGAGCGGATCATGAGCGAGGCAGCGCGGCTGCTCGCGCGCGACCGGCAGGCGTCGGTCGAGGACATCGCGATCGCGGCAGGGGTCTCCCGAACGACCTTCTACCGAGCCTTCCCGTCGCGCGCCCAACTGTTGCGCACCATCGAAGTGCAGCCGGAGCCCGACACGCGAGAGCGCGTGCTGCAGGCATCGATCCGGATGCTCGGTAGGCAAACCCTCAAGGAACTCTCTATGGATTCGCTCGCGTCTGAGGCCGGCGTCTCGCGCGCGAATCTCTATCGCCTCTTCCCGGGCAAGTCGGCGCTGTTCAAAGCCATCCTGCTTACCTACTCGCCGTTCGCGCCGGTGATGGCGGTCTTCGCGCGCGCGGGTGACCATCCGCCCGACGAGGTCATCCCCGAGATCGTGCTCACGGCCTACCGAAGCGTCGCGGGCCACGCCGGCGTCGTTCGGACGTTGCTGCTCGAGGTCACATCGATGACACCCGAGTTCACCCAGGCCTTCGCCGACACCGGGTTGCGCGCCTTCGGAACCTTTGCGCAATATCTGGCTGGCCAGATGGCGGCGGGGCGCCTCCGCCGCATGCATCCGATGCTCGCTGTCCAGAGCCTGGTGGGTAGCGTGATGTTTCACCTGCTGGCAGCGCCGGTCATGAGCCAGGGCGCGGTCGATGTTCCGGCCGGTGAAGAGGCTGTGCTCCAGTTCGCCCATCTCTGGCTGCGCGGCATGCGACCGGAGGCGACGACGCGTGGCAACTGACAGCTACGCCGTCGAGGTCGAAGGCGTCGCCAAACGGTTCGGCAAGCAGCCGGCGCTCGATGGTGTCAGCCTGCGCATCCGTCGCGGCGAGGTCTACGGTCTGCTCGGCCCGAACGGAGCCGGCAAGACGACCCTGATCCGCAGCCTTGTCGGCCTGGTCGCACCCGAACAGGGCACGGTGACGGTGCTTGGCCGCCGCATGCCGCAGCTGGCGGTGCTGGCGCGTGTCGGCTACATGACCCAGCAGGCCGCCCTCTACCCGGATCTCTCGGCCGAGGAGAACGTCCGATTCTTCGGCGCCATCCACGGGCGGGAAAACGGCGTCCGCGAGGCGCTCGAGTTCGTCGAGCTCTGGGATCGCCGCACGTCCGTGGTCAGCACCCTGAGCGGCGGCATGCGGACCCGATGCTCGCTCGCCTGCGCCCTCGTCCACAAACCGGACCTGCTCCTGCTCGATGAGCCGACCGTCGGCGTCGATCCACAGCTGCGGGTTCAGCTCTGGGACGGTTTCCGCAAGATGGCGGCCGGCGGCACCGCCATCGTGGTCTCGAGCCACGTGATGGACGAGGCCGAGCGATGTGACCGCCTGGGCTTGATCCGCTTCGGCAAGCTGCTGGCCGAAGGCACCGTCGCCGAAATCAAGTCGAGGGCCGGCGTCGACCGCTTGGAGGATGCCTTCCTCAAGCTGTCCGGGGTTTCTGCATCATGAGCGGCCGCCGCGTCGGCGCCATCACCAAACGAATTCTGCAGCAGTTCCGGCGAGACCATCGCACCCTGGGCCTTCTCTTCGGCGCGCCGCTCGTCATCCTGGCGCTGCTCGGCTACCTGCTTCGCGGTGGTGGCGATGTGCCGAAGATGGGCATCGTCAATCTCGACGGCGGCCCACTGGGCGGTATCGTCGCCTCGACCCTGGAGCGCTCGAAAACGGTGTCCGCTTCCTCCGTGTCCGCGGGCGACGCCGACGGCAGACTGCGGTCGGGTGACATTGCCGGTTACCTCGTGTTGCCATCCGACTTCTCAGCGAAGGCGCAACAGTCGCGCACAATCGCTCCCGAGATTCATCTCGAGGGGAGCCAGCCGGGACTCTCGCAGAGCATCCTGCAGGCCGTCAGTCAATCCTTCATCGGGCTTGCCGGCCAGGCCGGCGGGATCCAGTTCACACCGAGGATCACCTTTCTCTATGGTGGTCCGAGCTTCGATACCCTCGACTACTTTGGCGCGGCCTTCATCGGGCTCGTCGTCTTCTTCCTGGTGTTCGTCATCACCGCGGTGGCGTTCCTCCGCGAGCGCGGCCAGGGCACGCTCGAGCGGCTGATGGCGAGTCCCCTGCGGCGAGCGGAGATCGTGCTCGGCTACATGCTGGGCTTCACTGTGCTCGCGCTCGTACAGTCCGCCGAGGTGCTCGCCTTCAGCCTGCTGGTGTTGCATGTCCACAATGTCGGCAACGTTGCGCTGATCTTCGTGCTC
>Ga0209057_1001448_pt1 | contig 19099 bp, 18 predicted proteins | sample GraSoiAngelo_146_FD_185903 | JGI IMG/M metagenome (GOLD analysis project Ga0209057, IMG submission 185903) | Grasslands soil microbial communities from the Angelo Coastal Reserve, California, USA - 14_1009_05_30cm (SPAdes) (version 2) | ecosystem: Environmental > Terrestrial > Soil > Grasslands ... | reverse complement strand
TGGCTCACCACCAGACTGGGCTCCGTCGCGTCCGCGACGAACACGCTCACCTTCGGCCTCGCGACCACGACGCGCACATGGAACCAGCCGTTCGGGTCCGGCGCCGGAGTCACGGGCTGCTCGTACTCCCCCGGATGTTCGGCTCGCAGCTTCTGCCACGGGTAGCTCGGGTGGGAGACATACTGCACGGCGTGCTTGTGCCTCACGGAGTCGTCGGTTTTGAAATTGAACGGACGGAGGTACACGGCGTCGTACGTCGTGTCGTCCACTCCGTGAAACGCCACGCCCACAAAGCTCTGCCCCTGCACGTCCTTCCCCCTGATATCGAGCTCGATCGTGCCGTTGCCGAGCTCGACCCCCTTCAAGTACGCGACGCCGTTGTCGGCGCTTGCGCTGAGGTGCACGCCCGAGCGCGTACCGTCCTTCATGCTCGTCGCCTTGCGGTTGAAGACTTCCAGGCTCGCCGGATCGAGGGTCTTCCCCTGACCGCCGAGCCGCGACGCGCTGCACAGACCGCCGGCCGCCAGCATCAGGGAGACAGCCATGTGCCCGTTCATGAGGTCTCCGTTTCATGGAGGTAGTCGACCCGTACGGACGAGCACCGCATCCAGTTTTGCCACAATGTCGTCGGGGGTGGTGGTGCTAGTGCGGGCGTTGGCATAACATACTCGCCCGCAAGCACCCGGAGGGCCGAGCCCATGGATCGCCGAGAGTTCCTCGCCCTGTCCGCGGCCGCCGGAGCGGCCGCTCACGCCGCCCGCCCGCTGCCAGCCGCGGCGGTCCCCGCGCCCCCGCCCCCCTGGTACGCCACCATGCGCCGCTGCGGACAGCTCAACTTCAACGAGCGTGATCCCCTCACGCTCGACGTGGCGGCGTGGATCGACTACTGGGCCTCGCTGCGGGTCAACGCCCTGCTCGTCAACGGCGGCGGGATCATGGCGTTCTACCCGACCGAGGTCCCATATCACCACCGCAGCGCGTTCCTGGGCACGCGCGACCTGTTCGGCGAGATGGCGGCCGCGGCCCGCGCCCATGACATCCGCGTGGTGGCGCGCATGGATTGCAACTACTCCTGGGAAGAAGCACTGCGGGCGCATCCCGAGTGGTTCGAGCGCGACCGCGACGGCCAGCCGCGCCGCCACGGCGAATCCACCTGGCTCTTCAAGACCTGCATGTTCTCGCCCTATTTCACCGACCAGATGCCCGCCATCTACCGCGAGATCGCCGGGCGTTACGCCGTCGACGCGTTCTTCACCAACGGCTGGCCCAGCACGGGCGCGCTGGGCGTGTGCTACTGCGAGAGCTGTCAGAAGGTGTATCGCGAGCAAGTGGGCGGCGTGCCGCCCGAGCGGACCGACGCCACGAGCGCGCTGTACCGTCGCTACTACGCGGTGTTCATGGACCGCCTGCTCGAGGTGTGGCGCCTGTGGGACGCGGTGGCGCGGGAGCGCCGTCCCGACGCGGTCTACGTGGGCAACCTGGGCGGCGGCATCCGCGTGGTCAAAGACCTCGCCCGCATCGGGCAGGTGGCCGGCTGGTTCAACGCCGACCACCAGGGCCGCTCCGGCGATACGCCGCTGTGGGACTGCGCGCAGCAGGGTCGTGTGGCCCGCTGCGTGATGCAGGGACGCACGATCACCAACGTGACCGGCGCCTATAGCAACAGCCGCCCGGTGTGGCGCCACGTCGCGAAGCCCGCGGCCGAAACGACCCTGTGGATGGCGCAAACGGTCGCGAGCGGCATGGTGCCGTGGTTTCACTGGCTGGGTGGCTCGCCCGAGGACCAGCGCTGGCGGGACACGGGGCGCGAGTTCTTCTCCTGGCTCGCCGCCCACGAGCCGCACTTCCGCAACACGCGCTCGGTGGCCGACCTCGCGGTACTGTTCCCGCAGAGCACCATCGCCTTCTGGCGCGGCTCCGACAGAGCCCAGGGCACCGACTATCTGCAGGGGCTGTACGCGGCGCTGCTGCAGGGGCGCTGTATGTTCGACTTCGTGCACGAGAGTGATCTGTCGGAGCGGACGCTGAGCCGCTACCGCGCGCTGCTCGTCCCCAACGCCGCGTACCTCGCCGACGAGCCGTGCCGCCAGATCCGCGCCTTCGTGCAGGCGGGTGGCTCGCTCCTGGCCACTTTCGAGACGTCGCGCTACGACGCTTGGGGCGACGCGCGCGGCGAGCCGGCTCTCGCCGACTTGTTCGGTGTCAGCGTCGCGGCCGACGTGGTGGGCCCCGCCGCCAACAGCTACATGCGGATCGAGCAGCGCCATGCGGTGCTGGCCGGCTTCGACGGCACGGCCCTGCTGCCGGGGCCCGAGAACCGCCTCCCGGTGCGGCTGCGCGAAGCTGGCCAGCCCGCGTTGACCGTCGTCCCATCGTATCCGGCATTCCCTCCCGAGATGGTCTACGCCCGCACGCCGCGCACTGACGAGCCGGCGGCAGTGTTCCGGGAGCGGGGCGGCTCGCGCCTCGCGTATTTCGCGGGCGACGTGGACCGGACGTTCTGGCGCTCGGGGAATCCGGATCTGAGTCGCTTGCTGCAGAACACGGTCCGTTGGCTTGGGGGCGAACGGCAGCCGCCGGTGGCGATCGAAGGCGAAGGGCTGCTGGAGGCGTTCGCGTGGGAGACGGAGCCGGGGTACGCGCTGCATCTGCTCAACTACACCACCCCCAATTTGACCTGGGGCATGGTCGAGCGCTCGTACCCCATCGGGCCCCAGCGCGTGCGGTTCGAGGTCGCGCCGGGCCGCAGGATCAGGCGCGCCGAGGCGCTCCGCAGCGGCCGCGTGCTCCCGTTCGAGCAGGATGGCGCCGGCGTCCGCTTCGAAGTCCCGGGGCTGGTCGACTACGAGGTCGTGGCACTCACCTGAGGAGCCCGGCCGGGAACTTCGCCAGGCCATGCTTCATTAATGAAGCATGACTCCGTACGGCGCTCAGTTCCGCCTGGTGGCCCGGGGCGTGGTGGACTACCTCACCGGTATCGATCCCAGTGGCGCGGGCCTGATGGGAACATTGCTCACCCTGATCCGCCGCGACACGGCGACCCACACTTCAGAAGGCGACTGACACCTCCTTGACGGTCGCTTGACCGCTCTCCTGCAGTGTTGGGTGGATCAAGTCCACCACAGGAGAGAGCCATGGTCGGTCATGTCACCCGCACCTGCACATTCGCAGCTGTAGTAGCCATCACTGCCGCGTGCGCGAGCACCGGCGGACTACGGTCCGCACCCCTGGACGCCGGAGAGACGAAGTTCTACGCCGCGCCTCTCGCCGTCGTCGGCCCGGCGGCGCGTCAGGCGGTGCTGGCCGCCGGTCTCAACGTGGATACCGTCTCCACCCCCGACTCCCTGACCTGGATGATCATCGCCAAGAAGGGGATGTCCCTGTTCAGCTACGGCGAGCTGGTGCGGGTCGTCGTCGCCCAGACTCCCGATCGAGCGGTGGCGGTCCGGGTGTACACGAAACGCCGCCTCGCGACCAACGTCACGGCCAAGGGTGACTGGTCGGGACCGATCTTCCAGCAATTGGACTTGATCCTGCACCAGGAGAACTAATGGTCGCGCGAAGCGGTTGCTACCTCGCACTCGCCGCCGCCGTGTCGCTGGCGGGGGGTGCCACCGGCCAGACGCCGGCTCCGGATCTGCGCGCGCTGTCGCTGCGCAGTCTTCAGGCCGGTCGAACCATCCGGATCAGCGGGCGGGAGATCGGCACCGTCACCGGCGCGGTGGCGGGCGTGCGTGACGGCGCCCTGTGGCTCGGAGCCGAGCCGGCCGCCCGCAGCGTGTCGCTCGCCGGGATCGACTCGGTGTGGGTGACCCGGAATCACATCGCGACCGGAGCTCTGGTCGGCACGCTGGTCGGAGCCATCGTGGCCGTTGCAGTCATGTCCGGCAAGACGTGCGAGCTCGGCGACTCGGCCTGCATGACCGGGGCGTCGCTCGCGGGAACGGGCATCATGCTCAGCGGCGCGCTGCTGGGCGTCGCCATCGGCAGCAGCGCCAAGAGCTGGCAGCTGCGCTATCCTTAGAGACGACTCGATCAGGAGCTCACATGCTCGGCGATCGTTCGATGTCCGATTGGATCGCGCGCTACACGCAGAGTCACCAGAATCCGGTGAACCGCGCTTGCCACACGATCGGTATTCCGCTGATCGCGGCGTCCATCCCGCTATTTGCGATCGCGCTGTTCGTGCACGGCTTCTGGCCGGTGCCACTCGGCCTCTTCATCGTCGGGTGGGCGTTTCAGTTCATCGGCCATGCGTTCGAGGGGAAACCGCCGGAGTTTTTCAAGGACTGGCGCTTCTTGTTCGTGGGCCTGCGGTGGTGGCTGGCGAAGCTCCGGGGACGGGCCTAGGCGGCGGGAGACCGTCCGGCCGCCTCGAGGATCCGCCGGCGCTGGCCCGCCACGACCATGTCACGGTCCACGACGTCGCGCACGATGTGGGCGACGAAGCCATAGCCGCGCGCCTCGGCAACGAGCCAGCGCTGCCACTCCAGCTCGTCGAGCGCCGCGGCGAGCGCGTCGCCGCCCACGCCCGCCGCCCGCCCCAGTAGCCCCGCCGGCACACGCCCGTCCAACACCGCCGCGGCCACGAGCACGCCCCGCGCATCGGGCGAGAGTCGGTGGAAGTTCACCCGGACGGCGGCGGTGATCGCGTCGGGAAGATCGCCGGGCAACGTCTGCTGCAGCGTGCGCAACGGCTGCGGCCACGCACCCCGCACCGCTTGCAGGTCCAAGCCCAACGCCACGGCATTGAGGAGCTCGACCGCGAGCAGCGGAATTCCGGCGGAGTCCGCGACGATGCGGCGCGCCAGGCGCTCGAGCTGCACCGCGTCGTACGACGGCGCGCCCCAGCGGGCCAGCGCGTGTAGCGCATCTCCGTCGAGCGGGCCCAGCGTGACGGTCGCGCCGGCCAGCTCGCGTCCCAGGTGGGCCCGGACTTGATCGAGCTCCTCGCGGCGCTCGTGCGGCGCGGCGGTGATGAGCAGCAACACGCGCGAGCGCGTCAGGTCGCGCGCCGCCGCCCCCAGGGCCAGGAGCGACTCGCGGTCGAGCCAATGCGCGTCGTCCACGACGAGCATGACGGGCTGCTCGTCCGCGACCACGCGCAGCGCCTCGGAAAACGCCCGTGCCGGCGCCGCGAGCGGTGCGCTGCCGCGCAGCCCGGCGAGGGTCGCGGGCGAGGCCGCGGCGATCCCGGGCGCGTCGAGCAATCCGGCACGGGCGATGCCGAGGACGCCGCTCCACGGGTCGCTTCGATCCGCCTCGACGGCGCGCACGGCGGCGATCACGGCGCCGTCCAGCCGGGCACGACCGGCCAGCTCCTCGGCAAGGCGAGTCTTGCCCGTGCCTCCGTCGCCTTCGACGATCACGACGCCGCTCCGTCCGCCCCGGCACGTCGCCCAGGTGGCCACCAGGCGCTCGAGCTCCCGGCTCCGGCCGACCAGCGGGGCGCGGCGGGACTCGGGCCCCATCGGCGCGGACGCCGTTTCGGGAAGGTGCCACGCCCGCCCCTGCCGGATGCGATCCACCAGAGCGCGCGTTTCTGCGTCCGGCTCCGCGCCCAAGTCTCGCTGCAGCCGCTCGGCGAACGCCGTGAAGGCCTTGAGGGCCTGCCCCCGGTCGCCGGCGAGCGCGAGGGCGCGCAGCCGCCCGCGGACCGCGACGTCGGAGTGCTCGTCGATCTGCTCGGCGCGGCGCGCCGCGTCCTCGGCGCCGGCCAGGTCGCCGCGCGCCAGCGCTCGCGTCGACAGGCACTCGAGTACCGCCACCGAGCGGCGCTGCCAATGCGTCCGCTCGGAGGCCATCCAGTCGTCGAACCCGGAAGCCCCGGAAATGCTGAACCCCTCGAGGAACACACCCGCGATCAGCCGGGCCGCCGCTTCGTAGTCACCCGCGGCGCCGCAGGCGTCGAGTTGCTCCACGTCCAGCGACACCGCCCCATCGGCCAACCGGACATGCGTCCGGTCCGTCTCGATGCTCTCGCCCGCGTAGGTCCGCAGCGTCGACACGGCCTGGTTGAGCGAGTGCCGGGCGTCCTTCTCCGCCTCGTCGCCCCACAACAGCCCGATCAGGTGGTCGCGGGCGCGCGCGCGCTTGGGCGACCGGGCGAGGTAGACGAGCAGGGCAAGATTCTTATGCCACTGCAGGCTGGCCGGCACGCTGCCGTCGTCGAGCCGAACCACCGGCGGGCCGAGCGTCTCGCAGAAGATGGCGGCGGCGAGACGGGGACGATCGTGACTCACGCGCCAACATGTCCCAAGCTCAGGAGCACCGCCAGCCCACGCCCACTAGGGCCTGATCACGCCTACCCCGGGTGTTCCCCGGCCCAGGCCAGGCCTTTCCCCGGTATGCAGCGACTCCGCCCGTCGTCACATTGGGAGCATGGGTCGTCGGGCATCGTTCAGCCGTGCTCCGGTCGTGCTCGTCGCGAACGCGTTCGGGACGTGGCTCAGCCAGGCGCTCGCCAACCTCGTGGCGGCGCGGGGCTACCGCGTCCACTTCGTGCTGAGTGGACGCGAGGTCTTGGACCAGGCGCCGACGCTGCGACCCGACGTCGTCGTGCTGGATGCGGACCTGCCGGACATCGACAGCATCACCGTGTGCCGCACGCTGCGCCAGGATCGCGCCGCCTGGAACATGCCCGTCATGATGATCACGGCGACGCCCGCGACGAAGCAACAACGTCTCGCGGCGCTCAAGGCGGGCGCATGGGACTACTTGAGCGTATTGCTCAATCCGGAAGAGGTCACCCTGAAGATCGACGCCATGAGCCGTCTCAAGCTCGAGATGGAGCGGGCGTTGGAGCAGAGCGCCCTGGACCCGGCGAGCGGCCTGTACACGCTCCCCGGGCTCGAGCGGCGGGCGCGCGAGCTGACGTCGGACGCGAAGCGCCGGCGCGCGCCGCTCGCCTGCGTGGCCCTCGGCATCGGCCTCGACCCTAAGGGCGCGGGCGAGAGCACAGCGCTGTCAGGGGCGGCGGCCTACGCGGGGCAGGTGCTGCAGGCGAGCGGGCGGACGTCCGATTGCGTCGGCAGTCTCGGTCAGGGAGAGTTCGCCGTGCTCGCGCCCGGGACCGCCCCCGAGGGAGCCGCAAAGATGGCCCGGCGCCTGGCCCGGGTGATCGAGACGGCGGGACCGCGGCCCGCCGGCGTGCCCCCGTTGCGCGTGCACGCAGGGTACGACGCCGTAGCGGACCCCAACCGCACACCGGTCGAGCCCGCAACCCTGCTCGAACACGCCGGCACAGCGCTGCATCAGGCGCGAGCGGGCACGGGCGAGCGGATTCAGGCCTACCGCGCGTAGATGTCCGCCCGCACACGCCCCGTGATCCCCGGGCTTGCGCCCGGGGTCAGGCGTGCCCGATCTCGATTATTCGAGCCTCAGGATCCGCTTCACGGCCAGCTTCAGCTCTCCCGCGGTCACGGGGTCGCGCCAGTGCGGCCCGCCACCGTGGTCCGGCGTCCCGAACACCGTGATGCGCGCCAGCAGCCCACGGTGCTGCGCTTCCACGTCCGCCATCAGGGAATCCACCGCGTGACGCACGCTCGCTTCCGGCGAGCGCGTGTAGATCAGGAAGCGCGTATCCAGATCGGCGAAGTAGCGGAGGAACACTTTGAGCGGCGGTCGCGGATCGTCCGTGTCGGGCCCGCGGAATGTCGAGTAATGCATGACGATCAAGTCGGGATGGAAGCTCACGACCTCGTCGAAACGGTGCCAGCCGGGCCCTCCCGATTCCTTCTGCCGCACGATCGGCAGGTCGGCCAGGATGTCGCTGATGACGTCGGCATTGGTACCACTCGCGCGGATGGTCTCCTCGTCGTAGATGCGACCGGGGTAGGGCGAGTCCATCATGATCACCAGGGGACGGTGGCCGGCCCGCCACTCGTGCCGGCCCCAGGCGGCGGCGAAGACCGCGGCGACGAGACCGACCGCCGTGAGCAACCGACGGCGCGACGGACCGCGACCGGAGCGCGGGGGCGCGGGAGCCTGAGCGGCAGCCACCGACAACGCTTCCGCGAAACCCCCCGCGGAAGCGAACCGGTCCGCCGGTGCCCTGCCGAGCGCCTGGTTGAGCACCGCTTCCACGGGCGGAGGGACATTCGCCAGCATCTCGTACACCACCGCGCCCAGCGAGTAGACGTCGCTGCGCGCGTTCAGGTGGCGGTCGCCCGCGGCCTGCTCCGGGCTCATGTACGCCGGCGTGCCCACGGCCAACCCGGTCGCGGTGAGCCGCTCCCCTGCTTCCTGCGGTGCGGCGAGCGCGATCCCGAAGTCCGTCACCATCGCCTCACCCTCGTGCAGCAGGATGTTCTCGGGCTTCACGTCCCGGTGGATGACCCCCTGTCGGTGGGCGTGATCGAGCGCGCTCGCCACCTGGCGGACGATGCGCACGGCCTCATCGAGCGGGAGCTGGTGCTGCCGCGCGAGCCTGGCCCTGAGAGACTCGCCGCGAACGTACGGGACGACGTAGAACAGGAAGCCGTCCGCCGCGCCCGAGTCGATCAACGTGAGAATGTGCGGGTGGTCCAGCCGGGCGGTGATGGCGATCTCGCGGAGAAACCGCTCGGCCCCGAGCGCGGCCGCGATCTCGGGCCGCAGCACCTTGATCGCGACGGGCCGACCATGCTTGAGATCGTGGGCGAGGTAGACCGTGGCCATGCCGCCCCGACCCAGCTCCCGCTCGATGCGGTAGCGGCCGGCCAGGGCGGCGGTGAGACGGGGACGATCGTGACTCACACGGCAAGATGCCACCGGTGTGGCTCCCTTGCCACCGGCGGGCCGACCACTCGATCATTCGGGCCCATGGGCAGGGAGCAGCTATTGAAACGGCTTCAGCAGGCATGGACAGACTTCCAGCAGTCCTATGCCGGCCTTCCGGACGCCGAACTGATGCGGCCCGGCGTCACGGGCACCTGGTCAGTGCGGGACATCATCGCGCACGTCACCTGGTGGGAAGAAGAAGCGCTCACGCACCTGCCGCTCGTGCTCGCCGGCGGGCGGCCGCCGCGCTATTCGGTGACGCATGGCGGCATCGATGCCTTCAACGCCAAGATGACCGAGCAGCGGAAGCCATGGTCGCTGGCCCAGGTACTCACGCAGCAGGACGCGGTACACCGCCGCCTGGTCGCGTTGGTACAAGGTGCTCCCGAGGAGCAGCTATCGGGCGACACGCGATTTCGTCGTCGCCTGCGGCTCGACACGTACGGTCATTACCCCAAGCACGCGCGGGCGATACGCACCTGGCGGGCATCGCGTTCTGTAACTGGCGATTGAAGCCATGGTCTTATATTGCGGGATGGGAATCCAAGTGATCGTCGTCGCAGCCGCCCTGTGCGTCGCCTGTCAGGGATCGCAGCAGCAAGAGCCACAGCCACCCGCCAAGCTGGCCGGCGTACGGGTCGTGGACTTGGTCCCGCTGTCGCTCAGCGGCGAAACCTGGCAGGATGCCGAGCCGTTCCTAGCGCTGTACGACTCGAATCCCAAGCTCATGGCGGCGTCAGCCTTCACGCCGAATCCGGGCGGGTCCACCAGCGCCACGGCGCCCATCTTCGTCTCGAACGATGGGGGCGACTCCTGGACGCTGCGCAACACGCTGCCGAGCGAGAACATGACGGCCGATATCACCCATGCGGTGGGGGCCAACCCGCCGGTGCTGTACGCCGGCATCCTGAAGGTGCCCGGCGTACCCTTGAACGAGCTCAAGGCCAACGACTTCCTTTCGCCCGCCACGATGACGCTGCAGTCGTCGCGCGCCGACATCGATCAGCCATTCGTGCGCACCGCGGCGGTGGCGAGCGCCGATCGCGTGTACGTGGGCCTCAATGACTTCGACGCACCGGATGGGCGCACCGCCACGGTGGACGTGTCGCTCGACGGGGGCGCGACGTACCGGTCGCGTCGCATCGAGACCCGCAGCACGCTGGGGCAGAATGGCCCGTCGATCCGTCCCGCCGTGGCGCGGGATCACACGGTGTACGTCGCGTACTTCGGTTGGCGCTCGCAAGCCGGATCGGACGTGACGAGCGACGTGGTCGTGGTGCGCGACGACAGCGGCGCGACGGGCAGCGCGCCGTTCAAAAACCTGGTCGATCCGTCGGATCACCTGCCGGGGCGCCTCGTGGCCACCAGCGTGACCATCCCCTGGTCCAACGGGCCCACGCTGGGACAGGAGCGCATCGGCTCGACCCTGTCGATCGCCGTGAACCCGCTGCACAGCGACACCGTGTACCTGGCCTGGGCCGACCGCGTGGGAAACGGTGACATCTACACGGTGCACCTGCGCCGCTCCGGCGACCGCGGCGCCACGTGGACGGGCGACCTCCGCACCGTGACCAATGCCACGAACGCGAGCCTGGCGGTGGCCGCCAACGGCACGGTCGGCCTGCTGTATCAACAGGTTACCGGGTCCGGAGACGCAAGCCGGTGGGTCACGCGGCTGGAGCGGTCGCGCGACGGCTTCGCGACCCACCAGGACGTGGTGCTCGCCGACGTGCCGGCCACGACGCCGGTCTTCCAGTTTCTGCCGTATCTCGGCGACTACAACGGCCTGCTCGCGCGCGGCGACGTCTTCCTGGGTATATTCTCAGCGAACAACGCACCGGATTCGGCTAACTTCCCGCAAGGTGTGGTGTATCAACGACGGGTGGATTTCCCGACGCATCGGCTGCTCGATGGCTCGGGCGCGGCGGTGGCCGTTTCGATCGATCCGTTCTTTTTCAGTGTCCCTGTTTTGCCATGACGACACACGGTCGTCGTGAGGGTCCCATGCACACTCGGTCAGCGATTCTCCTCGCGGTCGCGCTTGCGTTGCCGGGAGTCCCGGCGGTTGCCCAAATGAGCCGGGCGGCGCTCGTGAAGCAGTCTGACATCATTTTTATCGGAACCGTGACGCAGGTCGGCGCTGTCGCGGCCCCCGAGGTCCCCGCCTCGAACCGCACGGTCGTGGTCAGGGTGGACCAGGTGCTCGAAAAGCCAGCCGCGGTCGCCCTGGCGACCGGTGATTCCGTCACCGTCGACGCCGCGCGGCCGGGCTCGCTCAAAGCCGGCGCCCAGGCGACGTTCTATACGAACGGCTGGATCTTCGGTCGGGGCGTGGCGGTGCGCGAGGTAGGCCACGAGCTGGGACACTCCCCGGTCGCGGTGGCGGACCAGGAGGCAGCGGTGTCCAAGGCCCGGCTCGACTTGAACGACGCGGATCTGAAGGCGCACATCGACCGGGCGGCCATGGTGGTCGAGGGCCGCGTGCAACAGGTGCGTACGGCCGAGCTGGCGGCCGCGCCGGGGCGTGCCAGACGGGTCACCGAGCACGACCCGCAGTGGCAGGAAGCGATCATTCAGGTCCAGGACGGCATCAAGGGCGCGCAGCCGGGGGAGCAGGTCGTGGTTCGCTTCCCGGGCTCACACGACGTCGCCTGGGTCGGCACGCCCAAGTTCGCCGAGGGGCAGGAAGGCACGTTTCTGCTTCATGTCGATTCCACCACCGGCTCGCCGCAAGCCATGATTGCCGGCCGGTCGGTGCTCGCGTACACGGCGCTGCACAAGCTGGACGTGCTCACCAGGCAAGACGCGACGCGAGTTCGCCGTCTGATCAAGAAGCCGTAGTTGGAAAAGGCCAGGGTCGACGAGTTCCTGCAGCCCAAGGCGATGCTCACGCCCGGCATCGCGGGCGGCGTCACGATGTTGATCGCCAACGCGCTGTGGGTCGCGTTCTCCCTGCCGCCGCGCTGGACGTCGCTGGTGTTGAGCTTTGTCGTGGGTCTGCTCGTGTTCGTCGCCAAGGGCGGCGTGCCGGGGTGGCAGCGGGCGGTGTACTACGTCCTCAACTCCCTCATCATCTTTTCCGTCAGCATCGGGACGAATTACGTCGGCGTGGGCCTGACACATCCCCCGGCGCAACAGAGCAACGCGGCCGAGCCAGCCGCCCGCGTGTTCTTCGGCGACTGGCTCAGGCTGGGGTTGTAGGGACCCGAGCGACGCTCAGTTGTACTGCACGCTCAGCCCGAAGTCGACGATGGCGTGCGTGAACTCACTCTCGTGCCCGAAGTAAAAGTTCGTCAGCGGTGTCAGCGACACCTTGCGGCTCACCCGGATATCGTACCCCAGTCCGGCCAAGAACCCCACGCCGGTTTTCGAAGCACTCGCGTTGTCCTGGCTCAACTCGATGCTCGCGAGCCCCACCCCGCCCTTCAGGAAGAAGCCGCTGCGGGGCGAGGGGTAGTAATAGGCCGCCGCGGAAACGTTGCCGACTGACTCGGTCACGCCCGAGCTCAAGTCCTTGACCCACAGGTTCAGTTCGCCGCCCAGACGCAGCCTCGGGCTGGGCGTCCCCCCCATTTTCACGGAGGCGGTTGCGCTGCCGCCCTTCGCGTCCGGATTGACGCTGCAGCCCGAGCCGCAGCTCATGCTGTTCGCGCCGTACCCCAGCCCGAACGCGGCCCAGAATCCTTCCCGAGCCGGACGCTGCTGGGCAGCAGCACCCTCTGCTCCCCACAGCATGAGACCGGCCGCGCACAGCGGCAGCACGCGCCGGAATGTCGACGCACAACGCATAACCTCTCCTTGTGAGGGACGTTCGCTTCGGAATGCTCGGCGACGAACCCTACGGCAGGAGAGTCACGCCGCAGTCAAGTGCCGGGAGCGGCGAGTCTTATGACTCCTCACCACGTGGGCGCCTGCGCTGCCACCTGCGGCACCGCGGCCCGCAGCTCCCGGCCTGCCCCCGTCCAGCGGGTAAGCAGGTCCTTGGCCCACAGTATTTCCCAGTCACGCACGCTGTTGGTCTCGACCGTGACCCGCAGCCAGTCCGACGCGTCGCGGTAGCGCCGCTCGCTCAAGGCCTTGATGCCCAGGTAGTAACTCACCTCGGCGCGGCGGTGCGGCGTGGTCGCCGCAGTCAGGAGAGCTTCTGGCGGCTCCATGTCCAGCAAGCATCGCCCCGCCAGGTGGTAGAACCGCGCGTCCGGGCGGCGGTAGAACGCCATGAGCTGGGCGCGGCGCGCCGCATTACGTTTCGGATCCTGCAGCCAAGCGAGCGCGCGCAGCAACCAGTAGTACGATCCCTCCGCCCCCTCGTCGGGTGCTACGTCCAGGTTCCAGAGCAGGTCGTACAACCCGTTCCGATAGATGGATAATGCCTGCCGGCGGGCTTCCAGCGGCGACCAACGGGCCGCGAGCCAGGCGCGTCCGGCCACGGGGCCGCGCACAGCGACGATGTAGCGATAGAACTCCACGGCCTCGGCGTCGTCGCCCCCGACGGGGGGCAGGAGCCGTTGTTTGAGCGCCAGCGCCAACGGCAAGAACCCGGAGTCGGCAGCGGCCGACGGGATCGTCGTCAGGAGCTTCGCTGGCACGCCGCCGTGCGCCAGCGCCTCGAAGGCACTGTCTCCTTCGGACGAGGGACGCCGGCCAAACACGCGCGCGAACGCAGGCCCCACGACGTGGCGCCAGTCCGACGGTGAAAGGGGATGCTGCGAGTCATTGAGCACGGCAGGGACATCCTCGTTGCGGCGCTGCGCCCAGCGCACCTCGGCCAGGGTGGCGCGCGCATAGGGCGACCCGGGATAGCGATCGACCACGCGCCCTGCCAACTCCTCCGCGTCGTCGATACGGCCCAACCCGAGCGCGATCAACGCCGAGCGCTGCAGCACGCCCAGCTGATAGCTCGACTGCAACGGCTCGAGCAGCGCGTACGCCTCCGGCAGACGACCCATGCGCTGATACAGCCCGGCCAGCTTGGTGGCGGCGAAGATGTGGTCGAACCCACGGTCCGGGCCGTGGCTGGCGAGCCAGGCGCGGGCGACGCGAGCGGCATCGGGCAGGTGGTGCGCCTGCACCAGCATGTCCACGTACCGCTCCCGCTCGTCCCAGTCGTCGGGATCCTCGGCCAGGAGCCGCTCGACAGCCGTCAAGGTCGCGGGTGTGTCCGCGCTGATCCCGAGCAGGTAGCCTAGGGCATTGAAGCGCGCGTCTAGGGTCAGGCTATTGTCCCGTGCCTGGGCGACGAGGGCCCGGGCATCGCCATGATACCGGGCGTCCCACACGACTAGCTCGGGGTAGTCCACCCCCGCGAGGACAAGCAGGCGCTGGTCGAGCGGCTCGGCGAGCGGCACGTCGCCCAGCCTGTCGGTCGCGACCTGGGAGGCGCGGCGCAGCCCGAGGGGCCGGCTGTCCAGTCGCGCGAACGCGGCTCGTGCCGCGGCGACATGGCGCGCGTCCACGTAGGGCAGCAGCGCGCCGATGTCGTCGAGCGAGCGACGAATGGCGGACTCACTCAATCCACGAACCGTGCGCAGGGCGTCCAGCAACGTGTCGACCGCGCCGTGGCCGGCCGCGACCGCGGCCCGGCCGCCGCACCAGCGCACGGCGTCCGTCCACAGTCCGGGGGGCGGGTCGCGAAAGGCGTCCACAAAGGCCGCCGAGCGCTCCACGGAGGCGAGACCGTCCACGTAGTGAATACATGCGCGCTCGAACGCCGCGTGCAGCTGCGCCCGGAAGTACAGCCCGTAGATGTCGCCATTCAGGAACGGCCCCGCGAACCGCTTGTCCAGGGCTCCGAGGGCACGCTCGAAACGGGCGAGCGCTCTCCCGCTCTCGGCTCCCGCTTGCAGGACATCGTCCCATCCCACAGCGCGGCTCAGGGCCGGTTCCCTGAGCAAGCTGCCAAGCGCCCGCACCAGACGCTCCAGGACGGCGGAGAGTCGCCTGAACGGAGCCAGCTCGGCGGCGAGCGTGGGCGGCACAAGCGGGATCACCAGGGCGTCGGTCTCGAAGCGGCTCGCAGTCACCGCCGCGCCCAGCGTCCCCGAACTCGGGCGTCGCATCACCAAGGCATCCAAGGCCTCGCGGAAGGCGTGGCTATCGCCCAGATCGGCGATCGCACGGACGAACAAGTACTGGGTGAGGGGCGCCGAGCCGTCGCGCGTGGCGGCGGTGCGCAGGCCCGCCCGGTCGCGCGTGACGACGAGGCGCACGGGATGGCCGGGCGGGAGCGTGGCGGCGAGCCGCCTCGCCTCGTGGGTGTAGCCCATGTGCTCCGCGATCAGCGCCCCAGTCCCGGCGACGGCTTCCCCTTGCCCGGCGGCGCCCGCGAGAGCGACAACCGCAAGAGCGCGCGCGACCAGCGGATCGCCCACGACATCGGTCTTGGGCAGCTGAATCGCGAGCAGTGTCAGGCCAGAGGCGGCCAGGGGCAGCCACCCCGCGTTACGACGGCGGCGCCACGCGGCGTCCACCACGCGGAGCGCCGCGCCAAGGTGCGGCGCGTCCAGCCGACGGAGTAACGCGGCCACCGTGTCGCGTTCTTGCACGGTAGGCGCGCCGGCCGAGTCGAGGGGATAACGCTCGAGGAGGCGCTCCGCCCAGGTCCGCAGCAACGCGCTCCCATCCTCGAATCCCGGCAGGTCCGGCAGGTCTCCTACACGCTCGCCGGCGTAGGCGATGACCCAGCCATCGCCGTGCCGGCTCACCCGCACCGTGTCGGCCGCGTGGCCCCCCAGCAGCCGATCCAGCTCCGCCACGGCACCCACAAAGCGGCGGTCGGGCTGCAACACGTAGTGCTGTTTCAACGCCTCCGGCATCCGAGCGGCCGGTACCTCGAGAATGGACGGGGGCGCCGGGTCGGTGAAGGCGATAGCGGGGAGCCCGGGGGCAACCGGCGCGACGGGTACGGCGCCGTCACTGCACGCGGCGAGCGCGACGGTGAGCACCGGGAGCAACGAGCGCGACATTCGCGCCGTCGCCATCAACCGGCGTGCTGAGCCAGCATATCCGCGAGTGCCGGCATGTCCGCAACGTAGGTGGGATCCGCAGGCTTCTCAAGGCAGGGGGATCCCCGGGCTTGCGCCCGGGGTCAGCAAAACCCGCGCGTCAGCGCGAGCCCGTCCCGCTCCGTGCCTGATCCTGGGAACTGAAGTACGTGCCTCGGCGCCAGCGGGGAGCGGGTCGCGGGACGGGGTCACGGCGAGCCAAACTTAGCCTGGTCCTCCCCCCCTGTCCCCCCTCCGCATCTGAGGAGAGGAGGACAGGAGGTGAGGAACATCCGGGGGACAACTGCTAGCGGACTACGATGGTGCCGCTCATCGCGGCGCCGTGCACGGCGCAATCATACGAGTAGCTACCCGGCGTGGTGAACGTGACCGAATAGGTCTTACCATCACCCGTCTCGATCGGGCTGCTCGGGAAACTGGGCGCGCCCTGCGACCGGACGCTGTGCGACACCGCTCCCGTGGACGTCCAGGTCCATGTGACCGTGCTGCCCACCGCGACGGTGTCGATCGCGGGGTTCTGGCTCCCGTTGTGGGCGCTCTTGAACAGGATGTTCCCGACGACGATCTCGCCGGACGGACCCCCGCCCCCACCCCCGCCACCGCCACCGCCACCACCGTACGTGGGAGACGTGCAGCCCGCGAGCGCGGCCAGCGCGAGCAAACCGATTACCGCAGTTCCGATACGCATCTCATCCTCCTGGGTCATTCGCAACGAAAGGGACTGCCTCCATCACGGGGGCAACGTTAGCGATCGCTACTCGATGGCTGTATCAGACGCGACGGCTCGAGCGGGGGCGAAACAGCGGAACAGACTTGTCGGACGAGGGACTACACTGCGTCAGGCAATCAGCCCATGCCGGGCGGCATAGCGGACCAGGTCGGCGTTGGTGGCGACCGCCATCTTCTCGAGAATACGAGTGCGGTACGTGCTCACGGTCTTGGTCGAGAGCGCCAGCTCGCCGGCGATCTGAGACACGGTGAGGCCGCTGCCCAGCCGGCGCATGACTTCGAACTCGCGATCGGACAACAGCTCGTGCGGGGCCCGCTGGCCGCCGCCATCCAGCTGACTGGCCAGCCGCTCCGCCAGCGTCGGACTGACGTACTTGCCGCCGCGGTACACCCGGCGGATAGCGTCCAGCAACTGATCCGGCGAATGATCCTTGGTGAGATAGCCCGAGGCGCCGGCCTTGAGCGCGCGAACCGCCCACTCGTCCTCCGGGTGAACGCTCAAGGCCAGCACCCGAATCGACGGGTGCCGATCACGCAGCTCCCGCAGCGTCTCGAGAAACAGCCCGCCCGGCATGGATACGTCGAGCAGCACGAGATCGGTGGCTTTGGTCTCGAGCCCGGCGAGCAGCGCCGCGGCATCGTCTGCCTCTCCCGAAATCACCATCCCCGCGTCCGCCTCCACGATGCGGCGCAGCCCCTGCCGCACGATCGGGTGATCGTCCGCGATGAAGATGCGGATCTTCACGGCCGGTCGGCTCATGGTTTCGGCACCGGAATGGTGACAGCGATGCCGGTGCCCCGACCCGGCTCGCCCCGAATCATCAGGGTCCCACCACACGCCAACGCCCGCTCGCGGATGCCGACCAATCCCAGCGACGAAAGCCCACTCAACGATTGGGGCGTGAAGCCGACCCCGTTGTCTTCGACACCGAGGATGATGACCGCCCCCACCCGGCGCACCGACACGTCCACGCGGGTGGCCTTGGAATGGCGGCTGACGTTGGTGAGCGCTTCCTGGATGATGCGGAAGGCGTGACTCGCGATCTCGTCGGGCAGCCGGGGAAAGTCGTCGGCATGGAGACAGACGGCGATGCCGGTTCGTTGGGTCGTCTCCCGCACCAGAGACTCGATGGCGGCCTCGAGGCCAAGTTGGTCGAGTACGCTGGGCCGGAGCTCGCTGGCGATGCGGCGCACGATCTGCATCGTCTGGTCGATACGGTCGGTGAGCGACATGTCGCCCAAGCGGAAGGCGCCCGAATTGCGGGAGCGCCGGCTCTCGAGCCAGGCGACGTCGAGCTTCAGGGCGGTGAGCGCCTGACCCAGTTCGTCGTGAATCTCCCGCGCGATCCGGGTCCGTTCCTCTTCACGAGTGGTCTGAAGGCGGGCCGCGAGGGCTCGCAGCTCGGCGCGGGACTGCTCCAGTTCCTCCAAGGCGCGGACGCGGTCGCTCACGTCCCGTTGAATCCCGAAGTGCCCGGTGATCCGGCCGGCGGCATCGTAGAAACACATGTAGTCGCCTTCGACCCACATGGTCGATCCGTCCAGCCGACGCTCGTTGGTGATGCTGTGGGTGTGACCGGCGTCGAACAGCTTGCGCCAGCCGCGGCGGCCGGCCGCGACGTCGTGCCGGAAGAAATCACTCGGCGTCTTGCCGATCAGCTCGGCGGGTTGGGCCCGGAATTGCTCCGCCATCGCCGGGTTGACCTTGGTCATGCGCTGATGGGCAAAGACGTAGTCCAGCACGGCGTCCTTATCGACCCCCGGCCCCCACTCGACCGGTTGATCGAGCATCATGAAGAAGAACCCGTCCTGGGAGCGCTCGAAGAACGCCTCCAGGAGCTCGGGAGTATTGAGCTGCGTAGATTCCGGCACGGCTGCAGGCATCGAGTCTCCTGGCCCGGAAAATGTGGACGATGGCTCCCACAAGGAAGGAGCTGGGCCCCGGACGCGCCGGGGCCCTCTCACTACTGGACTACGATCCGCCCGGTCATGGCCGCTCCGTGAACCGCACACTGGTAGGTGTAGGTTCCGGGATTCCGGAACGTCACCGTGTAGCTGTCGTCGGCCCCGCTCATCACCACGCTGTTCCGGAAGATCTCCGGTACTAGGCCGGTCGACTGGATGCTGTGCGAGCCCGGGGCATTCCAGGCCCAGGTGATGCTGTCGCCCGCCGCGACCGTGTCCACGGCGGGGTTCGTGGTTCCGTTGTGGGCACTTCGGAAGAAGATGTTGCCCACCAAGACGTCGCCGACCGGGTGGCCGCTCCCGCCGGGTGAGGTCACGCCGCCGCATGCGGCGAGCAGTGTAGCGGCTACCATCAATGGCATGCGTCGCATGTTACAACCCCCGCGCGGAATAACTAGAAGTTTGCGGCAGGGGCTGCGGCTCGCCGTAGACGAAGTCGTCCATGACGACAAGGTCCTGGGTGCCGTCCGCGCTGACATCGGTGCTCGTCGCGTCCAATGCAGCCTCACCGCTGGTGATCAGCACCCGGGCGACGATCGCGGAGTTGAATACCGCCCCGACGAAGGTGAACCCTTGGGCGCCGAGATGGGCCGGCGCTGCGATGCTGGCGAGCTCGACACCGTTCGCGTCGAAATACTCGA
>Ga0209057_1001442_pt1 | contig 19119 bp, 16 predicted proteins | sample GraSoiAngelo_146_FD_185903 | JGI IMG/M metagenome (GOLD analysis project Ga0209057, IMG submission 185903) | Grasslands soil microbial communities from the Angelo Coastal Reserve, California, USA - 14_1009_05_30cm (SPAdes) (version 2) | ecosystem: Environmental > Terrestrial > Soil > Grasslands ... | reverse complement strand
CGGGCGATGCGTGTACAACAGCGGACAGGCGACTCTCTCCAATTAAAGAGCGGAGAGCGGAGCGGAAATTGCTGCATCGCGGCTTCGTGTACGCTCATCCGCCTTAGCCGATCACCCCCTGAGCAGACGGCAAGTTGTGTCACACGTGGAGGAATTAGGAGGACACCATGAACAAGTCAATGTCAGTGGTAGTGTTCGCGATTGCCGTGCTCTCAGCGTCGACGGCCCTCGCGCAGAGCAGTGGCAACTTCGATGCCGCTGTCAGTCCTACTGTCTGTACGCTCAACTCAAGCACCGGCACCTTGAGCCCGCTGTGCACCCCAACGGCCGACGGGACCGAATGCGTGTTGCTGGATACCACCATAAAGACTTCCAGTGGCAACGGCGTCACCCTGTTGATCACGCCTTCGGCGGTCACCGGGCTGTTCACCAACACGAAGCTCTCTACAACTGTCAACACGGCGACTGCCGATATCGGTGTCAAAGTGTGCGTGCAGGTTGCGGGGGGACACGTGCTGCCCAACTCGACTCCCAATGCTTCCGACACGAGCTGCCTCGTTTACGACCAGCGGTTCCAGCAGATCAGCAATACGTTGTTCACGAACGTAGCGATCTGCGCGGCCGGTAATGCTGGCACCATCTGTACGTCGGACGCCGCTTGCACCGGGGGCACCATCTGCGGCCCACCGGACCTCATTGCAGGCACGAGGACGTGCACCTGTGGCTTCGACCTTACGTTGAGCACGTTGTCGGCGCACAGCTTCAATTTCGTTGCGCAGGTGCCGGGGGACAATGCACCCCACCATGTCAAAGCGACGTGGAAGCTCACCGGGGTCAATCAGACCACAGGGGCGAGCAGCGTGGCTGCTTGCGTGGGACCGGCCGACGTCACGGTCACTCAAACGAAGATCTTCAAGAACAGCGGCTCGACGCTCTCGTTCTGAACCTGACCTCGACCTACTGAGCCGTTGCTCGAGGGCGTAGAGGTCCTTCTCCGAGACGGACCTGAGCGCAGCGTAAGGGCACCGCCCCGCCCCTGTATCCTGCTCGTCGATGACGAGCGGAGGGGGCGGGGCGGTGCTATCGAGGATCGCCGCGGACCGCCGCGATCTCCTCCACCAAGAGCCCGCAACCACCCCGCATGCCGCGGATGCCGCACACGGCGCTCAGCCTCGCGGGCGGAAGAGGATGCTCCGCCGGTCGCTCTGGACGGGTATGAGCGGGCGCGGGCTCATGCGCGTGAGCCGCCCGACGTTCCACCGGCTCGCGAGGACGTAGGGCCGGGAGCCGTGGTCGAGGAGCACGCCGAGGGAGCCCTCCGGTACGAGACCGTCGCTCGCGCCGAGACGTAGGTGCTTCACGTAGTTGCTGGCGAGGGCACCGGCATTGTCGCTCAGGAGCACGACGGGCCGGCCGAGGTAGAAGGGCAGGGACTCGCGGAAGGTCTCGAAGCAGATGACCGGGGCGCCGGGCTCGATGTACGTGGCGAGTTGCCGAGATGACCGCGTTTCGGCCCACGCGCCGAGCGGCCGGAAGAGGACGAAGCCCAGGCCGGGCGCGAAGAGGGCGCAGGCGACAAGGGCGCCGACGGGCCGCCACCCGAGGGCCGCCGCGGCGCCCCAGCCCAGGAGGAAGAGGCCGGCCGGCGCGAGCACCTGGGGCGCGAGCACGTCGAAGTTGCCTCCGCGTCCCTCGAAGCCGACGAGCGCGGCCGCCAGCGCGACCGCCCCCGCGAGCACCGTCCAGCGCCCGATGGCGCGCACCACCACCAGCGCCCGCTCAGGCTCGGCCGCGATGCCGACCGCGGCCAGGAGGGCGAGCGGCACGAGCGCGGGCAGGATGTAGTGCGGCCGCTTCGACGCCGAGCAGGTGAAGAAGACGACCAGCACGCCCGCAGCGCGGACCGCGAAGGCGACGAGCGCGGCGTCGGGGCCGCCCGCGCGCCAGCGCCGCACGAGCGCCGGCGCGAGCGCCCCGAGGAGGACTCCCCACGTGCCGAAGGCCCAGGCGAGCGTCTCGAGGTAGTAGTAGGCGTGGCCGCCGCGATGGAAGCGGGCGGTCGAGGAGAGGCGTAGGAGCGTCTCGTCGTGGAGCGCGTAGCGGAGGAAGCCGGGATGCTGGCGCTCCACGACGGCGAGCCACGGGACGACCACGAGCGCCGCCACCGCCACGCCGGCGAGGATCGGCCCCGCGCCGCTCGGCCGCGCCGGCCGGGGTAGGGCGCCGCGCGCCGCGAACCAGGCGAGGAGGGGCACCGCGATCCCGACCGGTCCCTTGGTGAGCGTGGCGAGCCCGATGGCGAGCCCGGCGAGCGGGAGCCAGCGCCAGGCGTTGCCCTCCGTGCGCGTTCGCACCAGACAGTCGAGCGCCGCCGTGACCAGCGCGGTGAGCGGCATGTCGAAGATGACGAGGCGCGCGTAGACGAGCACGATCGGCGCGGTGGCGAGGACGGCGGCGGCGAGGAGCGCGCGCCGCCGGCCGGCGAGCACGCGGACCAGGTCGTAGGTGAGCAGCACGGTCGCGAGCGCGCCCAGCACCGAGGGCAGGCGCGCCGCGAGCTCGCTCACGCCGAGGACACGGAACGCGCCTGCGATCATCCAGAAGAGGAGGACGGGCTTGTCGAGGTACGGGAGCCCGTTCAAGTGCGGCACGCTCCACTGCCCGAGCGCCAGCATCTCGCGCGCGACCTCCGCGTTTCGTCCCTCGTCGGGCTCGATGAGCGGCCAGCGTCCGAGGGCGTAGACGAAGGGGAACGCGGCGAGCGCGAGGAGGGCGAGGCCGAGCACGGCGCGCCGGGCAGGCGAGCGCCGGGCCGCCAGCGCGAGCAGGCGGACCAGCTCGCACGCGATCGGCACGACGCGCCCGCGCGTGGTGTACTTGGACTCGCCCGCGGTGCGCGGGTGGTGGGTCACGGGCCGCTGCACGACGCGCTGGCCGGCGAGCGTGAAGAGCGCCGGCAGCCAGCGGTGCGCGCCGTCGAAGAGCGGGATTTCCTCCTCCACCCGCGCCAGCGCCTCGGCGCGAAAGACGCGCAGCGGGCAGGCGAGGTCGCGCACGCGCGGGGCGAAGAGGAGCCGCCGCCCGAGATTCGCGAGCGCCGAGGCGAGGCGACGCGAGCGCGGGTCGTTGCGGTGCGCGCGGACGCCGCAGGCAAGGTCCGCCTGCTCCAGCGCGGCGAGGAGCCTCGGCAGCTCGGCCGGGGCGCACTGGAGGTCGGCGTCGAGGGTCGCGATCAGCCGGCCGCGCGCGGCCCGGAAGCCGGCCACGAGCGCGGCGGTCTGCCCGCTTCGCCGCGCCAGCCGAAGCGGGCGCAGGCGCGGCTCCGCCTCGGCAAGCCGGGCGAGGAGCGCGGGCGTCTCGTCGCCGCTGCCGTCGTCGACGACGATCAGCTCCCAGGCGATCCCGAGCGGGTCGAGCGCGGCGCGCACCTCGGCCACCAGGCGGACGAGGTTCGGTGCCTCGTCGTGCGCGGGCACGACGACGCTCACGGCGATCGGATCGTTCGCCGGTACGCGGTCGGCCGTTGCAAGCTCCAAGATCACCGGACGGTTCCGAGCGAATATCAGTCCGGGTGGACCTAGGCCAGCGCCCGACGCGCCTCGATTTGACTCGCCGCCGCCCGCTTGCTAGCTGCTCCGGCGAAGCATGCGCAGCATGCGGCAACGCGCGGTTCGCCTGGCGGGCGCGCTACTCATGGTAGCGTTGCTGACCGTACCCGTCGCCGCGAGCGCGCACACGCATCGCGACCTCCGGGCGGCGGGGTCCTGCGCCACCTGCATCGCGACGCACCATTCGCCGGCGGTCGTGATGCCCGTGGTCGCGGCAGCCGCGTCGGTCGTCGTCACCGTCGCGCCGACGCTGCCGTCGCGGGTCGCCCCCGCCCACCCGTACCGGTCCCCGCGGGCCGGTCGGGCCCCGCCCTCTCCCGCTCCCGTTCCAGTCCACTGATTCGCCAGGGTCCGCGCGGGCTCCGCCTCGTGCGGTGCCTGGCGCCGTGGCGTCAGGGAGGAGGAGCCAATGGGAAGGGTACCGAGACGAGTGGGGATGGCGATCGCCGTTCTCGCGCTCGGCGTGGCCGCGCTGCCGCGCGGCGTGCGTGCGCAGAGCGAGGAGCTGCGGCGCGAGCTCGAGGCCATGAGGAAGCAGCTCAAGCAGATGCAGGAGCAGCTCGAGAGGCAGCAGGAGCTGATCGACAAGCTGAGCGCCGAGAAGCAGGCGCCGGCGGCGCCTCCTGCCGTCGCCGCGAAGCCCCCGGAGGCCAAGACCGCCGAGGCCGCGGCGGCCGACGAGGAGCGGCTCAAGCGCGAGGTCACCGAGAACCTCATGAAGCGCCTCCGGCCGCAGCTCGCGGCGGCCAACAAGACCTTCCCGTCGCAGTTCAACCCGGCGATCGGGCTCATCGTCGACACGGTGGGGTCGTACGGCAGCAAGACGCGCGGCGACTTCGAGCTCCGCGCCGCCGAGCTCGGCATCTCGGCCTCGGTCGACCCCTTCGCGCGCGGCTACGCGATCATCACCGGGAGCAACCAGGGCGGCTTCGACGTGGAGGAAGCGGCGATCGTCACCACCTCGCTGCCATACAACCTCACCTTCAAGGGCGGTCGCTTCTTCGCGGACTTCGGGCGGCTCTCCAAGTTCCACGACCACGACCTGCCGTTCGTGAACCGCCCGGTCGTTCTCGACCGGTTTGTCCAGGGCGAGTCGCAGGCGGACGGCGTCGAGCTGAACTACCTCGTGCCGATGAAACAGTACCTGACGCTGACGGGGGGCTGGTACAACAAGATGGGCGCCGAGAACGACCGGGTGGACAACACGGTGTCGCGCGACCTCTCGCAGTTCACCTACCTCGGCCGGGCGGCGACGTTCTTCAACCTGAGCGACGCGAACAGCGTCGACCTCGGAGGGAGCTGGGCGTACACGCCCGAGGTCAAAATCGACGACGGCGCGTCGCGGACCCTCGCGGGCATCGACCTGACATACCGCTACTCGCCGCTCAGCCAGGCGAGCTACCGCGGGCTCGTGTGGGGCACGGAGCTGCTCTACAACCAGGAGGACCGGCCGGTCGGCGGGTTCCCGACGACATCGGCGGCGGCCGCCACGAGCCTCGAGCGCGCCCTCGGCGTACCGGCGCTCGCCGCGCAGACGCGGGGCTCACCCTTCACGCTCGCCGACCCGACGAGCGCGGCCGCGACGCCGCTCGTCTTCAAGCGCCGCGACACGACCGGCCTCTACACGTACCTCGAGGCGCGCCTCACCCAGCGCTACTACCCCGGCTTCCTCTTCGACTATGCACAGGACCTCGATCACGTCGCGGGCTACACGACAGCGTATTCGCCGTACCTGACGCTGTGGCTGTCGGAGTTCAATCGCCTGCGTCTGCAGTACACGCGTCTCGAGCAGCCGGGCCTCCACGAGAACGAGTTCTTCCTGCAGTGGACGGTCATCCTCGGCAGCCATGTCCACAGCTTCAGGGATCGCTGAGTCCAAGGAGAATCGACATGAAACGTCTCACGATTGCGTTCCTCATCCTCACCCTGCTCGGCTCCGCCGCGCTGGCGCCGGCCGACTCGAAGATCAATGTGGTCGCCACCATCCCCGATCTGGCCGACATGGCTCGCCACATCGGCGGGGATCTCGTCGAGGTCTCGAGCATCGCCACGGGAGTCGAGAACATACACGCCGTGCCTATGAAGCCGAGCTTCGCGACCCTGCTCAACCAGGCCGACGTGCTGCTGCTGCTCGGCCTCGAGGCGGAGCATGCGTTCCTGCCCGCGCTGCTCGAGGCGTCGCGGAACCCGCGTATCCTTCGCGACGCACCCGGCTACATCGACTGCTCGACCTACGTGGAGGTCCTCGAGGTGCCGACGCGCATCGACCGGGCCCTCGGCGACCAGCACCCGATGGGCAACCCGCACTACAACCTCGATCCGGTGAGCATGAAGGAGGCGGCGCGCGCCATCGCGGACGGGCTCGGGCGCAACTACCCGGAGCACACGGCGGTCTTCAAGAAGAACCTCGACGCCTATCTGGCCCAGCTGGACGCGGCCATCGCCCGCTGGGAGAAGGAGGCGGCACCCCTCAAGGGAAAGAAGCTCGTGAGCTACCATCCCGACCTGATCTACTTCGCCGAGCGCTTCGGCATGGAGGCCTTCGGCACGATCGAGCTCCGGGCGGGAATCCCCCCGACGCCAAGCCACATCGAGGAGCTCGAGGAGTCCATGCGCAAGAACAAGGTGGACATCGTCGTGCGGGAGCTGCACTATCCGGCGGGTCTGGCGGAGACCGTCGCGCAGGCCACGGGCGCCAAGCTCGTCGAGCTGCCGGCCTTCGTGGGCGGCGTGCCCGAGGCGAAGGACTACATCAGCTTCGTGGACTACAACCTGCACACCATGCTGAAGGCGGTTCAGAGCAGCTGATGAGCACCCCTGCGCTGGCCCTCGACGACGTGACCCTCGGCTACGACGGTCGCGCGGTCTTGAAGGGCGTCACCCTCGCGGTCGAGCAGGGCGAGTTCTGCGCCCTCCTCGGCCCGAACGGCGCCGGCAAGACCACCCTTCTCCGCGGGATGCTCGGTCTCCTTCCGGTCCTCGCTGGGCGGATCGAGTACGGCTTCGACCGGCGCACGAGCCCCCCGGGCTACGTCCCGCAGCGCGAGTCCCTCGATCCGATCTTTCCCCTCACCGTGCTCGAGGTCGTCCTCATGGGCACGTTCGCACGCCTTCGGCCTCTCCAGCCTGCCGGCCGGCGCCAGCACCGCCTCGCCGCCGAGTGCCTGGCGCAGGTCGGGCTGGACGCCATCGCCAAGCAGCCCTTCTGGGCGCTCTCGGGTGGCCAGAAGGAGCGCATCCTGATCGCACGAGCCCTCGCCGCAGAGCCCCGGCTCCTCCTCCTCGACGAGCCCACGGCGGGCGTCGACCCCGGGGCGACGGTCGCGATCATGGACGTGATCACCCGGCTCAACCGCGAGCGCGGGCTCACGGTCGTCCTGGTGAGCCACCAGCTCCGCATCGTCCGGCAGGTCGTACGCTCGGTCATCTGGGTCGACGACGGGGGTGCGGTGAAGGGCACCGCGGAGGAGCTGCTCTCGCCGGAGCACATCGCGGACGTGTTCGGGGCCGTCGCCGCCCGCGGATGAGCACGCTCGTCCAGATCCTGAGCCCCGACTTCCTGCTGCGCGACGCGCTCGTCGGCAGCGTGCTGGTGGGCGTCGTCTGCCCGCTCGTGGGCGCCTACTTCGTGCTCCGGCGGATGATCTTCCTGGGGGTCGCGCTGCCGCAGCTCTCGGCCGCGGGCATCGCGTTCTCGTTCGTCGGCTACCGGCTCGCCGTGGGCGCGCACGAGCACGGTAACGTGAGCGAGCGGGAGCTCGCGATGCTGGGCTCCTTCGCCTTCACGCTGGGAGGCCTCCTCGTGCTGACGGCGTTCGAGCGGCGCGGGCGCGAGACCGTGGAGGCGCGCATCGGCGTCACCTACGCGATCGCGGCGGCACTCACCATCCTCTTCCTGGCGGTCGATCCGCACGGCGATGCGGAGATGGTCAACCTGCTGAAGGGCGACATCCTCGCGACGACCCGCACCAGCTTGACGCTCCTCGCTTACGTGCTCGGCGCGGTCGTGCTGGTGCTCTTCGCCTTCCGCAAGGAGTTCCTGCTGGTCTCGTTCGATCGTGACCTCGCTGTCGTGTTCGGCAAGCGAGCCGCGCTCTGGGACGGCCTCCTCTACCTGCTGATCGGCATCACGATCTCGCTCGGCGTCATGACGGCCGGCCCCCTCGTCACCTTCGGCTTCCTCGTCGTGCCGCCCCTCACGGCGCGCCTCGTGACCCGCCGGATGCTCTCCTTCTCGCTCGTCGCGGCGGCGATTGGTGGCGCCGCGGCCTTCGGGGGGTTCTACTGCGCCTACCGCATGGACCTGCCGCTCGGTCCGGCGGAAGTGGCGCTCGCGAGCCTCATGCTCATCGCGGTCGGCGCCGCGAGCATGATCCGCCAGGGAGTGGCCAGATTGCGCGCGCCGTGACCGGCCTCCTCTGGCCGTGCTTCGCCGTCTCGGGCGCTGCCGCGCTCGGGCTCGAGCTCCTCTGGATGCGCTCGGCCGGCCTCGTCCTCGGCGCGACGGCGCCGACTGCGGCGACGGTGCTCGCGGGCTACTTCGCTGGCCTCGGGGTGGGGGCGGCACTCGCGCGCGAGGGTGCGCGGCGACCGATCGCACGCTATGGCCTCCTCGAGCTCGGTGCCGCAGCCGGCGCACTCTGGTCGTTCACGGTTTTCCGGGTGCTGTCCGCGGATGGCGCGCAGGAGGCGCTCGGGACGGGCGGGCTCGCGGGGCGGGTCGCCGCCGTGGCGCTCGCCCTCCTTCCGGCGACGCTCTGCCTCGGCGCGACGCTCCCCGTCCTCGGCCACGCGCTCGCGTCGTCCAGCGTCGGCAAGCGGGGCGGGCTGCTCTATGCCCTCAACACGCTCGGTGGCGCCGTCGGCATCGCGGCCCTGGGATTCGGCCTGCCAGCCCGGATCGGCGTCACGGCGAGCTACCTCGCGGTCTCGGGCGCGAGCGCGCTCGCCGGGGTGGTGGCGCTCGCGGTGGGTGATGACCGTGCCGCGGCACCGAGGTCCGCCACCCCCGCGCGGCCGGCGCTCGCGCCGGCGCGCCTCCGCCTGGTGGCGGCCGGAAGCGGTGCGCTCGGCCTCGGCCTCGAGGTGCTATGGACCCGGCTCTTCGCGCAGGTGCTGCACAACTCGGTCTATTCCTTCGCCGCCGTGGGTCTCGTCTTCCTGCTCGCGCTCGCGGCCGGCGCCGCGCTGTCGGCGCTCCTCCTCCGACGTACGGCGCCCGCCGTGGTCGCGGGCGGCGCACTCCTGGGTGCGGCCGCAGCGACGGTCGGCGGCATCTGGCTCTTCGTCCGCTCGACGGACGGCCTCGCCTACGTCGGCATGCAGACGGGGCTCGGCGAGTACGTGCTCCGTATCGTCGGTCTCGCGGCGGTGACCGCAGGGCCGGGTGCCCTCGCCTCCGGCGCCGTGCTGCCCGCCCTCTGGGCGGCATTCGGCGATCGGGAGGGGGCAGCCCGGCCGCTCGGCGAGCTCACGGCCGCCAACACGCTCGGCGCCGTCGCGGGCGCGGTCGCGGCCGGCTTCGTCGTGCTCCCGGCGATCGGTCTCCGGGCGGGGTTTCTCCTCGCCGCGGTCGCGTACGTCGTCCTCGCCGACCTGGTCGCGCCGGCGGGTGCGCGGCTCCGCCCGCTCGGCTACGCCGCGCTGCTGGCTCTGGTGGCCCTCGACCCGGTGCGGGCCCCCCTCACACACCTCGCATCCGGCGAGACCCTCCGCGCGCTCGCCGAGGGCCCGGCGGGCATCGTGACGGTGGTCGACACCGGCGACGACCTCCAGCTGCGCCTCGACAACTACTACGTGCTCGGCGGCAGCGCCGCCGCGACCAACGAGCGTCGGCAGGGTCTCCTCCCGCTCCTGCTGCATCCGGCGCCGCAGCGAGTCGCGTTCGTCGGCATGGCGACCGGCATCACCGCGAGCGCGGGCCCTGCGCTCGGCGTGGAGCGGACGACGGTGGTCGAGATCGTCCCCGAGGTCGCAGTGGCGGCGGGCGCCCACTTCGGCGCGTGGAACGCGGCGCTCCTCCGGCGCCCCGACGTACAGCTCGTGGTCGGTGACGGGCGCCGCTGGCTCGCCTCGAGCACCGACCGGTACGACGTCGTCGTCTCCGATCTCTTCATCCCCTGGCACGCGGGCGCGGGCAGCCTCTACGCGCGCGAGATGTTCGAGACCGTCGCGCGCCGGCTCTCGCCCGGTGGCGTCTTCTGCCAGTGGCTGCCGCTCTACCAGCTGACGCACGAGGAGTTCGATGCGATCGCGCGCACCTTCCTCGTCGTGTTCCCCGAGGTGAGTCTCTGGCGGAACGACTTCTACCCCGACCGGCCGGTGGTCGGGCTGGTCGGGCGGCTCGCCCCGGGCGAGCTCGACTTGGGCCGCGTCGGCGAGCGCCTCGCGGCCCTCCCCGAGTGGAGCCGCGACCCGCTGCTCGCAACCCCACAGGGGCTCGCCATGCTGTACCTCGGCGATCTCGCCGCCGCCCGCGAGCTCATCGCGAGCGGGCCCCTCAACACCGACGACCGCCCGCTCATCGAGTTCCTCGCCCCCCGGCTCACGCGCATGAGCGCCACGGGGGACAAGGACTGGTTCGCGGGCGAGGCGCTGGCGGCGTTCACGGACACCCTGGCGGAGCGCCCCGGCGGACTCCTGCCCGCCACCGACTCCGTGGCGTCCGCGCGCCGAGCGGGCGCCGCGCTCTACCACTACGCGCTCGCGGCCCGTCGCGGCGACGAGGGCCGCGCGGCCCGTTACGAGGCCGAGGTACGCCAGCTCGTGCCCGAGGTCGTCGCCCTCGGCGAGCGCGCGTCGTCCGTCGCGACGCTCGCCGATGCCCGCCGCACGCTCGGCACGCTTCGCACGGAGCAGGAGCGGGTGGCTCGCGAGCTCGAGGCCATGGAGCGTCGGCTCGGCGAGCTCGCCGGCCCTCGGGGAGACGACCCATGAGACGCTCTGGCTGGCTCCCGCTGCTCCTCCTGGCCTGCGCATGCAGCCGTCCGCTGGCGCCGCCGCCGCCCGACATGGCTCGCACGGTGGCAGTCCTCGCGCCCGCCAACCGGACGGGCGACGCGCTGCTCGTCGCGGGCACGTCTTTCTTCGAGAAGTACGCGCTCAAGAGCGACCGGGTCACGGTGCCCGACGTGCTCGCCTCCGAGGCCCGGGTCCAGCTCGCCCACCGTGGCTTCACGGTCGTCTCCGCCGACGAGGTGGAGAGCGCCACCCAGGGGCGCGCGCCCGGTAGCCCCGAGGCTGCGGCCGAGATCGCATCGCGGGCGAAGCTCGCGGGGCTGGCCCTCTTCCTCGACATCCGCCGCTGGGAGCCCGATGCGCCGACCCACCCATCCTTCGTCCTGGTGGGCGTCACGGCGACCCTCGTCGACCCGGCGACCGGGCACGTCGTCTGGAGCGTGGAGCGACCGACATCGCCGGTTGCGACCCCGGGGGAGGTTGCCCTCGGGCCCGCCTACGTGACCGCGGCCCGCAAGGTCATGGAGGAGCTGCTCGCGCCGCTCGGACCCGAGCGGCCGGCATCGTAGTTCTCCGGACCGATCCGGCTCGCCTTCTGTCGCTCGCGCCCGTCGCCGCCGGGCTCCTGGTTTGACCGCGGTGGGCCGGGGCGATATGCGAGCTGCGTGAAGCGCCTCGAGCTCGTGCGCATCCGCGTGTGCAGCCGCTGCGGGCGAGGCGGTGCCGAGCTCAGGGGCGAGGACGCCGAGCGGCTCGTGGTGCCCCTCGATGCGGTGCGCGCACGGCAGCTCGCCGGCGGCGGACGCGAGGAGGACGTGCGCTCCTTCACCGACCTCGTACTCGAGCAGCTCGCCGCCGCCGGCGTCGAGGCGCGCGAGGTCGTGCTCGACGTGGCCGAGGGCCGGCTGCGCGCGCTCTTCTCCTTCGTGCGTACCGGCGAGACGGACGTGGTCGGCTGCACCGCCGAGGAGGGTGTGGCGCTCGCGCTCCGCGGCGGCCTCCGCCTCTACGCGACCGCCGAGGCGCTCGCGCACGCGGCGGTGGACAAGCCGAAGGCCGCGCGCGGCCCGGATACGGTGCACTGAGCGGACGCCGGCGCCTCAGCCGCCGGCGAGCTCGTGCGGCGCGAGGCGACGGACGGCGCGCGCGGGGAAGCGGCCCGCGAACAGCTCGGGGTGCAGGATCTCGGCGAGCATCTCGAGGCTGTCGACGAGGCGGGGGCCGGGACGGCTGAAGTAGGCGGAGCCGTCGACCGCAAAGACCTGGCCGGCGCGGACGGCGGGGAGCTGCTCCCAGCCCGGCCGCGCGCCGAGGAGCGGCACGTCAGCCATGGTGCGCGTGAGGTCGTAGCCGCAGCAGGCGAGCACGAGCACCTCGGGCGCGGCGGAGAGGACCGCCTCCCACGGGACGCGCGCCGCGTCCTCGCCCACGCGGCCGAGCGGCTCCGTGCCGCCCGCGATCGCGACCAGCTCGGGCGTCCAGTGGCCGCTGCGGTAAGGCGGCGCGATCCACTCGAGCACGACACAGCGCCGGCGCGGCGCGCCGGCGGCGCGCGTGCACACCGCCGCGATGCGGGCCTCGAGCCCGGCGACGACCTCCGCTGCGCGCTCCGGCACGGCGAGCGCCGCACCGACGGTGCGGATGTCTTGCAACACATCCGGCACGCTGGAAGGGTCGAGGTTGATCACATGCGGCGGACCGGGGAGAGTGGCGGCGAAGGCGGTGACGCTCTCGTAGCCGACGGCACAGACGTCGCACAGACGCTGTGTGATGATGACGTCCGGCTGGAGCCGCCGGATGAGCGCCTCGTCCATGCTGTAGAGCGTGCCCGCGGCGGCGAGCGCGTCGCTCACCCAGCGGTCGACCTCCTCGCTCGCGAGCGCGCCGCCGTGGATCGCGCAGTGCGTGACGCGGGGCTTGGCCTGGACCTCGAGCGGGTAGTCGCACTCGTGGCTCACGCCCACCAGCTGGTCGAGCATCCCGAGCGCGGCCACGATCTCGGTCGCCGCGGGGAGCAGCGAGACGACGCGCATGCGCTTGCCCTCCTACGCCAGCCGGACGGTGCCCACAACGGGGCACGCTCGTGACCGATACGACCATCCCCGCCCTCGAGCGCCTGCTGGTCGCGATGCTGATCGGCTTCCTGGTCGGGCTCGACCGCGAGCGCGCCGAGGCGCGGAAGGAGCACGCCCTCTTCGCCGGCGTGCGCACCTTCCCGGTGATCGCGCTGGCGGGCGCCATCCCGATGCTGCTCGAGGACCGCGTCGGCCCGGCGCTGCTGGTGGCGACCTTTCTCGCCATCGCGGCGGTGGCGGTCGTGTCCTACGTGCGCACCTCGGCGCACGGGCGGATCGGGGCCACCACCGAGATGGCGGCGCTCGCGACCTTCCTCCTGGGCGCGCTCGCCGGCGCCGGCCAGCTGGTGGTCGCCGGCGCGGCGGGCGTGGCGCTCGCGGTGCTGCTGGTCGGGAAGCCGCGCCTCGAGGCGTTCTCGAACGCGCTCACCACCGAGGAGATCATGGCCGCGCTCGAGCTCGCGGTGATCACGGTGATCGTGCTGCCCCTCCTCCCCGACCGCGGCTACGGGCCCTGGCAAGCGCTCAACCCGCGCGAGATCTGGATCGTCGTCGTGCTGGTCTCGGCGCTCTCCTTCGTCGGCTTCGTGGCCATGCGTGTCCTCGGCCCGGGGCGCGGCATGGCGATCACCGGCGCAGTGGGCGGGCTCGTGTCGAGCACCGCGATCACCATCTCGATGGCGGAGCGCTCGCACGCGGGGGCGGCGCGGCCCGCGGCGGCGGCGGCGGTGCTGGCCTCGACCATCATGTGCGTGCGCATGGCCGCGCTGGCGGGTGCGGTCGATCCCGGCATCCTGCCCCGCCTGCTCCCCATCCTGACGGTGATGGCGGTCGCCGGGGGCGCCGCCGCGTGGCTCATGGGCAGGGGCGCGGCGGGACAGACGTCGCCGGTGGACGGCACCCTCACGAACCCGTTCAGCCTGAAGGCCGCGCTCACCTTCGCGGCCCTGTACACGCTCGTGCTGCTCGGCGTGCGCGTCGCCGAGGAGCACCTGGGCGCGGGCGGCCTCTATCTCGCCTCCGCCCTGTCGGCGATCGTGAGCGTGGACGCGCCCACGGTCGCGCTCGCACGCCTCGGTGCGGGGCCGACCGGCTGGGCCGCGCCCGCGGCGGCGATCGGCGTGGTGGCGGTCACCAACACGATGGTCAAGTTCGGGATCGCGGTCGCCTACGGCGCGGGGAGCTTCCGCAGCCGCGTGGCGACGGCGCTGGGCGTCATGTCGGTCCTCGGCGGCCTCGCCGGGCTCGCAGTGCTCGGGCGCTTCTAGGAAGCGGGCTGCTCGCGCGGGGCCGCCTCGACGGTGACGAGCTCGCCGGCGCGCAGGATGCGGAGCGGCAGTGCGCCCGCGAGCGGCCAGCGGCCGAGCAGGCGGTGAAGGTCGTCCACGCTGCGCACGGGCTCCCCGTCCGCGGCGACGATGACGTCGCCCGCGACCACGCCCGCCTCGGCCGCGGGGCCGCCGCGCTCGACCCGCATCACCTCGACGCCAGCGTCCTGCGCGAGCCCGAGCCGCCGCGCCGTGCCGCGCGCGAGCGGGAGGTTCTGGCCCGCGATGCCGAGGTAGCCGCGGCGCACGTGGCCGGTGGTCATGAGCTGCCCGAGCACCCACTGCGCGGTGTCGATCGGGACGCTGAAGCTCAGGCCCTGCGCGCCCAGGATCATGGCCGTGTTGATGCCGACCACGCGCCCGCGGCTGTCGACCAGCGGCCCGCCCGAGTTGCCCGGGTTGAGCGCCACGTCGCTCTGGATGATGCCCTCCATCAGCCGCCCCGAAGTGGCGCGCATGGTGCGCCCGAGCGCGCTCACCACGCCCGCCGAGACGGTCGAGCTGAAGCCGAGCGGGTTGCCGATCGCGACCACGAGCTGGCCGACGCGGAGGGCGCCCGAGCTGCCCAGCTCGGCGTAGGGAAGCCGGCTGCCGTCGACCGCCAGGACCGCGAGATCGGTTGGCTCGTCGGCGCCGACGACCGACGCCTCGAGCGTGCTGCCGTCGGTCAGGGAAACGCCGACGCGCTTTGCGCCGCGCACGACGTGGGCGTTGGTGAGGAGATAGCCGTCGGGCGTGAAGAGGACGCCCGAGCCGGCGCCGGCGGGAGGGCCCCCTTGCCGCCGCGCCGCCACCGAGACGCTCGCTACCGCGGGACCGACCCGCTCGACGACCGCCATCACCGCCTCGGAGTAGGCGTCGAGCAGCTCCGGGTCGGAGGGCCGGGGCAGCGGCGCCGACGTCCGTGGAGCGCCCGGCACGTCGTTCACGGGACGGAGGCGGGGCCGAGCGGCCATGCGTGCGACAGTAAGCACGCCCTGCTCGCCGGTCAATTCTTCGCCGCGCGTGGAACGCTACAGGGCGCCGGGTTGGCGGAGGACGAGAGGGCGCACCCGCTCGTTCACGCCGGGCGCGTCCTCCCGGAATCGGCCGCGGAACAGGCTCGCGATCAGCGACAGGAAGGCGCCGAACGCCGAGGTCGACGACTCGAGCTCGAACGCGAAGCGCTCCTCCTTCCGGCCGTCGTCGAAGCGGCACATGATCTCGTCGCCCGCCACCTTGATGACGATGACGCGCTTGCCGGTGAGACGCTCCACTACGATGTCTCCGCGTTGCGGCATGATGTCCTCCACCAAAAAACGTCAGCTTGGTCCCGGGCGCGAGACGTCTGCTTAGTCCCGAGCGCGCGCCCGCGTCAAGAGGGAGCTTGCAGGTGACGCACCTATCCATACAGACGGCGTCGGCATAGAAGGGAGCATGGCGCTCTCGTCGATCAATCCCTCCAGCGGCGAGCTGCTGGAGTCGTTCGAGGAGGCGACGCCCGCCGCGCTCGAGCGCGTGCTCGGGCACGCCTGGCAGGCCTTCCTCGGCTGGCGTACGCGCACCTTCGCGGAGCGCGCGGAGCGCCTGCGCGAGGCGGCACGCGTGCTGCGGGTGAAGAAGGCGGAGTCCGCGCGCCTGATGGCGCTCGAGATGGGCAAGCCCGTCACGCAGGGCGAGGCGGAGGTGGAGAAGTGCGCATGGGGCTGCGAGTACTACGCGGAGCACGCCGCGCGCTTCCTCGCCCCCGAGCCGCGGGAGACCGACGCCGCGCGGAGCTACGTGCGCTTCGAGCCGCTCGGGCCGGTGCTCGCCGTCATGCCGTGGAACTTCCCCTTCTGGCAGGTCTTCCGCTTCGCCGCCCCGGCGCTCATGGCGGGCAACGCAGGGATCTTGAAGCACGCCTCCAACGTGCCGCGCTGCGCGCTCGAGATCGAGGGCGTCTTCCGCGCGGCCGGCCTGCCCGAGGGCCTGTTCGGCACCGTGCTGGTCGGCCCGGCCGCCGTCCCCGCGCTCATTGCCGACGCGCGCATCCGGGCCGTCACGCTGACCGGCAGCGAGCGCGCCGGGAGCCAGGTGGCCGAGCGTGCGGGGCGCGAGCTCAAGAAGACGGTGCTCGAGCTCGGGGGCAGCGACCCGTTCATCGTCCTCGAGGACGCGGACCTGCCGCGGGCGGCCAGGACCGCGGCGGCGGCGCGGCTGATGAACAGCGGGCAGAGCTGCATCGCGGCCAAGCGCTTCATCGTGGTGGAGGAGGTGGCGGAGCGCTTCCTCGAACTCTTCGTCGGCGAGATGCGGGCGCGCAAGATGGGCGACCCGCTGGCGCGCGACACCGAGGTGGGCCCGCAGGCGCGCGCCGACCTGCGCGACGCGCTCCACCGCCAGGTCGAGGAGTCGGTCAGGCGCGGCGCGCGCCTCCTGCTGGGCGGGAGCGTGCCGCGCGGCCCCGGCGCCTTCTACCCGCCCACCATCTTGACCGCCGTCGACAAGGGGATGCCCGTCTTCGACGAGGAGACCTTCGGCCCGGTGGCGGCCGTCGTCGGCGCGCGCGACGAGGAGGACGCCATCCGCCTCGCGAACGACTCCACCTTCGGGCTCGGCGCGTCCCTCTGGACCGCGAGCCGGGAGCGCGCCGAGCGCCTCGCGCCGCTCGTCGAGGCGGGCTCCGTGTTCGTGAACGGGCTCGTCAAGTCGGACCCGCGCCTCCCCTTCGGAGGCATCAAGCGCTCGGGCTACGGGCGCGAGCTCTCGGAGTTCGGCATCCGCGAGTTCGTGAACGTGAAGAGCGTCTGGATCGGGTAGCATGGGCCTCGCCGAGTACCGGCGCAAGCGCCGCTTCGCCGTCACGCCCGAGCCGGCGGGCGCCACGCGGCCCCGGCGGCGCGGCGCAAAGGCGCTCGCCTTCGTGGTGCAGAAGCACAGCGCCACGCGCCTCCACTACGACTTCCGCCTGGAGTGGAAGGGGGTGCTCCTCTCGTGGGCCGTGCCGAAGGGGCCGTCGCTCGATCCGTCGGTCAAGCGGCTCGCGGTGCAGGTCGAGGACCATCCGCTCGAGTACGCGAAGTTCGAGGGCATCATCCCCAGGGGTGAGTACGGCGGCGGTACGGTGATGGTCTGGGACCGCGGCACCTGGACGCCCGAGGTGCCCGACGTGGACGCGGCGCTCGCGAGGGGGGAGCTCAAGTTCGCGCTGCGCGGGAAGAAGCTCCGCGGCTCGTGGGTGCTGGTGCGCACGCGGCGCACCGAGGCGGGGAAGCCGCAGTGGCTGCTCCTCAAGCACCGCGATGCGTTCGTCTCGACGGAGGACATCACCGTCACGCAGCCGCGCTCCGTCGTGTCGAAGCGGCTCCTCGCCGAGATCGCGTGGCACGAGGGCGGGGACGTGGAGAAGGCGGCGGCGGGGGATCCGCCGGGGGAGATCCGAGAGCTCATCGCGAACCCGCGGCTGGTGGCGCGGCGCAAGCCCGGGCGGCCGGCGGTGTGGCATTCGGGCGGCGGAGCTCGGAGGTAGAGTCGAAAGGTCGTGGCCGTGGCCTTCGCAGTGGTCGACGCCCACGTCATCCTCCGGTTGACAGAAGGGCCGTCCGGGCCCTTCTATGCAGGCACGAGACCGCTCGATGAGTGAAGCAACCGAGAGCCGCGCGCTCCGCACCCTCGTCGATATCGTCGAATCGGGGCGACCGCTCGCCTACATTCACTCCGCGGAAGAGCAGCGCGTGAGGGCGCTGCTGCGCGAGACCGCACGCACATGCTTCTCGGCGGCGGTGCCGCTCTGGATATGGAGCCTCACCGAAGGCATGCGTCGCGACGATGGCACCGGCGTCGAGCAGCTCGGCCCGCGCGCCGCTCTCGATTTCGTCGCCACGTACGACGGCGCCGCGCTCTTTCTCTTCGAGGACTTCCACGAGCCGATGCGCGAGGCGCCGGACATCCGCCGGCGACTGCGCGACCTGTACGAGCTCTGCTTCGACCGCGGCAAGTTCCTGTTGATCTGCTCACCGGTCAAGTTCATCCCCGAGGAGATCGAACGGAGCATCGCCTACGTCGAGCTGGCGGTTCCCGACCTGCTCGAGCTCGTCGGGTTTCTGCGGCGCGAGGCGCCGGCGATCACGGCAGCCGGTGGCAGCCTCGACGCCACCGAGGCCACGCTCTTCCAGCTCGGCCGGGCTCTTCAGGGGCTGACGCTCGACGAGGTGCGCCATGCGATTCGCCGCGCGCTGACCACGCGCCCGGTCTTGGATCAGGAATCGATTCCCACGCTGCTCGAAGAGAAACGGATGCTGGTGAACCGCACCGGCATGATCGAGTACATCCCCTCCGAGACCACGATCGAGCACGTGGGCGGACTGGAGATCATGAAGAAGTGGCTGATGGAGCGGCGCAAGCTGTTCCAGATGCGGGACCGCATCAGCGCCGAGATCGTGCCCAAGGGGGTGCTCGTCATGGGCATCTCGGGCTGCGGCAAGAGCCTGTCCATCAAGGCGATCGCGTCCTGCTTCGAGCTGCCCCTCTATCGCATCGACATGATCGCCATCTTCTCGGGACGTCACGGGACAGCGGAGGGCGCCTTCGCGCAGGCCTGCCACATGCTCGAGTCGATGGCCCCGGCGGTGGTGTGGTTCGACGAGATCGAGGCTGGGATCAACACGCAGGCCAAGGAAGGCGAGCTGAGCCGCATCTTCGGCTTCTTCTTGACATGGATGCAGGAGAAGACGCGCGGACTGTTCGTCGGCGCCACCGCCAACCGCATCGATCTGCTGCCCGCTGAGATGATCCGCAAAGGGCGCTTCGATGAAGTGTTCTTCGTCGATCTGCCGCTCGAAGACGAGCGGCTCGAAATCTTCCGAGTACATCTGCGGCGGCGCGGGATCGATTTTTCGGGCTTCGATCTGGTACCGCTCAAGACCTTCACGAAGGGCTGGACGGGCGCCGAGATCGAGCAGTGCGTGGTGTCGGCGCTGACGACGGCCCGTCTCAAGGAGCGTCAGCTGACGGGTGAAGACCTGCTCAACGCGACCGCCAACGTCGTGCCGCTCTCGAAGACCATGAAGGAGCAGGTCGATCACATCCGCAAGTGGGCCTTCGACCGAGCGGTGCGGGCCTCGCCGCGTGAATTCGGGCGCTAGCTGCGGGGCCCCGCCTGGTCCTTCGCGCGGCGGTGGGATGGCGATA
>Ga0209057_1001437_pt1 | contig 19142 bp, 23 predicted proteins | sample GraSoiAngelo_146_FD_185903 | JGI IMG/M metagenome (GOLD analysis project Ga0209057, IMG submission 185903) | Grasslands soil microbial communities from the Angelo Coastal Reserve, California, USA - 14_1009_05_30cm (SPAdes) (version 2) | ecosystem: Environmental > Terrestrial > Soil > Grasslands ... | reverse complement strand
GTTCGTCATCAAAGGCGATCAGGTCTCGTGGCAGCCGGCGATAGACGTCAACCGGGCGATCCTCGGCGGTCAGATCCTCGCGGTCATCGCGCTGCTGACGCTGCGGACGGTGGTCCGAATCCTGGCCAGGCGTTAGCTCAACGGCTCTGCCGCTCGCGGTGGAGCCGAAAGGTGGCGATCGCGGCCTGGCGATAGCGCTCGGCCATCTCGAAGTACCGGTCGGCGTCCTCGGCCAGGTCGGGGTCGTGATCCCTGTGCCGGCGGCTGAGGGCTTGAACGGCGAACTTCGCGCCGCGCATGTAGGGCTCCAGTTGCTCCAGCGGCAGCGGCCGGTCTCCTCGCGCCATCTCAGCAACCTCCTCGAAGTGATTCGAAAAGCTGGTCGTCGGTCGGCCGGTCGGCGTAGTCGACACCAACGTACCTCCAGGCGATCGACCCATCCTTCTTGATCGCGAAGATCGACGGCCGGGCCAGCCCGCCGTCGGCATCGTTCCAGACGTCCCAGTCTTTGATGACCCGGCCTTCGGGATCGCTGAGAAGCGGGAACGGGAGGAGGAGCTTGTCGACCATCGCCCGGTTGTTCTCGACCGGATCGACCGAGATCCCCACCACACCAACGCCCGCTTCAGCGAATCGGTCCCAGGTCCTTGCGTACGAGGCCAACTGCCCGTTGCAGTACGGTCACCAGTCGCCGCGGTAGAACACGACGACCAGCGCTCCGGCGACGAGGTGGTCGCTCAGGTTCCACCGCCTGCCTTCGTGGTCAGGCAGGTCGAAGTCGCGCGCCTTCTCCATCTGACCGAACAAGTGTGGCAACTCCTGTCGCGGCGGGCAGCCAGAAGGAGAAGCACGTTCGACCGGATCGCGACTCCGCGGTGACGGCGCCGCCGGCCGACATCACCCGCAGCCTGACGATCGCCAGGCCAAGGCCGGCTCCGCCGCGCGCCCGGTCGCGCGACCGGTCGACGCGGTAGAAGCGCTCGAAGACGCGCTCCAGGTCGTCGGCGGGGATGCCCGGCCCGCTGTTGACCACCTCGGTCGTGACCCGCCGGGCGTCCGCGCGAACGCGGACCTGCACCTCGCCGGCATCGTCGGCGTACCGGGCGGCGTTGTGGAGCAGGTTCGACAGGACCTCGGCAAGGTGATCGGGGTCGATGAAGGCCGACGCCGACCCGGGCGTGATGACCGAGATCCGGATCGAGCGGCGCTCGAGCAGCGGCCGCACGGCTTCGACCGCCGCGCTCGCCGCGGACACGACGTCGGTCGGGCGCGGCGAGGGCTCCCGTCCTACTCCGCGCACCGTGGACTCGAGCGACGCGGACAGCCTGACCAGGCGCTCGACCTCTTCGTGTAGCGACGCGAACACGTCGCGTCCGGGCGTGATGACCCCATCGCGCAGCGCCTCCAGGTAACCCTGCAGGTTCGTGAGCGGAGTGCGCAGCTCGTGGGCGGCGTTCTCAATGAACTCCTGCCGGAAGCGGTCCTGCCGCTCGAGGTCGGCAGCCAGCTGGTTGAAGGACCGGGCCAGCGAGCGGACCTCGCGGGGACCGGTCTCGTCGAGCCGCACGTCGTACTCTCCGGCGGCCAGCCTCGCGGCACCCTCGGAGACGCGCATCACAGGTCGCGCCATCCAGCGCGCCAGCGACGCGGCGAGAAAGAGCGTCGTCGACACGGCTGCCGCGACCGCCGCGACGAGGACCCACGTGACGCTCGACTGGAACATGTCGCGGGCGGCGGCCACGCTCGAGCCGTGCTGGACCATCAACTGCTCGAACTCGCCTCCGCCTACCCTCTGCACGCCGACAGCGACGATGGCGAGGGCCAACGCGGACACGCCGATCGAGGCGGCCGCGATGTGGACACCGATCCCGAAGCGCCTCATCTCGCGTCGACGGCTCGGTAGCCGCCGCCCCGAACGGTCGCCACGTAGTGTGGGCGCGCGGGGTCGTCGCCGAGCTTGGCGCGCAGCCTGCCGATGTGGACGTCGATGGTGCGATCGAGCGCGCCTGCGTTCGTGTCCTCGTACATCGCGTCCTGCAGCTGCTGCCGGCTCAGCACGCGGCCGCGCGCGCCGACGAGCGCCGCGAGCAGGCGAAACTCCGTGGAGGTCAGGCTGACCTCCCGGCCGCCCATCCACACCTGACGGCGGCCGAGGTCGATGGTGAGGTCGGCGTGATGAAGGATCGCGTCCCCGCCGTCGTTCGGCCTCGTCCGTCGCAGGATCGCCTTGACCCGCGCGATCAGCTCCGCCGGTGAGAACGGTTTCACGAGGTAGTCGTCCGCGCCTTCGGTGATGCCGTAGACGCGCTCCGGCGTCGAGCCTCGGGCGGAGAGGACGAGCACCGGGACGTCAGACTCCTGGCGCAGCTGGCGCAGGACCGACATCCCGTCCAGTCCGGGCAGCATCAGGTCGAGCACCACCAGCTGCGGACGCGACCGCCGGATCTCGTCGAGGGCGACAGAGCCATCGCCCGCCGTCACGACGCCGAGACCCTCGCGCTGCAGGTAGGTGCGGACGAGACCCAGGATCTTGGGGTCGTCGTCGACCACGAGCACGGGGGCGTCCGGCTTGGCCTCGATCGCCATGGTGGAAAGGCTAGGCGGCCATTGTGACGGGATCATGACCGGCCGCGATCTTGCTCTTGTCTCTCGGCGTCACACAACTTTCGCGGGCCCGTCATCGGGGTTTGACGAGCGGCGGCAATCGTTGGTCGCATCACCTTTCAGGAGGATGCGATGTTGCGATTTTTGCTCGGCTTGGCGGCGGCTCTTCTCCTTCTTGGCGCAAGCGCGCTGCCCGGGGCGGCGTCAAGCCAGGTCGGAAGAGGAAGCCTTTTCCTGGATGGTGGCGTCGTCGGCACCGTGGTTCCGCCGTCGCCAATGGACTCGGGAACCGGCCAGGATCCCTTCTACAAGATAACCAACGGCGCGACGGGTCAGCTCGGGATCGCGGGCGTGGGACCGGGCAGCGCCGGCGCGTACCACGGCGGGTCGTGGCAGGTCTGGACAGTGACGTTCAGAGCCGGCGTCACGCCTTACGTGTTGACCTCGGGCTCGGCCGTGGCGGCGGCGCAGGCCGCCGGCGACGTCACCGTGACGCGCGCGCCGGACGCGGACTTCCGCTGCCCGATCACACAGCAGAACGGGAGCTAGGCGCGATGAAGGTCTTCGACTTCCTCTTCGAGCTTTCGCAGCGCGTCGGTCAGCCGCTGCTGCGGTTCACCATGGGTATCGTCCTTTTGTGGATCGCGGGCCTCAAGTTCGTCGACCCCACGCCGGTGCGCGGCATGCTCGAGGCGTCGCTGCCTTTTTTCGCCTTTAACGGCTTCGTGTACACGTTGGGCGCCCTCGAGATCGTGGCCGCGATCCTCCTCTTCACCGGGATCTGGGTGCGCTACGTGGGTCTGGGCCTGCTGGTGCTGTTTGGCGGAACACTGACCGTCTTCCTCCTGGCGCCGGCCATCACGTACGGAGCGCACGCCTTTCCCCTTCTGTCGCTCGCCGGCCAGTTCCTTCTGAAGGACACGGTGTTGGCGGCGGCCGCGATCAACCTGGTGGCGATGGACAGCGCACGGGTGCGGGCGCGGTCTCACAGCGAACGCGAGATGGCTGCAAGGGCGGCAATGCAGACCTGACGAACCCTTGTCGCGGGGGCCGGCGTGGCCCCCGCCTCGCGCCTGATCGCGACGGAGCAGGCGGAGTCCTGATCAGACCGGTTGAGGTGCCGGGGTTCGCGCGACGGGCACCCGGCTTCTGCGCCATGACCTGACCAGCCGGGCGCCGATCCACCCCGCCCACACCACCTCCAGCAGCAGGCGCACCCACACCGGGCCGACCGGGACCGGCAGCATGACGATGGCGCCGTCGATGGCCTCGAGCACGGCCACCACGCCGAGCGCGAAGCTCAGCACTGCGAGCCCGCGGCTCGGCATCAGCCGCGCCGCGCCCAGCCACGCCGCGCCGAGCAGGGCGATACCGGGCGGGGCCAGGAAGTAGAGCTGCCCGACCGACCCGATGAGGAGAAGGATCGAGCCGGCCGCCGCTGCGGCAGTCGTCGTCCAGTCGAGGGCAGTCGAGCCACGACGCCGGCGCACGAGCCAGCCGAACACCGCCAAAACGACCACAAGCTGGATCGCGGGGGCGGCGCTCTCCACCATGACCGCGGGCCCGAAGTCGCCCGGGCGCGCGGGGGTGTCGTACCAGTCGCAGCCGAGCGGGATCGTCTGGGTCCGCAGGTCGTACGCCGAGCAGGTGCCGAACATCACGAGCTTGTTGGGGTCCATGAGCCAGCGGCCGGGTGCTTCGTCGGGGCAGGTCGGGACCGTGATGGGGTCTGTCCCGGCGGCATGCGCCGCCTGCCAGCAGCTGCCCTCGCCCTGGCCGTCCCAGAAGAAGTCGATCCCGTTGGGCAGGCTGGCGCCACCCACATCGGTGCCCATGTGGTTGCCCACGTAGCGGTTGAAGTGCGAGGTGTCCTCCTGGGCCGCCAGGTCGAAGTCGTTTCGGGCCGCGCCGGGCGCCGAGGTCTGCGCGATGCCTAACTTCCAGTTGTCGTAGATCCAGTTGTCGCGGAACACGTTGTAGTTGCCGCCGATCACGAGCACGCCGATGCCGACGGGCACCCCGACCGCCGGACAGACGACGCCCCTTTCGATGCCGCGGTCCGGGTACGCCCGCGCGCAGGTTCCGTCGCGGACCTGCGCGTAGTAGTTGGCGTTGTTGCCGTGGATCAGGTTGCGCTCGAAGAGCGCGTGATTCTGCGGCAGGCCGGGGTGGTTCGGAAACAGGCTGTCCATCGAGGCCCCTGACGTGTTGTGGTCGAGCTCGTTGTCATGGACCCAGACCGAATCGCCGCCGGTGCCCGAGTAGCCGAGCAGGTTGTCGTGGCTGCGGCATCCGGTGACCTCGATCGCGTATCGAGTCACGTCGAACCCGCGTCCTTTATTGATGTCCGACGTGCCGCCGGGGTAGACGCCAGAGTCGCCGTTGCCGTACGCCTCGCAGGACTTGATCAGGCCGTGGTCGGAGGCGAAGGTCAGGAATCCGTACTCGGCGTTCCAGCGGCCGACCACGCCGTCGATGACGAAGCCGTCCGTCTCGAGCACGTAGATGGAGTTGAAGGTCGAACGCTGGGCGGTGAAGTTGCGGAAGTAGACGCCGTCCGTGCGGTCGGCGCGGATCACGTTCAGCTTCTGGAACTGGGCGTCGAAGACGACGTCGCCCGGCGACGCGCCGGTGCCTTCGATCTGGAGGTCTTTGAGGCCGAAGATGCCGACCAGGTTCTGCTGGTGCGGGCAGGACCTCTGCTGGTCGTAGCTGAGGATCTGGTACCCGGCCTTCACCGACCTGGCCGGGAGGTGGTAGCACGCCTCCGGCTCGCGCTGGAGGCTCGGCTCCTCGAGGTAGACGCCTGGGAGGACCAGGATCGTGGTCGCTGGGGCGGTGACGTGATCGACGGCTGCCTGGAGGTCGCGGTATCCGCTCTCCAGGCATTCCGCGCGCAAGCCGCGGTTGTACCCCCGGAGCGCGGCCGGAAAGGCCGCGATGCGCTTCTCGAAGTCGGCGTCGTCAGCCTTGCAGACGACGAGGTGCGGACCCGCCGTGCGGTAGGCGGGGACGTGACCCGTGCCGTCGGGGAACGTCGTCGGGCGCTCGTAGTGGGCCTGGACGGTGAGCGGCACGAGGCAGGCCAGGATGACCAGCGGGATGAGGCATCGAGGCCACCTCAGCATCGTCGGGCGAAATGCTAGACGGCGCGGAGCGCGCCGACGAAAGCCCGGCGCTGCGCCGCCTCCTGAGAGCGATCGGCAAACGACCTGACTGCGGCTGCGGTCAGGCCTTGGGCTGCTGGAACCGAATCATGTTCCCGGATGGGTCGCGGAAGGCGCAGTCCCTCACGCCGTACGCCTGATCCATCGGCTCCTGCAGCACGTCGCCGCCGCCCGCCCGGATGTGCTCGAAGGTCGCGTCGCAGTCCTCGGTGCTGAAGTTAACGCCGCGCAGCAGACCTTTGGCAAGCAGCTCCTTCATGACCTTGCGGTCGGCCGGAGATGCGTTCGGGTCGGCGAGCGGCGGCTCGAGGACGATGTTGACGTCGGGCTGGCCCTTGGGCCCGACTGTGGTCCAGCGCATGCCCTCGTACTTGACGTCGGCGCGCACCTCGAGCCCGAGGAGATCTCGGTAGAAGGCAAGCGCCTCGTCGTGGTCGTGGACGGAGATGAAGCAGTTATGAAGTTTCAGGTCGTTCATTCCCTCACCCTATTAGCGCCGCGGCGCGACCGCTTCTTGATTTCTGATCGGTTTCGTCCTTACCTTGACCACGCAGGGCGGAATGACCGCGGCCGGCGCGTGGTTGCGCGCCCGATAGGCGCTGGGCGACTCGCCGACCAGCTCGGTGAACCGGGTGCTGAACGAGCCGAGCGACGTACAGCCGACCGCGAAGCAAGCATCGGTGACAGACATGTCCCCGCGCCTCAGCAGCGTCTTGGCCCGTTCGATCCTGCGCGTCATCAGGTAGCTGTACGGGCTCTCGCCGAAGGCCGCCTTGAAGCTCCGGGAGAAGTGACCCGTCGACATCGCCGCCGAGCGCGCAAGGGCCGGCACATCGAGCGGCCGGTCAAACTCGCGATCCATGCGGTCCTTGGCCTTGCGCAGCCTTACAAGGTCGCGGATGTCCATGGAAATGCCATCAATGGTACGCAGAGGACCGCCTGCGATCGATCACGTTTGAAGAAGCCCCTGCGGTCGCGGGTACTTAGCATGGAGCTCATACGATGAATCACTCGCAAGGAGGAAACGTCCTATGAAGGACACCCAGAAGGCTGGCAAAGGCACCACCGCGGTCAAGAAGAGGTACGACGGATTCACGGCCGAAGAAAAGGCGGCGATGAAGGACCGCGTCGACGAGCAGAAGGTATCCGCTCGGCGCGGCGGCAAGGCGGATGAAGAAGGCGCCCTGCTCGAAAAGATCGCTGGCATGTCGGAAGCGGATCGCGCCATGGCCAAGCGGATCCACGCCGTCATCAAGGCCACCGCGCCGGGGCTCTCGCCGAAACTCTGGTACGGGATGCCCGCGTACGCCAGGGACGGCAAGATCGTGTGCTTCTTCCAGCCCGCGCAGAAGTTCAAGACGAGATACGCGACCCTTGGCTTCAATGACGCGGCCAGGCTCGACGAAGGCACCATGTGGCCGGTCGCATACGCCCTCACGAAGATGACCGCCGACGACGAGGCAAGGATCGGGGCGCTCGTCAAGAAAGCCGTGAGCTGAGCGGCGGGAAAGGAGCCCTCAGAAAGATCCCGTCTTCACGTCCCCTGCCCGCGCGTATGACGCGACCACTACGCCGCTCGGCGACACGCTGCTCTGGACCACCCTGAGGCCGGCCGGCATCGTGCCGTCCGCGAACAGCCGCTTGCCCGTGCCCAGCACGACGGGAAACGTCTTCAACCAGAGCTCGTCGACGAGATCGTGCTTCAGCAGCGTCTGGATCAGGTTGCCGCTGCCATGAACCTGTAGCTCGGGACCGTCACCCGCCTTCAGCTGCTTGATCTTCGCGACCGCGTCTCCATCTATGAGGACGGTGGTCTTCCAGTCGGTGTCGACGGGTCGGTGCGAGACGACGTACTTCGTGGCTTCGTTGATCCCGCGGCCGGTTTCGTCGGTGACCTGAGGCCAGTACGACGCGAAGATCTCGTATGTCTTCCGGCCCAGGAGCAGGTCGAACGGGCGGTCCATCTGCGCGCTCATGGTTTTGCCCAGGAAATCATCGAAGTAAGGCACCGACCAGCCGCCGAACTTGAACCCGCCCGACGCGTCTTCCTCGGGCCCACCTGGAGCCTGCATCACTCCGTCGAGGGTGATGAACGACAGGACGATCAGCAGTAAGGCACGGACCAGCCGCCGAACTTGAACCCGCCCGACGCGTCTTCCTCGGGCCCACCTGGAGCCTGCATCACTCCGTCGAGGGTGATGAACGACAGGACGATGAGCTTTCTCATGTCGAACCTCCTTTGCCTTGATCAGACGCCGGCGAGGTCAGGAACTCATCGCTTCAGCGTGAATTCGTGGGATTAGTTCAGGCCAACGCCTCGTAGAGGCTGCGGGTGGCGGGACTGGGACGGGTTCCGAGCTCGGCCTCGAGCAGAGCGTGAAGCCTCCCGTACGCCCGCAGCGCCTCGGCCCTGTTTCCCGAGGCCTCGTGGATCAGCATGAGCCGCCGGTGCGCCTCTTCGCGAAACGGCTCCAGCTCCACCGCATCCTGCGCCGCGCGGAGCGCAAGGGCGTGCTCTCCGTTCAGGTTGTGGATGGAGGCGAGGCAGTCCAGCGCGCGCAGCAGCGAATGGCGAAGGAGGCCGCGCCGCGCATCGATCCACGAGGCGTCCTCGCCCGGAAGGAACGGCCGACGCAGGATGGCGCAAGCCACTACCGCCGGTCCATACGCGGCCCGAAGATCGTCGGCGAGCAGCGCCGCCTCCGCCATGTGGACCGACTCGTTCGCCGTTTCGATGTCGATCCACGAGCCGGCGGGGAGCTCGAGCCTGTAGCAGCCGGACGCCGCGGCCAGGGTGTCCCGGCCGAGACCGATCTCCTGCAGCAGGCCGCGCAGCTTGCTGACGATCGCGCTCAGGGCCAACTCAAAAGCCGGGGGCGGCTGTCGCGGCCACAAGCTGTCGACCAGCTCGTCTCGCGCCACTGGCCGGCTGCGCTCGAGCGCGAGGTACGCGAACAGGCGGCGTCCCTGGCGCCCCGGCAGGCGGCCTGCGCGGATCAGCCGCCCATCCTGGCTCAGGCACATGTCCCCGGTCAGGTAGATGCGCAGCATCGCCAAAGTTTCTCCAATCGCCTCTTCCTAGTGTGGGACTCGCCGGCGCACAGGGACGCCGCGGTTCGCAAGGAGGAATTGGAAGTGGCGGTGACAATCACGATTCGGGCCCGGCTGAAGGCCGAGCCGGCGACGATTCAGGCGATTCACGACCAGGTGACCGGGGCGACCAAGGAGATGGCCCGGCAGGCCGGAGACATCTCCCACATCGTCTATCTCGACCCCCAGGATCGCCGCCAGTTCCTTGGCATCGACACGTGGCAGTCGGCGGAGCAAGCCCAGGCCTTTGCCGGCAGTCCACAGATCCAGGAGTTCTTCGGCCAGATGTTCGAGGGTCAGCCCGAAGTCAAGGTGTGGGTCGACCCGGGCTGGAACAAGTGGTGATAGCCTGCGCCCCGGAGACCTAGAGGAATGCCTTCCAGGAAGCAGGCCTCGGCGATCGAGCTGGTGGTGCGATGCGATTGCGGATTCGAGGCGCGCGGCACCGAGGACACGCTCGTGCCGGTGGTTCAGCGCCACGGACGTGAGGCCCACAAGATGGAGGTGTCGCGGGAGCAGGTTCTGGCCATGGCCCGACCGGCCTGAGCGCCGCGCTCAGGACCTAAGTCAGGGTCGGCCGCGCGCCTCCGTCGGGCGGCTCAGGCCGGCGCCGTCCGCAGCGGCGCCCCCACCTCGTGCAGGAAGCTGAGGATCTCGCGATACGAGCGGTAGATCGACGTCTCGTGATACGGGACGCCCAGCTCGGCGCAGTAGTCACGAACGATCTTGTGCGCGCGCCGGATGTTGCAGCGCGGCATGGTCGGAAACAGGTGATGCTCGATCTGGTAGTTGAGCGACCCGTACAGCAGGTCGGTGATCGGATTCGACCTGACGTTGCGTGACGTCAGCACCTGCGAACGGAGGAAGTCGAGCTCCTCGCCTTTCTCGATCTGGGGCATGCCCTTGTGGTTGGGCGCGAAGACCGAGGCCAGGTAGAAACCTCCAACGCACTTCTGGAGCACGATCACCAGCAGGGCCCGCCATGGCCCCACGATCAGGACGAGCAGCGCCGGAAACGCCAGCGCGTGGAAGCACAGCGCGCCGGCCTCGACCCAGCGCAGCCTGTCCCTGGTGCTGACGAGGAACTGCACGCTCTTGAGGTGCATCGTCCAAGCGAGGCCGAGGATGAGCACGAAGAACAGGCCCGCCTGGTGGCGGACGACCCAGCGCGCAAAACCGCGCTTGGCGACAGCCTGCTCCTCGGAGTACGCGATCACGCCGATGTCGATGTCCGGGTCGAGGTCGACGTGGTTGGGATTGCCATGGTGGCGGTTGTGCTTGTCGACCCACCATCCGTGACTCATCCCTAGGAGACCGTTTCCGGTCGCGATGCCCACGACCGTGTTGAGCCGCCGGCTCGGAAACATCTGGCGGTGTCCCGAGTCGTGCAGCTGGAAGCCCAGCTGGCCTGAGACCACACCGAGGGCGGCGGCGACAAGCGCGGTCGCCCAGACGCTTTGGACCAGGGTGAGAAGCCAGAGGGTGCCGCCGAAAAGGATCGCGTTGGTGGCGAGCATCAGGACGTAGTAGCCCGGCCGCTTGTTCATCAAGCCCGCCGCCTCCACCCTCCTCTTGAGCTCCGCGTAGGGCTGCGCGACGCGTGCCTGAATCGGGGACGACGTCGTGGCGATCACATCGATGCTCCTGACTCGAACCATCTCGAGCATTTGAGGGGCGCGTTCGAGATGCACCCGTCGTGCTGGTCGTCCGGGAGGGAACCGGACGCTGGCGGCATGATAACCGCGCCAGGCCACGCCGGCCGGTCAATATTCGCAATCCGGTACACTCACGTACGGCGCGGACGTCGCGTCGCCCGCTCGGGTCCTCTCTTCCTGTCGACACAGAGCCTGTAGGTCGCGGCAAATAAGAAGAAAAGAGAGGCACCCTGGAGCTTCGTTGCACACATTTGCCGAAGCCGGCATCAGCGCGCGCATCCTCGCGGCGCTGGGCCGGCAGAACATCACCAGTCCGAACCGCGTTCAGTCCGAAGCGATACCGGCCCTGCTCGACGGGAGGGACGTCGTCGTCCAGTCGCCGACCGGAAGCGGCAAGACCGTTGCCTTCCTGATTCCACTCCTGGAGCGTTTCCGGCCAGGCAGCCCCGGGCCACGCGCCCTGGTCGTCACTCCGACGCGCGAGCTGGCCATCCAGGTGGATGGCGTCTTTGCCTCGCTCGATTCAGAACTGCGTGGCGCCCTCCTCTACGGGGGGGTCGGCTACCGCACCCAGACGCTGGCGCTCAAGCGCGGCGCCGACGTCGTGATCGGGACGCCGGGCCGCATCCTCGACATGGTCGAGAGGAAGCTCTTGCCGCTCACCAGGATCGAATACCTCGTCCTGGACGAGGCCGACCAGATGTTCGACGCCGGCTTCGCGCCGGCGATCGAGCGCATCATCGGGCTCACGTACTCGCCGCAGATCGTGCTGGCGTCGGCGACGATGCCGGGCTGGGTGTCGGCGATGATCGCCAAGCACCTGAACGATCCGCTGACGATCAGAGTCGTTGCCGAGGGTCCTTCGCTCCTCGAGCACGGCCTCGTGCGCACTGACGCCGGCCTGAAGCTGCGACTTCTGAGCGACATCCTCCGACAGCACCGCGGCACCATAGTGTTCGGCCGTACGAAGCACGGGGTCCGGAAGCTGAACCGCGACCTGCAGCGGCTCGGCCATCGGTCGGTCGAGCTGCAGGGCAACATGGCGCAGAACGCGCGCGAGCACGTCATGGCGACGTTCCGAGCCGAACGCGCCGACGTGCTCGTAGCCACAAACGTCGCCGCCCGCGGCCTCGACTTGACCCACGTGGGGCTGGTCGTGAACTACGACCTGCCCGATTCGGCCGAGGCGATGACCCACCGTGTCGGACGGACCGCCCGCAACGGCAGCGCGGGTCGAGCCGTCACGCTCCTCACCCAGGAGGACCACGAGAAGTGGGCCAAGCTGCGCCGCGAGGGCGCGCCTGCGCTCCGCACGCTCGACAGTGCCGAGCTCTCCCGCCGGGGAGGATGGCTCTATGTCGAGGATGGCACCCCCGTGGCCACACCGGCGCCTAGGCAGGTGCGCTCGACCGGCGGAAGGCGACGCAGCTCCCGGGGACGAGGTCGGCGGCCGGTCTATCGCCAGGCGGTCTGAGCCGGCGAAGTGGCCGAGCGCTCATCGCCGGCCATTTTTGCGACCATAGAGGTTGGGTTGACCGGACCGTCGTTTGCCGGGGCGAGGCGGCGGGAGGGCGAAGACCTCCGGGCCGACGCAGCGTCGCTGAGGGCTGTGTCCCGCAGGCTGTGCGCGAGGGCGCGGGAGCTGCTCGAGTGGTCGGCCCAGCTCAGAGAGGTTTCGCGGCTCCTCATGGCTCAGGGAGACGAGATCGACGGCATCGCGCAGATCGTGCGGCGCTCGAGGACGACCGGAGAAGAGTTGGCGCGAGAGGTCAGGAGTGAAGAGGCGAAAGCCGGCCGCAAACAGGGACGTTAGACGCGCCCCTGCCGGTGAACGTGGCCCGGCGCTCGATCGCCGCGAAAAGGTCGCGGAAAATCGCGATCAGGTCGCGAATGAGCGCGAGCGAGTCGCCGACGATCGAGACCGCGCTGCCGATGAGCGCGACCGTCTGGCCGACCTGCGCGACGTCACCGCGGACGAGCGAGACAAGCACGCGGACGAGCGCGAGCGGAAGCACGACATCGCCGAAGGAACTCTCGTCCAGCGCCAAACCACGCTGGACGAGCGTGCGCGAGCCCTCGGCGAGTCCCCCGACCTGTTCGACCGCGCTCAATCCACGATCGACCGCACGCGCGAGAGGCTGAAGCGTTCAGCCGACAGGGTCGCCAGGTCGCAGGCCGACCTAGATCGCGCCCGCTCGTTGAAGTCTCGCGATCAGGCGGCGGTCGATCGCGAGGGCCCCGCGGTCGAACGAGAGATCGAAACCACCGAGCGAGAAAATCCCCCCGGCTGAGGTGCCCTGTTTGACGCGTATAGTGGCGTCAGCGCCTCACCACAAGCGGTGCTCGCCTGGGTCGCCCCTTCTTTCTCGAACGGCTTCCTTCAAGCGTCATCCCGTTCGAGAGAAAGGAGACCGTCATGCAGAGTGGCACCATCAAGAAACTCGTGAGCGACCGCGGCTTCGGCTTCATCGCCGCCGAGGACGGCAAGGAATACTTCTTCCACCGGAGCGGCACGAACGCTGACTTCGACCGCCTGTTGGGCGGCGAGCACGTCACCTTCGAGGTCGAAACGAGCCCGAAGGGTCCGCGCGCGGCGAAGGTTCAGGTCCTCTGACCGAAAATGACGGAGCTGCGCTTCGGCGCAGCTCCACTATCGCCCCCCCTCACGAGCGTCTAGGCCGCATCGTCTGCGGCTGCGAGCTTCGCGAGGCCGCCGCGACGGGTGGGCGCCGCCACCATCACTACACCGCCGTGCTTCGCGACTTGGGGGGGAACGTCTGGGAGTGCGAGCACCTTCACACCGAGCAGGAAGATGCGCACGAATGTGCTCGGGCCGAGTACGCGCAACGCGCGCTGCCGCCGCCCGTTGGGCAGGTGAAGACCGGCCGCCGCTCCGGCCTTTAGCTCGGTCCTGACGGCCGGTCCCGATCCGGATTCGTCACCCGGCCCTCGGAATCGACACCCGTGACCTCACGGTAGTGCGACTGCGTGCTCCTCTCCAGCTCGTCCGCAGCGGCGTAGCGAGCGCGCACCGATTCATCTGAGGCTGGACGCCGGAGCAACCGGCGAAGGGCGCGGGGCAGTCGCATGGCAAGCAGTATGAGGTCGAGCGCCCTGACGCGAGGCAGCGCGCATGACCCCAACACCTCGCCTGTTGGCGCCCCAATGCCCGCCTAGCGACTGGTCTCGCGTCGCACGAAGAGCGCCGTGCCGACGACCATGAACACGACGAACATCACGGCCAGCACCGCGATGTTGGTCGCCGGGCTCAACAGAACGACCCGGCTGTACTCCGGCGTGCCCGCGAAGACCACGCCTCGCGCCAGGTCGATCACGTAGCGCATCGGCGAGAGCAGCGACAGCACGGCCAGGTACCAAGGCAGGACGTTGATCGGGCTGATCAGGCCGGCCAGGAAGTACTGGGGCAGGAACACGAAGTTGAAGATCTGGTTCGCCGCCCGGGTGTCGGACATGGTGTTCAGCAGAAGGAGGCCGAACGCGCCGCCCATGAAACATGAGAGCAGCGCCACCGGCGCCAGCAGGGCTACGTGCATCGGGGTCAGCGGCACCTTGAGCACCCACGCGAAAAGCACGAACGGGATCACCTGCATGACGGCGACCAGGGTCTCACCAACGATCTTTCCGAACACGATCGAGTAGCGCGATACAGGGGAGACGAACACCTCTTGAGCGAAGTCGTTCTGGCGATCATCCATGAGCGACGTGAGTCCTTGGGCGGTGGACTGAAAAAGGGTCATCCCCAGAAATCCGGTGAACGCGAAACCGATGTAGTTGAAGCCCACCGACCGCCCCAGGTTGAGCTGGAGCGTTCCGCCAAGCAGGAAGATCATCGTGAACGGAAAGATCACAGCGGCAATAAGCCGGCCCGGGTCGCGAAAGAACTTCAGCAGGTCGCGGCCGGCGATGGCGGAGAGGGCCTGCAGCTCAGGCATCGTCTTCCGCCAGCAGCCTGAGATAGGCGTCCTCGAGCGTCGCCGATTCCGTCCTCAACATCGTCAGCGGCTGCTCGATCGCATGGACCACTTCGTACGCGGTGCGGCCGTCCAGGCGAACCACGAAGTGGCCGTCCTCGCTGAACTGCAAGTTGAGCGTCCGGAGTTGAAGCCGTAGGGCGCTGCGGTCGGCCGCGTCGATGTGCAGGGTCTCATGAGCGATGTCTGACTTCACCTCGTGCGGTTCTCCCATGGCGATCACGCGACCGTGGTCGATGATGCAAACCCTGTCTGCATCCTCGGCCTCGTTGAGCTGATGCGTGGTCAGGCAGATGGTGATGTCGTGCTGCTTGCGCAGATCGGCGATGTACTGCCACAGGTTGCGGCGGCTCGCGGCGTCGAGGCCACTCGTGGGCTCGTCGAGGAATAGAACCCTTGGCCGGTGCATGAGGCCGCGGATGATCTCCAGCTTGCGACGCATGCCGCCCGAAAGCCGCCGCACGGGCTTGAAAACCTCAGCGCCCAGCCCGACCACGTCGGCGAGATCTCGGATCTGGCGCCGGTAGGCCGCCGGCATCATGCGGTACATCGGGCGGTATGGAAACAGGCCATACAGGACCGCGTGGAACCGGACGTTCTCCTCCCCGGTGAGGTTCATGTCGAGCGACGGGTTCTGAAAGATGATTCCGACCTCGCGACGCACCTGGCTTGCCTCGCGCACCACATCGTGGCCGGCGATCTTCACGCTGCCGGAGGTCAACCCGAGGGTGGTCGTGAGGATCGAGATGGTGGTCGTCTTGCCAGCCCCGTTTGGCCCCAGCAGCGCGAAGAACTGTCCCTGTTCCACGTCGAAGCTGACGCCGTCCACCGCGTTGACTTTGCCCTTCCGATACCGCTTGACCAGGTCGCGGACCTCGATCGCCGGCGCCATGGGAACTGAGCTTATGTCGTCAGATGGGCTCCGCTGAAGCAGCCCGCTTGGCTCAGTGGTGCTGGTGGCTGCCCGTTGATCCTGTCGCGGTGTACTTGCCGGGGTCCCGGTCGAACGACTCCTTGCAGCCCGCCGAACAGAAGTAATAGGCCTTCCCGTCGCGGAACGAACGGTACTCAGCAGTCGCGGGATCGACAGACATTCCGCACACGGGATCGATTGCCTTAGTTTCTCCAGTCATGTCTTCTCCTTTGGCCGTCTCGGCCGCTTTCTCTACTGGGATCTCCACCTGCGGTTCGGCCGCGGGTCGATCGCCGGTGGTCTTGGTCAATGATCGAGACCTGAAGCCGCGAAGGCGGTTCGAGTTCGTGACCACGGAGAGCGAGCTCATCGCCATCGCAGCCGCCGCGATCATCGGGCTGAGGCGCAGCCCGAGGAAGGGGAACAGCACTCCGGCGGCGATCGGGATGCCGATCGTGTTGTAGCCGAATGCGAAGACCAGGTTCTCACGGATGTTGCGCATGGTCGCCCGGCTCAGGTCGACAGCCGTGACGACACCGGCCAACGAGCCCGAGATCAGCGTTATGTCCGACGCCTCGATCGCCACGTCAGTCCCCGTGCCGACCGCCATGCCGATGTCGGCCCGGGCCAGCGCCGGCGCGTCATTGATGCCGTCGCCGACCATGGCGACCACTCGGCGCTCGGCCTGCAGCCGCTGGATCTCCGCCGCCTTGCGCTCAGGCAGAACCTCCGCGAGGACACGATCGATCCCAGCCTCCCGCGCAATCGCCGCGGCGGTGCGGCCATTGTCGCCGGTGATCATCACGACTTGCAGGCCCAGGCGATGGAGTGCCGTGATCGCAGCCACCGAGTCTTCCTTGATCGTGTCTGCGACTCCCAACACTCCGGCGGCCCTGCCGTCGATCGCAACGAGCACGGGCGTCTTGCCGTCGGAGGAGAGCCGCAACGCCGCTTCCTGGAGGGGCTCGACAGCCGCACCGGCATCCTCGAGAAGCCTCTCGTTGCCGGCAAGGACCTCGCGTCCATCGATGGTCGCGCGAACTCCCTTTCCCGTCACCGAATCGAAGCTCTGCGCTGGCAACAGCTGCACGCCTCGCGCCCTGGCGCCGGCGACGATGGCCACCCCAAGGGGATGCTCCGAGCTCTGCTCGGCCGAGGCGACGAGCCGCAACAAGTCCTGTTCGCTCACGCCGGGCACGGAGGTCACGTCGGTCAAAGCCGGCGCTCCGCGGGTGATCGTGCCCGTCTTGTCGAGCACGATGGTGTCCAGCTTCTGCGCGGTCTCGAGCGCTTCCGCGTCGCGGACGAGGATCCCCTGCTCCGCGCCCTTGCCGGTACTGACCATGATCGACAGCGGCGTCGCAAGGCCGAGCGCACAGGGGCAAGCGATGATGAGAACCGATACGGCGCTGATCATCGCCTGAGTGAAAGCGGGCGTGGGGCCGGCGACGAACCAGACGACAAACGTCGCGATGGCGATGAAGATCACCGCGGGAACGAAGTAACTCGATACGACGTCGGCGAGCCGCTGGATGGGAGCCTTCGAGCCCTGCGCCTGCTGGACCAGGCGGATGATCTGGGCGAGCATCGTGTCCTTGCCCACGCGCGTGGCCCGGAATCGAAACGCGCCTGTCTGGTTGATCGTGGCGCCGATCACCGTGTCGCCCTTCTCCTTGCTGACCGGGATCGGTTCGCCGGTGACCATCGACTCGTCGACGCTGGAACGGCCGTCGACTACCTCGCCGTCGACAGGGATCTTCTCGCCGGGCCGGACCGAGAGCATGTCGCCCGGTACCAGCTCTTCAACGGGGACATCGGCCTCCGACCCGTCGCGCACCAGCCGAGCGGTGCGGGGCTGGAGGACGATCAGCTTCCGGATCGCCTCGCCCGTGCCCGCCTTCGCCCGAGCCTCGAGCAGCCGTCCGAGCAGGATCAAGGTGATGATCGTGCCCACCGCCTCGAAATACAGGTCGCGCAGGTCCGCCGGGAGAGCTCCAGGCAACACGGTCACGAAAAGGCTGTAGGCATAGGCCGTGGTCGTGCCGACCGTGATCAGTGCGTTCATCTCCGCCGTGCGGTGGGCGATGCTCAGCCAGCCGGTGCGGTGGATCGGCCAGCCGGAGTAGAAGAAGACCGGTGTGATCAGCGCCAGCTGCACCCAGCGATTGAGAAGGATCCCCGGCATCCAGGCCGGGTGGGCGAAACCGTCGACCATGGCCGCGAACAGGACGGGCGCGGTCAACACCGCCCCGACCAGGACGCGACGCGTCAGGTCACCGATCTCGGCCTTTCGCTCGGCCGTGTCGTCGTCGACGCTGGGCGCACCAGGTTCCTCGCCAGCGGAGGCGGGGACCGACAGGGCGTGTTCGGTGTGTCCATTGCCGCCGGCTGAACCGTCCGGCTCGACCAGGAGAGTGCCGTGGACCATGTTCATGCCGCAGGCGAAGCCGAACCTGCCGGCCTTGCTCGGCGTGAACTCGACCGCCGTGGTGGCGTAGGCGGGCAGCGCTCGATTCAGGGCGAAGTCGGGAAATACCACCCTCGACGTGCACTCCCCGCTCTCCTGCCGGTCGAAGAGGATGCGCAGCGGAACGCTCTGGCGGACGCGGATGAGGTCGGGCGAATAGCCTCCCCTGACCGTTACGCGGACCTCCTGGACCTGCCCGACGAGCTGTGCCTGGCTGGCCCTTTTCGGACCGAAGAAATACCAGGCAAGAAGGGCGATCAGAGCCGCTCCCGCGCCGATCACGACCAGATCGATGACCACGGCCTCAGCTCCGAACCAGGCGCTCGACGGCGTCGTTGAGCTCGCGAACCTTTGCCCGGCCGCCGCCGCTCCGGATCGCCTCGGTCACGCAGTGCTCTGTGTGATCGGAGAGCAGCTGCAGCGCGACGCTCTCAAGCGCCGCCCGGGCGGCATTGACCTGAGTCAGGACGTCGATGCAGTAGCGGTCGTCGTCGACCATCTTCTCGATGCCCCGAACCTGGCCTTCGATCCGGCGCAGTCGAGACAGGACGGTGCTCTTGTTCCTCGAATATCCGCGCATTGCTTCATTATACCCCCTGGGGGTATCGCCCTACCTGCAACCAGCTGAGAAGAAGCGCTATGACAGGTTGGTCCACGAGAAGCTCCGTTAGTCCGAACGGCAGCGCCGGTCACCGTGATCGGCGCTGCCTCCCCCGTCTGGCAGCTCACCGCGCCACCGGGAGCTGGGTTTCGTATAGAACATGCGGTGCTGACACGCCTTGGCCCCGGCGCTGGAGACACCGAGCTCGGCCGCGCGCTCGCGACGGCCGACATCGACGCGCTCGCGCTGCTCTACGACCGCTACGGCGCTCTGGCCTATGCCATCGCGCTCCGCATCCTGGGCGACCCGCGACTGGCGGAGGACATCGTCCAGGAGGCGTTCATCAAGCTCTGGAACAACGCCTCTACCTTTGACGCGAGCAGGGGTTCTCTGCGCACCTGGCTCATGGCCTCGGTGCGCAACCGCGCGATCGACCAGCTGCGGGGGCGCGGCGCGCACGAGAGAAGGGAGGTCGGGCTGGATGTCGTCGATGCGCTCCCCTCCACCGTTCCGGAGAGCGATCCCTGGGTTGCGGTCTCTGCCGCGATGGAGCGGGACGCCGTGCGCGAAGCCGTCGCGCGCCTGCCGGTCGACCAGAAGCAGGCGATCGAGCTCGCTTTCTACGGCGGCTACACGTACCGCGAGATCGCCGA
>Ga0209057_1001433_pt1 | contig 19174 bp, 18 predicted proteins | sample GraSoiAngelo_146_FD_185903 | JGI IMG/M metagenome (GOLD analysis project Ga0209057, IMG submission 185903) | Grasslands soil microbial communities from the Angelo Coastal Reserve, California, USA - 14_1009_05_30cm (SPAdes) (version 2) | ecosystem: Environmental > Terrestrial > Soil > Grasslands ... | reverse complement strand
AGGCCCGGGCGGCCAGCACGGGCCCTCGAACGAGTCCGCGTCACACGAGGCCGGCGAGACCGCTGCTCAAGAGGCGGCCGAAAACACCTAGGCGAAGACTGGCACGTTCACCCGCTGCCACGTCATACCGCTGTCCGACGTGGAGAGGATGCCGTTCACGTTGTAGTCGCCGGTCACGTCGAGCGCGAAGCCGTGTGTCGCATCCCTGAACGTCATCTGGAGGATGCGCGGCGTGTGGAGCGTTTCGACGCTCCAGCTCAGTCCGCCGTCCGAGGTCCACGCCACGGCCGGACCTGCCTCCACCTTGTCACCTGCGGTGAGCGATTGACTCGTCAGCCAGATGTGCTGTTGGTCGAGGATTGTGATCGACAAGACGTCGCCGACTGGCGCGAACCCCACCTCCGGCGATCGGGGATCGGCCCATGTGCTACCGCCGTCGTGCGTCACGTAGAGGTAGATCTGATTGGCAGTGGCGTTGTCCGGCCCGCTCGGATCGCGATAGGCGACCGGTAAGACGCCGGCCTGGCCGTTGATCCACGGCTGAGACGGAGTCACCGTCCAGGCAGACAGCCCGGCCGGCGCGGGGATCACCACCGGCTGCCACGAGTGGCCGCCATCAATGCTCGTGAACAGCGACGCATTGCCCAGGTACCAGCCGCGGAACGAGCCGTCGCTGTTGCGGCTGAAGGTCACGTGGTAGCTGCCGACGCCGCCGACCCAGACCATCGGCGCCGACTTGGGCAGCGCACCCACCAGGTTCCAGCTCTTGCCGCCGTCGGTCGTCGCGTACAGGACGTCAGAGCCCAGTCCCGTTGCCGCGGAGCCCGAGTCGATCCAGCCATGCACGGCGTCGAGGAAGAAGACCCCGTTCGCCGGGACGCCCGGATCCGGCATCTTGGTCCACGTCGCACCCCCGTCCCAGGTTCGGTAGAGCGAGACGTGCTGGCTCGGGGGCTGGCACCCCCGGGCGTTGGCGTGGCAGTTGCTCGTATCCATGTCCATTGACCAGATGAAGCCGTCCTGGCCGTACATCTGCATGCCGTCATACACGCCCTTGAAACGCAAGCGGTCGATCCACGTGCGGCCGCCGTCTGGTGACTGGACCAACGCGTTTTGCGCGCCGCCGCGCTGGACGACGAAGAGCGAATCGCCGGTGACCGACGCCAGCGAGTACCAGGGCGGCTCTGGCCCCGGGCCAGAGCCGGGAAACGTGATGTTCAGCCGGTTGAGGACTGTCGGCGCGATCAGAATCACGATCACCACCGCCGCGAGCAACGCGGCGAATGTGCCTGCCAGGCGCGGCCGGGAAAGCGTTCGCCGACGCGGCTCGTCCCATGGAATTGCCGCCACGACCCGATCCTCGAGGCCCTGGTTGGGCTCGTGATCCTGGTCGAAAGCGTCGCGAATCTCGACCGCCAGGCGCTCTTCGCTCACGACGTCACCTCCGCGGTCGCCAGCTGTGATCGCAGCCGGCGTGTAACTCGATGCAGACGAGACTTCACGGCCCCCATCCGGATGCCCAGCACCTGCGCCACCTCGCGGCCGGGCAGGTCCAGGGCGTAATAAAGGTGGAGCAGAAGCTGGTCGTCATAGGCAAGCCGCTCGATCTGGTTGCGCAGGTCGATGCCACTCGCGAGATCTCGCTCACCCGCCTCGCGCTCCACCGGCTCTGCGAACCGCAGCACGGACCACCATCGCTGGCGGCGGGCCATTCGACACTCGTTGGCGACGATCGCAAGAAACCAGGGCCGAGCCGTGCCCAGGTCAGGCCGGATGCGGTGGCGATGGCGCCAGCCCTTGAGCGCCATCTCCTGCACCGCATCCTCGGCGGCTCCGCGGTCGCCGAGCATCGCCAGGGCCAGCCGGAAAGCAGGTTGAATCACGGGTCGCAGGACCTCCTCGAACGCGTGGCGGTCGCCCTGCCGAGCCCGGCTCAGCAGGTCGATCTCATTCATGTTTCCCGTCAAATGCGCGAGGTCCCGTCAAAGTTTCGTGGGTCGATGAGTTTGGGGCCGCCGCCGGGTCTAAACACATAGAAATCCACGCGGAGGTCACTCAACATGGCAACCACGACGACGAGTTACCGCAAGGAGACGCTGGACGTCCCGGGCGCGACCCTTTACTACGAGGTCCGCGGAAGTGGCCCTGTGCTCCTTTTGATGCCCGGCGGCCCGGCGGACGCGACCACGTTCCGGCGGATGGAGAACGACCTGGCGCAGCGGTTCACGGTGGTCACGTACGACCCGCGCACCTACTCGCGCAGCATCCAGAAGGAGCCCGTCGAAGACTCCCAGATGGTGCAGGTGTTCGCGGACGACGCGCACCGGCTGCTGAAGAAGGTTGCCGGCGACGACAAGTCGTGCATCTTCGCGAGCAGCGGCGGCGCCACGATCGCGCTGGACCTGATCGCCAGGCACGCCGACCAGATCGACACAGTGATCCTGCACGAGCCGCCGTCGCCCTCGCTCTTGCCGAACAAGGCGGAGGCCCGCGCGGGCTTCGATGACGTCTGCGACACGTGCGAGAAGGAAGGCCTTTTCCCTGCCATGCAGAAGTTCATGGTCCTCGTCGGCGTGCAGGGCGGCCCGCCACAGGCCGACCACGAGCCGACGCCGGAAGAGAAGGCGCAGCAGGCCCTGATGATGGGCAACATGAGCTACTTCTTCGGTCGCTACATCCGCAACATCGGGCGCTACGAGCCGGACCTCGACGCCGTCGCCCAGGCGCCTTGCCGGGTGATCGGGGCGATCGGCGCGGAGTCGAACGACAGCCAGCTCGCGTGCGCGGGCGGCAAGCGGGTGGCCCAGATCGCCGGCGGTGAGCCTGTGGTTTTCCCGGGCGACCACGGGGGCTTTGACGGGAAGCCGAAGGAGTTCGCGGCCAAGCTGATCGAGGTGCTGGCGAAATAGCCGCCGTTACAATCGATCTCGTGGGGGAAGCAGCGGTTTCAACCGCGACCGATCTCGGCGAGCTCGAGCAATACCGGTCGCAGCTGACGTCGTACTGCTACCGGATGCTCGGCTCGCCGTTCGATGCCGAGGACGCCGTGCAGGACGCGTTGGTGCGCGCCTGGCGCAGCCGCGATCGCTTTGAGGGCCGCTCGGCGCTCCGTTCATGGCTCTACCGCATCGCCACCAACGTGTGTCTCGACATGATCAAGAGCAGGCAGCGTCGCATCCGCCCGATGGCGCTCGGCCCCGCGCAGGAACCGATCGAGAAGAACCTCAACATCAGGCCCGAGGCCACCTGGCTCGAGCCGATCCCGATCCAGCTCGTGGCCCCGGATCCCGACCCCGCCGACGTCGCGATCGAGAAGGAATCGATCCGCCTCGCGCTGGTAGCGGCTATGCAGCACCTGCCGGCGAAGCAGCGCGCGGTCCTCATCCTGCGCGAGGTGCTGCGCCTGGAGGCATCCGAGGTCGCTCAGCTGCTGGACACGACTGTGCAGTCGGTCAACAGCGCGCTCCAGCGTGCTCGCGCCACGCTGGCGAAGAGCAACGTGAGCATGACCGACCCGGCGCCGCGCCTCAACGACTCCGACCGGGTCATGCTCGAGCGCTACGTGTCCGCGTTCGAGCGCTACGACCTGTCGGCGCTCACGGCCCTCATCCGCGAGGACGCCACCCAGTCGATGCCGCCATACGACATGTGGCTCAGCGGACGCGACGACATCATGACCTGGTGGTTCGGGCCCGGCATCGGCTGCAAGGGTTCACGCGTGCTGGCTGCGATCAGCGCCAATGGCATGCCGACGTTCGGCCAGTACAAGATCGACCCGAATGGCGGCTACGCGCCGTGGGCGCTGCAGGTCCTGGACCTGAAAGACGGGAAGATCGCCGACATCACGTTCTTCCTGGGCACGGAGCGGCTCTTCCCGCTATTCGGGCTGCCGCTGCACCTCGACTCGTAGGGCTTCCGACAGCCCGCAGAGCTCGATCAGGCCGCGCAGCGCCGGGCTGGCGTTCTCGATCGACAGATCGCCGCCGCGCTCGAGGGCGGCGATCTGGAGACGCGCCATGCACTCGATGGTCGCCGCGTCGGGCTCGAGTGCCAGGGCGCAGTCCAGGGTGATCTTTCCGATCTTCATCTAAAGCTTCAGACCGCAGCCGCCCCTGAAATTCATCGCCCGACCGATGAGTTGTGAAGGGCATGCAAGTCATTAAGGGCATGACGACCAACACACGCTGGCCATCGCTGATCGTGCTCTGCATCGGGTTCCTGCTCATCGTCGTGGACATGACCATCGTCAACGTCGCGCTTCCGTCCATCCAGCGCGACCTCCAGTTCACGCAGGCGGGCCTGGCGTGGGTCGTCAACGCTTACCTGATCGCCTTCGGCGGGCTGCTCCTGCTGGCCGGCCGGCTGGGCGACCTGTTCGGCCGCAGGCGCACATTCCTCATCGGGCTCGCCATCTTCATCGGAGCCTCCGTGCTGTGCGGCCTGTCCTTCAACCAGCCGATGCTGATCGCCGCCCGGTTCGTGCAGGGCGTCGGCGGCGCGGTCAGCTCCGCAGTGATCCTGGCGATGATCGTCACGCTGTTCCCTGAGCCTGACGAGCAGGCCAAGGCTTTCGGAGTCTTCAGCTTCGTCGCCTCCGCGGGCGCGGCCGTCGGCCTGCTCGCCGGCGGTCTCATCACCCAGGCCGTGAGCTGGCACTGGATCTTCTTCGTCAACGTGCCGATCGGCGCGGTCACGGCTGTGGCGGCCGCGCGGCTGCTCGCGAACGACCGCGGTCTCGGCGTCAGCCGCGGAGCGGACGTGCTCGGCGCCCTTCTCGTGACCGGCTCGCTGATGCTCGCCGTCTACACCATCGCCGAGTCGTCGGTCTACGGACTTGCCTCCACGCACACGCTGGTGACCGGATCGATATCGCTCGTCTTGCTGGGCGCGTTCATCGCGCGCCAGGCGATGGCGAGCAACCCGATCCTGCCGCTGCGGCTGTTCGCGTCGCGCAGGCTCGCGGCGTCGAACGCGGTGCAGGCGCTGATGTCATCCGCCTTCTTCGGATTCTTCTTCCTGGGCTCGCTCGACCTCGAGCGCGTGCTGGGCTACGGGCCGATGGCGATCGGCCTTGCGTTCCTGCCGGTGGCCGCGGTCATGGCCGCCTTCTCGATCCGCTTCTCGGCGCAACTCATCGGCCGGTTCGGCCCCGTGGCGGTGCTCGCGGTCGGGCAAGGTGTGGCCGCGGTCTCCCTCGCGATGCTCGCGCTCGGGCCGACCGATGCGAGCTACGCGATCCACTTCCTGTTCCCGCTCGCGCTGCTCGGGCTGGGGGGCGGGCTGTCGTTCCCCGCGCTGACGATCATCGCGATGTCAGGAGTCTCGCCGGCCGACGCGGGCATGGCCTCCGGCGTGTTGAACACGACCGGACAGGTTGGAGGAGCCCTCGGGCTCGCCGTTCTGGCCACGCTCGCAGGCTGGCGGACCCTGAGCCTCGCCGGCGACGGCGCTGCGACCGCCGTGGCGCTGGCCGGCGGGTATCACCTCGCGTGGCTGGCCGGAGCGGGCGCCGTGGTCGCCACGCTGGCGCTGGTGGTGACGGTTCTGCGGGTCAGGCAGCCGGCCGCGGTGGAGATGCCGAATGCCGATTGCTGCGAGGCCGCAGCCTAGGTAACCAGCACCCGGCGGATCTCGGAGAGGCCTTTCGCCAGCTGTGACCACGATCGGCCCTGGTCGGTCGAGGTGAACAGGCGTCCATCCTCAGTGCCGAACGCCGCGAGCGAACCGTCGGGCTTCGCGTCGAGGCAGTAGGTGTCGATGTTGTGCCCGAACCATCCGGGAAGGCCGCCATCGCATCGCTCGAACGAGCTTGCATCGATTGGTCCGCGATAAACGGCGCTCCGCCCGCCGCGCGGTCCAGTCGACGCGGTCAGCAGGATCATGTCGCCGCACACCGCGACCGCCCGGCAGTACGACGCGTGCAGGCCTTCGTCAGATGTGGCCCAGGTCGTGCCCTTATCGCCGCTGACACTGAGCCCCGCGCCGCCCGCCGCGTAAACGTTGCCGTGCCCCGTGGTCACCTGGTGCACATCCGCCTCGATCTCGATAGTGGGCTGCCACGACTCGCCGTGGTCGTGCGAGCGAAGGATGCCGCCAACGTGGACGTTTACGTAGACCGTGTCGCCATCCTCTGTCAGCGAGCGCGTGTCGGGCGGGCCACCCCACGGCGTGAACCAGTCCTTGCGGCCAGGCGCGCGCTCGAACGAATCAAGCCGCTCGACGCCCTCTCCGGCGATGCGGCAGAGGTGCGCGCTCGACGTGCCGACGATCACCCCCGCGCGCGTGTCCGCGACGCACGTGGCCTGCAGGCCGCTCAGCCGAGAGACGCTGAACCACCAATCGACGCCCGCGGTGTGCACGATCTCGCGACCGTCGAGGATGGCCCACAGCTCCCAGCCTTCCAACGCTACGTGCGTGATCGCGCGTCCCTCGTGCTCGATGCGGTGGTTGCCTGTGGACAGGTCGTATCGATGCAGCCCATCTTTGGTTCCGACCAGGACCTCGGCCACCTCGCGATAACGCTACTCGACGAGCTTGGTGCGCTGGTCGAGGTAGATGAGCAGCCCAAGGGCGGGCGCGATCACGAGCAACAGGCAGGCCGTGACGACGAGCAGCAAGACTTGCGTTGCGAACGGCGCGATGGCCTGCGAGATGGTGAGCTCTCCCGGCAGCAGGTACGGCGTCTGGGCGAACGCCCACGCGAAAACCATGGATCCGACCGCCGCCACGGTAAGCAGGCGGTAGAAGCGGAAGATGCCGCGCCACAGCAGGAATGCGACCAGCGGCGTGGTGAGCATCGTGACCAGCGCGAAGGGCAGGCCGGGGCCCGCCAGCATCGATCGGAAGAGGGTTGGACTCTGAACGCCGATTGCGACCAGCGTGGCGGTGCCCGTCGCGATGAGGACCACCGCCGCGATAACCGCCCGCTGGCGAAAGTAGCCGGCCATCTTTTCATCGCCCAGTCGCCGCGCGTCGCCGACCAGGAACGAGGCTCCGCTGAATGCCGTGGCTGCCACCGATACGAGGCCGAACCCGACTGACATCGGGCTGAACCAGACCTCCCAAACCGAGCGGCTCGGCTCGAGCAAGCCGACCCGGCCGGACGCGATCGCGCCGAGGCAGGCCGCGAAGAAAAACGGCGTGAGGATCGACGAGATGCCGAAGACGAGGTCGGCCGCGCGGTGCGTGCGCGGATCCTCTGCGATGTGCCGGAACGCAAAGAATGCCCCGCGCAGGATCAGGCCGATGAGCGCGAGCGCGAACAGCAGGTACAGGCTGGCGAAGGCCGACTGGAACAGAAGGGGGAAGCCCGTCCAACACACGACGATGCTCAGCACGAGCCACACGTTGTTGACCTCCCAGACCGGCGCCATCGCCAGGTCGATTAGGTGGCGTGCTTGGCGGCCGGTCGGGCTGTTGCCCGCGAGCAGATCCCAGATGCCTGCTCCGAAATCCACTCCGCCGGCGGTGCTGTAGGCGGTGATGCCGAGCAGCAGCACCAGCGCGATCACGTTGGGAAGCGAGGCGGTCATGACCGCGGTCCGTAGGGGACGCGAATCTCCGGCTCTTGCGTCTCGGTCGCGTCCTCGCGCCGCCACCTCGCCGCGAGCTTCAGCAGCAGCATGATGAAGAAGTACGCGATCAGCGCATACACGACGACGAGGACCGAGAGCATCGTCCACACGAACGCGGCGGGCGCGCCGGTCACGGCGTCGGAGACGCGCATGACGCCGTAGACGATCCACGGCTGCCGCCCGACCTCGGTGGTCACCCATCCGGACTCGACTGCCAGGTACGACCCGATGCCGGCGAGCGCGGCCAGCCTGTAGAACAAGACGCTGTCGGGCAGCTTGCGCCGGCGTGCAAGGATCCACAGGAACCACGCCGAAAGTGCGGCGCCGACGCTCCCGAGCCCGACCATCAGGTCGAACGCGAGATGGGTGATGTTGCTCTCGACGATGTTCGGCCGCGCTTCGGGCGCGAACGAGGTTAGCCCGCGGATCACCGCGTTCGGCGAGTAGCCGACCAGGACCGAGTCGAGCGACGGGAGCTCGACCCCGAGGTGGATCGCGCCCGAGCTGTCGAGTAGGCCGCCGACGACCTCGGGGTTGTGATCGCGCGTCGTCCAGGTGATCTCCATCGCGGCGAACTTGGCGGGTTGGTCCTGCACGAGCGCTCGAGCGGCCAGGTCCCCAACGACGAGCTGCACCGGCGTCAGCGCGGCGGCGACCGTGAAAGGGACCGCGAACGCCAATCGCTGGTAGTGATCTCGCCGGCCCCGCAGCCATGCGACCGCGTACACCGACGCGATCACGAATCCCGCGGTGATGTAGATCGCGAGCAGGAAATGCCAGAACTCGTAGGTGAGCGCCGGCGTGAAGAGCGCGGCCATGGCGTCGACGCTGACCAGCCGGCCCGCATCGATCGTCACCCCGCCTGGCGTGTTCATCCAGGAGTTGGCCGCCAGCACGCCGAAAGCTCCGAGCAGGCCGGCGGGCGGGAGCGCAAGGCCAGTTAGGAAATGCGCCCGCGGCGAAAGGCGCTTCCAGCCGTACAGGTAGATGCTGATGAAGATCGCCTCCATGAAGAAGGCGAGCCCTTCGATCGCGAAGCCCAGGCCGAACGCCGCGCCGAAGCGGCCCATCATGCGCGGCCACAAGATGCCGAACTCGAAGGAGAGGATCGTCCCGGTCACGGCGCCGACGGCGAACTGCACGGCCATGACCACCGACCACCGCCGCGCGATCTTCAGCGCGATGGGGTCCTTGCGCCAGATGCCGATGCCCTCCATCAGGAGCGTCAGCGTCGGCATCGCCACGCCGAGGGGCACGAGGAGGATGTGCGACGCGAGCGTGAACGCCATCTGGATGCGGCTGGGCAGCAGCGCCTCGCCGGCCAGCCAGAGGGCAGCCACGATCGAAAGCTAGCACCGAACCGATCGGCGACGCCCTGACACGGCGGAGACGTTTGCGGATGATGTACGCCGCATGAAGCAACCGGAGGAGGCGCTGGCGGTCCTGCGCCGGTCGCGCCTCTTCGACCGCGCCTCCGCTGAAGATCTGGCTTCCTTGCTGAAGGAATCGCGCTGGCGGAAGTACCCTGCCGACTCGTACCTCTTCCGCGAGGGCGACCCGGCCGACCACCTCCTGATCGTCGCGAGCGGCGAGGTGAAAATCTCGCGGGCGACAGAGTCCGGCAGCGACGTGGTGTTCGCGGTCCTCGGCCCGGGCGACGCGCTCGGCGAGCTCGGCGCCCTGGAAGAAGGTGCGTCCCGAAGCGCGGACGCCCGTGCGCTCTCCGAGGCCGAATGCCTGGTCATCCACAGACCGGAGCTGGTGCGGTTCCTGACCGCCCACCCCTCAGCGATGTGGGGCGTGGTCAACGTGCTGACCTCCTACATCCGCACCAAGGACGAGGCTTTCGTCGACCTTGCTGTTCGCGACATCCCCGGGCGCGTCGCCCGCAAGCTGCTCGACCTGGCCGGGACGCAGAGCACCTTCGCTCTGTCGCAGTCGACGCTCGCCGGCCTGGTGGGGGCCAGCCGCGAGAACGTCAACCGGGCTCTCTCGCGCTTTGCCTCGCTCGGCTACATCAGCCTCGACCGTGGCCGAATCACGTTGCTGCGGCCTGACGAGCTGCGGCGGCGTGGGGAGTGACGAACAGCACAATCGGCGCGTGATGTGCGGCATAGGCCGCGCGCTCTTCCGTCGCCATGCTGGCCGTCAAAGGAGGTCGGGAGAGAGATGAGCGACAACTACCACGACTACGTGCGCAGGATGGCCCAGGTCCGAGCGGCGCGGGAGGAAAACCGCCCGCTGCACCACCAGCTCGTCGAGCTGCTGCGGTTCGTGCTCGAGTGCGAATTCGCCTGGCTTGACTGACGGCACCGCGCGAATACAATTCGGCCACGCGCTGTTGAGGCGGCATCCGGCTTGCATCGAGCAGGAGGTGAAGACGAGCAATGGAAGACCGACCGCTCCACGCTGGAGTCCTGATCTCGGGAGCCGGAGGCGGAGTCTGGTGGCTCCGCGATGACGATCGCGCGCCGATTGAGATTGAGGACAGAGAGCTGGCCGAGCGAGTCCAGGCGTTCGCCGCAGGACTGGGCGAGCAGTTCATGACGACGCCGCTGCCTGAGGCGCTGTTCAAACAGCTCGACGCCGCGTACGGGCCGCTATCTCCTCTCGGCATCTTCCACTGCAAGACTCACCAACTGGGCAGGTCTGCGCAGGAAAAGTCCCCCTAGCGATCTGGCGCTGAATGGGTCTGGCCAAGGCCTATCGCGCCGGAACGCACCGTTCGGTGGCGCCTGAAGAGACCATCCGCCGGGCGTGGCGGTTGGCGCCGATCATGGGCATCACGCGGATAGGCAATGTCACAGGCCTGGACGTGGTCGGCGTGCCGGTCGTCACTGTCATCCGACCCAACGCGCGCTCGCTGGCGGTGGCACAGGGCAAAGGCCTAACCCTGGCCGCTGCCAAGGCGTCCGGCCTGATGGAGTCCGTCGAGAGCTACCACGCGGAGACGATCACCCTGCCGCTTCGCTACTGCAGCCTCAACGAGCTGCGTTACGCCCAGCGAGTCGTGGACCCCTCGCAGTGGCCGGCGGTGGCGACAAGCTCGTTTCACCCGAACTTGCGGCTGCTCTGGTGCGAAGGCAGGGACCTCATGGACGGCGGGCCGGCATTCGTCCCTTTTGAGCTGGTGCACACCGACTACACGTGGCCCCAGCCGGCCGGCAGCGGATGCTTCGCAGCTTCGTCTAACGGCCTTGCATCCGGCAACCATCTGCTGGAGGCGATCAGTCACGCGATCTGCGAAGTCGTCGAGCGCGACGCCAACTCGCTATGGATGCTCCGTCAGCCAGGCGACCGTGAGTCTCAGCAGCTGGACCTGTCCACGATCGACGACGCGGCCTGCAGGGAGGTCATCGGCAAGTTCGAAGCGGCAGGCCTCGAGGTCAGCGCGTGGGACATGACCACAGACACCGGCATCGCGTCCTTCTATTGCGTCATCTTTCATGCTGCTGACGATCCAACCCGCTGGTTGCCTCCGGCGGCCGGGGCGGGCTGCCACCCATCGCGCGCGATTGCCCTGCTGCGCGCCCTGACGGAGGCAGCCCAGACGAGGCTGGTGATGATCTCGGGCTCGAGAGATGACGTCGGCCGCGCCAGCTACGCGCGCCACCGCTATGGCGGCGTACTCGACGAGCTGCGTGCTCACGCCGGGCGGCCGGGACCGCGCAACTTTCGCGATGCACCTGACTGCGATGCCGACACTTTTGAGGATGATGTCGCCTGGCTGTTGACCCGCCTGCGGGAGGCCGGTGTGAATCACGTAGTAGCCATCGACCTCACCAAAGACGCGTTCAAGCTCCCGGTAGTGCGTGTCGTGATAGCCGGCCTCGAGGGACCGCATGAAGTGCCCGGTTACGTTGCCGGCGCGCGCGCCCAGGCCATGATGGCCGCTCGGTCGTGAACGCCGTCATCTTCACGGGACCAACCCTCAGCGCGGCGGACGCACGAGGCGAGCTCGAGGCCACTTACCTCCCTCCGGCTGCAGAAGGCGACGTGTACCGCGCGGCACAGAAGGGCCCCCAAGTGATCGGCATCATCGACGGCTATTTCGAGCGCCAGCCGGCGGTCTGGCACAAAGAGATCCTCTGGGCGATGAGTCGTGGCATTCACGTCTTCGGCGCGGCGAGCATGGGAGCTCTCCGTGCCGCTGAGCTCGAGGTTTTTGGGATGGAAGGCGTCGGCTCGATCTTCGAGGCTTACCGCACCGGCGCGTTGGAGGACGACGACGAGGTCGCTGTGGCGCAGGCTCCTGCCGAGCTCGGCTTCCGTGCCCTCTCCGACGCCATGGTCGACATTCGTCACACGCTCGAGCTGGCTGTCGAGGCAAGCGTTCTGACGGCTCCGATCGCCGCGGCGCTCGAGTCCATCGCGAAGGCTCTCTTCTATCCAGACCGCAGATACTCACGCGTGCTGCAGGGCGCCCGCGAGGTGGGGTTGCCTCCCGCCGAGCTCGCCGCACTCGAGGCCTGGCTGCGTGCGGGCAGCGCCTCACTCAAGCGGGAGGACGCGGTGGCGATGCTGCGCACCATACGCGACCGGATGGCATCAGGGCTCCCGCCGAAGGCCGTGCGCTACGCGTTCGAGAACTCCTCGATGTGGGAGTCTGCGTGGCGCTTGGCCGGGGAATCCAACGAATCTGATGTCATCCTGCTCGACGCGGTCCTGGAGGAGCTGCGCCTCGAGGGCGACACCTACACACGCGTTCAGCAGGCCGCGGTGGCCAGAGTTCTGGCGATCAAACATTCCTATGTGCAGGGCCTGGCGCAAGGCGGGCCTCAGCGAGTCCTGGCGGAGAGGCGACTCTGGAGCCACCACAAGGTCACCAGCGGCGATGACCGGCGGCGCTGGATGAAGGCGAACAACGTCGACGACGCCCGCATGCAGGGCCTGCTCGAGGATGAGGCGCGGGTCGGCTGGATCACGAACCTTGCCGCCCTCGACGCCGAGGGTTATGTCCTCGATCAGCTACGGGTGTCGGGAGATTATCCGCGGCTGGTCGAGCGGCTGCGCGCCAAGCAGGCGGCCCTCGCCGCGCAGGGAATGGAGGACCCAACGCTCGAAGGCGCCCGGCTGACACTGAACGAGCTGCACAGATGGTATTTCGAGGAACGTCTCGGCCGCGCTGTGCCTAGCGACCTGGATGATTACATCGCCAACCTGGGCTATACGGGACTCGCGGCGTTCCAAGCATCGGTCCTGCGCGAGTTCTGCTTCATCAACGGGAGCCCGGTCAAGACTCGCACCCCGGACTAGGATTCGCGGCATCGTGGCCGCGATCAGGGCCTTATGTCCCGTACTCGTCGGCAGAGAGTCCGAGCTCACCGAACTCGAGGACTCACTACTCGCTGCTGCGCGCGGCGAGGGTCGCATGGTGCTTATCGCAGGAGAGGCCGGCATCGGCAAGACCCGGCTCGCGAGCGAGGCGGGCGACCGGGCCCGCGGCCTGGGAATGAAGGTGTTTACCGGGGCGTGCTCCGAGGCTGCGATGGCGATGCCGTATCTGCCGTTCCTGGAGGCGCTGGGTAACTACGTCGCCCGCGCGGATCTGCAGACGCTCCGAGCCGGTCTCGGGCGATCGGCGGCGGCCCTGGGCAATCTTTTTCCGCGCCTTGGCCCGTCGCCGGTGGAGGCGGGCGATCCCAATCACGCGAAGCTGCGCCTTTTCGAAGGCATCCTCCAACTGCTCGAATTGGTGGCCGCGAAATCGGGCCTACTGCTCGTGATCGAGGATCTGCATGGAGCCGATGCGTCGACCCGGGAGCTGATCGACTACCTGGCACGCCGCGTGCAGGGCACACGCATGTTGGTGCTGGTGACATACCGAGCCGAGGAGCTCGGCCGAAGCCACCCGCTGCTCCACGATCTGCAGGCCTGGCGGCGCAACGCCCTGGCCCAGGTCATGGAGCTGAAGTCCCTTGATGTGCAAGAGGTCGCTTCAGTGGTCGAGGCCATCCTCGACGAGCCGGGCAGCCCTGAAGTCGGCAAGTTGCTTCACGAGCGCAGCGAGGGCAACCCCTTCGTAATCGAGGAGCTGATCAAAGAGGCGCTGGAGGCAGGCGACATCTTTCGTACAGAGCGTGGCTGGGAACGCAAAGAGCTGAGCGAGCTCCGGCTGCCCCGCACGGTGCGCGACACGATCCTCTTGCGCCTTGACCGGCTCAGCCCGGACCAGGTTGGCATGCTGCGCGCGGCCGCGGTTCTCGGCGACCGTTTCACCGACGCGACCCTCATCGCCGTCGCGGGCCAAGACCTGCGCGCGATCCGGGAGGCCCTGCGGGCTTGCGTCCAGCACCAGCTCTTGCGTGAGGAAGCACACGCCGGCGGCACCTATCACTTCCGTCACTCGCTCACCAGGGACGCGGTTTACGAAGACCTGGTCTCGACGGAGCGGCAGGAGTACCACAGCCGAGCCGCCGACGCGTTGTCAAATCAGCCTGGGTCCGGCGCGGTTGACATCGCGCGCCACCTCATCGCCGCGGGTCGCACGGATGAGGCTGTGCCGGTGTGCTTACAGGCCGCAGGCGAGGCCGAGGAAACGTGGTCGATGACCGACGCGGCTGATCTCTACGAAAGAGCCCTGCCGCACATACACGATCCGTTGCGTCGTGCCTCCGCGCTCCAGCGCCTGGGCACCTGCCTTCTGTATGCCAACCGGCCCGGTGCGGCGGGTGCGGCGGAGCGGTGCCTGGAAGAGGCGGTCACGCTGTTCGACGCTGCAGGCCGCGAGGTCGAGGCGGCGCGGGTGCGTGTCTCCCTTGCCGACTCGTACTACCCGCGCATGCGGCACGGTCCCGCAGAAGCTCAGTTGCACAGGGCAATCGCAGTTCTCGAGCCGTTGGGTCCGAGCCCGGAGCTCGCGGATGCCTACAACCACCTTGCGTTCTTCCGCATCGTGCAGATCGACGGCCCCTCGTGCGCTGCCTGGGCGAAGAAGGCGCTGGCGGCCGCAGAAGCCACGGGCGCGGGTATGGCGCTCGTCCGTGCGCAAGACCTTTTCGGCCTCGGCCTGGCATGCGAGGGGTTCGTCGACGAGGCCATCGAATGGCTCGACCGCTCAGCCGAAGGTGCGGTCTCGCGCGGTTGGAGCTGGTTTGCCTTGGCGGCCATGAACAACACGCTTCTGTTCCTGCCCCTGGAGCGGTGGGACGAGGCGCCCGCGCGGGTCGAACGAATGCGGGCGGTCGACCCGAACCATTTCGCGACCTTGAACAGCCAGGCGATGCTGGCGATCGGGCAGGGCGTGCCCGCGCGCGCAGCCGAGATCGCCGAGACCGCCAGGCAGATGTCGGCCAATCGCGAGTGGACAGTCGGAGTGCTGTGGACGAACTGCACTCTCGTGCACGCCTATACCGCCCTGGGACGAGTCGACGATGCACGGCGAGCGCTGCCGGCTGCCCGCCTCGCGGTGGACAGGCAGGACCAGCTCTCGCGCTGGGGAGCGGAGCTGACGCTGGCCGTGGCCGGCGGCGCCAGTGCGGAAGCGGCGCTAGCGGCGCAGCCCGTCGACAACCTGGTGACCGGCTGGCCATGGGCGTTCGAACGCGCGCTTGCGCTGCAGGCGCTGGTCGACCTGGGTGCTGTTGACCGCGTCGAGGCCCAACTTAGCGATGCGCCAGAGACGGGCTTCTTCGCCGCTGTCCGGATAGACGTTGCTCGCGCAAGACAGGACTACGAGACGGTGTTGGCGGCCGCGCCGCCGTTTGTCGAGCTGGCGAGCCGCGTGGGTGCCTGGTTCTTCGCCAATCGTGCGCTGCTGGCGCTCGCCGAGGCGGCGGCGCGATCAGGCACCCGCGAAGCCGCAGCCTTGATCCTGGAGCAGGTCATCAGCAGTGCGCAGGAGCGCGAGCACAGGGGGCAGCAGAGCCAGGCTGAGGAGTTGGCGAGGGAGCTGGACATTCCTCTGCACGTCCCGCAGCCGCCTGCCCACGCTGCAGAGCCGACGGCCACCGGTGAGCGCTTCGTCACCGTGCTGTTCGCCGACGTCCGCGGCTACACCGAGATGAGTCGCTCCACGGCGCCGGCCGTGATGGCGGACAAGATCGCCTCGCTGCAGCGGTCAGCCGCTCGTGAGGTGGCGCGCCATCACGGAACAGTCGACAAGTTCGCCGGCGATGCAGTGATGGCGACCTTCAACGTCAGCGGCCAGTCCGTCGATCACGCCAGCCACGCGCTCCGCGCCGCAGTCGCAATGCGTGACCGCGCGCGCTATATGGGCATCGCGCTGGGGATCGGCATCGCAACCGGCCCGGCGATCGTCGGCCGGCTGAGCAAAAACGCGAACCTGAGCGTGCTCGGCGAGACGACCAACCTGGCGTCGCGGCTGCAGGCGCAGGCGGGACCCAACCAGATCGTGCTCAGCGAGGAAGCGTGGAAGCGGCTCCGCGATCGTGTCGACGCCCCGCTCGAGATGCTCGAGCTGAAGGGCTTCGCGCATCCGGTGCCGGCTTATCGCGTCGGCTGAGCGAACTGTGTCGGACGTCACGCGTCACGTGTGTCGCGTGACATAGGAGCGATCGCCTTGTGTCCATACGCTCGCGTCAGGCATTGGCCAAATAAATAACGCGAGGTAAGAAATGGAAGCCAGACGGACGTTTCAGGGATCGAAGAGCTACAGGCAGCTGTGGATCATCCTGGCGGCGCTCATGGCGGCGGCGGTCCTCGGTCTTGGCGGCGCATTCGTCGCCAGCGGCGCGCTCTCCTCGGCTCCGCAGATCGTCAAGACGCACGCGGCCCCCGGCACCGTCCTGAACCAGGACAACTACAGGAACGGCGCAACGCACGCGGCCCCGGGCACCGTCCTGAACCAGGACAACGACAGGGGCAGCGCGCCGGCCGTCAGCAGCCCCAGCAAGCCGAACAAGCAGACCGTCTTTTAGAGCTCTCTCACCCCTCGGTGTGGAGCGGCGCCCACCCCTGCGCCGCTCCACTTTTTTTGTGCTCCGCGCAGCTCCGGCCCGTAGAAGATGCGCCACCCAGTTTCGTTTAGGCTGGGGCGCTGTGAGCGGCAGCCTCGACTCGGCCGTGAGCCTGGTCGGGGGTTGGGTCGACGAGGGCGTGATACCGGGCGCTGCGCTGCTGGTGTCGCGCGGCGACGAGGTGCTGGTCGAGCGCTACTGGGGCGTCGCCGACATGAGCCGCAAGGTTCCGGCCTCCGCGAACACGCTGTGGAGCATCGCCTCCATCACCAAGCCGGTCACCGCGGCCACGTTCATGGCATGCGTCGATCGCGGCCTGCTCAGCCTCGACGCCCCGCTCAGCGGCGTGCTGCCAGAGTTCGCTCGAGACCACGACGAGCGACCTTGGCGTCGCGATGTCACGCCGCGTCACCTGCTAACGCATACGTCAGGCCTTGCTGGATTCAGCCGCGACAACCTCGCCATGCGCAAACGGCACGCGCCGGTCGACGACTTCATCGCCTCGTTCATGGACGAGGACGTTCACTTCCAGCCCGGGAGGTGGCACCTGTACAGCTCGGTCGGCCTGGGTCTGATCGCCGAGTGCGTCGGTCGCAGCGCCGGCGGCGGTAAAGGGCGGCCGATGGATGCTTACTGGAGGTTCGCGCTCGACCTGCTGCGCGACCTGGGCGTCAACGACGCGGTGTTCCTGCCGGACGAGGACCAGCAGCTGCGCATCGCGTGGGTCGAGTCGACAGGGCAGGAAGGGCTGGACTGGGAGATCGGCAACTCGAAATACTTCCGCTCGCTGGGATTTCCATGGGGCGGGCTCTACGTCCGCGCTCGCGACGTGCTCACGTTCGTCTCGGCGTTCTTGCCGGGCAAGGAGTCGGAGGCGCTCTCGGCCGCGGCGCGGAAGGCGATGATCACCCAGAACGCCGCGCCGCCAGACGCGCCGGCCTCAGTGGCGCCGACCCAGCGCGACGTGACGTGGGATCCGACGCGCCCGCCACGCGCGCGCGTGCCCTGGGGATTGGGCTGGGAGGTCAGGGGCGGCGAGCCGAGCGACTACATGGGCGACCGGAGTCACACCACGGCGTTCGGGCACTTCGGCGCGAGCGGCTCGATCGCCTGGGCGGACCCCGAGGAAGGGCTGGCGGTGGTGTTGCTGACGAACCGCGCGTGGCAGTCGTGGTGGCCGGTGCACGAGCGCCGCACGGCACGGCTGGCGAACGAGATCATGGCCGCGCTCGACTGAAGAGCTGCCACATCACGCCGGCCGACGTGTCAGGCACCGTCCAGACCACCAGGTTTTCGCGTACCTGCACGGGCTCGTCAGTGGTGAAACGCACGCCCTTGGCCTTCAGCTGCTCGATGAGCGCGAGCACGTCTTCGACCTCGAGGGCGATGTGCTCCACGCGCGCCTCGGCGTCGCCGAGCCTGCGCTCACGCGCTTGCGCATCCGCGATCTGGATCAGCTCGACGCGCGCGCCCTCGCCGTAGAACGCGGTATTCACTCCGCCGGGGAGGGGCGGAGGCTCGAGCGTCAGCTCCAGCCCGAGCACGTCGCGTACGAACTGGCCCGTCCGCTCGAGCGACGCGACCACGACGCCTACATGATCGACGCGGGCCTTCATGCCGGCGCCATCCTGGCGACCTCATCGTCGGAGAAGCCGAGCTCGCGCAGGATCTCGTCGCTCTGCTCGCCGACCTCCGGCGGTAGGCGGCGCAGCTCCGGTTCGCCCGCGCCGTAGCGCACGGGGTGGCGCAGCGCCTTCACCTTGCCGGCGCGTGGGTGCTCCATCTCCAGAAAAGGGTCTAGGTGGCGGACGGCAGGGTCGGCGAGGGCCTGGTCGATGGTCTGCACAGGCGCGCACCAGATGTGCTGGGCACGCAGCCGCTCGACCAGGTCGGCGGTGGAGTGCCTGGCCACGAGCGGGCCGAGCGCGGAGCGGATCTCGTCGCGCTTGCTGAAGGCTATGGACGGATCGTCGAGCCCGGTCAGCTGCGGCTCGCCGAGTGCATCGACCAGCGTCTTCACCGGCGTCATCGAGATTACTGCGTGACCGTCCGCCGTGCGGTAGATGCCGTACGGCGCGGAATGGAACGTATCCGCGATCGCTTCGGAAGGGCGCTCGAGCTTGGCGCCGTTCGCGGCGTACACGACCGGCTCGACCATGAGGTCGAACGCTGCCTGCACCATCGCCACCTCCAGCTGCTGCCCTTCGCCGGTCCGTTCGCGGTGAAAGAGCGCGGCGAGAATCCCCATCGCCAGCAGCGCGCCGCCGTGCTGGTCGACCACGGCGGCGCCGACCACCACAGGGTCGTGGCCCGCGCGACCCGTGAGCCACGCGACGCCGGACAGGCCCTGGATGAGGAGGTCCTGCCCGGGCAGGTCACGGAACGGGCTGTCGCTCCCGTAACCGGACGCGGTCGCGTAGATGATGTCCGGCCGCGCCTTGCGCGCTGCCTCGTATCCCAGGCCAAGCCTTTCCATCGCTCCCGGCCGGAAATTCGCCACGACCACGTCGGATTTCTTGATCAGGCGGAGCGCCGCGTCGCGCCCGAGCTCGGATTTCAGATCGAGCACCAGGCTGCGCTGGTTGCGATTGGCGAGCATGAAGAACGTGCTTACGCCGTTGCGGAAAGTCTCCGCGCCCGCCCAGTGGCGCTCCCATGCGCCTGCCGGCGCCTCGACCTTGA
>Ga0209057_1001432_pt1 | contig 19178 bp, 17 predicted proteins | sample GraSoiAngelo_146_FD_185903 | JGI IMG/M metagenome (GOLD analysis project Ga0209057, IMG submission 185903) | Grasslands soil microbial communities from the Angelo Coastal Reserve, California, USA - 14_1009_05_30cm (SPAdes) (version 2) | ecosystem: Environmental > Terrestrial > Soil > Grasslands ... | reverse complement strand
GCTCAGGCGGAAGTCCATCCCGCTCCGTTCTCCGCGAAGAGGACGGGACGCGTCAAGCGTCCGGGCCGCAAGCGCGGGGCCTCAGCGGGCACCGCCCACGCTTCGACGGCCATCGGGGAGCTCGGGTCGGGAACGCGGCGCGGCGACCGGATGCCACTGACGCACCTGCTGCCACAGCCTCGGGGCGTTGAACATCAGGTCGCACGCAATCACCACGCGGATCGCGAGCAGCTCCCAGCGGCCGGGCGCGCGAAACCCGCGCCCTACGGCCGGGAGCGAGAAGATCACAACGGTTCCCGTCGCCACGACCTCACGGCTCATGAACAAGGCGCCGCCCAGCCAGCCGAAGGGTCCCAGGCGGAAAACCGACTGCTGCCACCAGACAGGGGGTGGATCATCGCCGCGTCGACCACCAGCGTCCACGCCGACGCGTAGAGCAGCCAGAGACGCGCCCAACGACGGCGTTCCCAAGACCCCAACCCTGCAGCGATGGTGACGAAGGCCCGGGCAAATTGGACCGCGAGGATGCCACCTGCACCCGCAGGGCGATGGAAAACCCATGTGAGGTAGGCGAGCACGTCTCCCCATCCCCAGAGCGCCGCTACCGCGATGTTCGCCCAGGCGACGATCGCGATCAACGCCGCCGGCGACGGCATCACGTCAAGCGCCCCCAGGCGCAAGCGCGGGGGCGGGGGTGCCCCGCGCGCGACCCCCGCAGGCGCCGCGCGCGCCCGCGGCCTGCGGGGGGACGCCGCGGCCAACGAGTCGCGCGTGCGCCGAGGACCGGGAGCGCGCGGGGCACCCCCGCCCCCGCGCGCCAATCACTTCCCGAACCGCGACAGCGTCTGGTAGTCGAAGAACCCCGGATCCAGCGGCACCCGCCGATCGTTCGGCGGATCCGCCCCCGGCCCGTTCATGCCCGCCGCGGTGGCGCGGTCCTGCTTGACGTTCTCGGCCAGCTGGAAGGCCATGGTCGCGCCCCACCAGCGCTCCTTGTCGTTCCACTGATAGGTCGCGTAGCCGAGGACCTGCAGGGTGTTCAGGAGATCGCCCCGCCACGAGAACTTGCGGTTCCAGGCGCCCGCCCAGGTCGTGTCGTCGATCCACAGCTCCATCTTGCCGTAGAGGTAGTACTTGTCCTTCGGCACGCCCTCCAGGACCCAGAACTTCCGCTTCGCGACCGCGGCGGCCACCGGCCCCCACGGCACGCCCTTCCAATCCTTCACCATGTAGCCGACCGTGCGGTCGTTGTTGATGGCGATCGTGCGCCAGCCGCCGCCGGGCAGCTCCCGCTCCTTCACCTTGCCCGCGATGCTGTCCGGGTCGACGAAGCGCAGGCCCTCCTTGTGGCCGACGACCTTCCACTCGAAGTCCTCCGGCTTGCCGTCGAAGAAGAAGCCGTCGTCCTGGCTCATGTCGGAGCCGAGGAAGCCGTCGGAGCGGTTGGCCGGGGAGATGGCGCGCACGCGGCGGAGCGCCGGCACGTAGGCCCACGACAGATCGCGCTTGGTGGGGTCCTTGAAGCGGTAGCCGAGGGCCGCCGTCCCTTGCAGGTCGGCCGGGCTGACGGTGGCGGCGAGGAACTGGAAGAGGAAGTTCTCCGGGTTCTTCGGCGGCGAGTAGTGGCGCGGCTGGCCGTCGTAGTAGAGGAAGTACACGTCCTGCACCGACGAGCGGTCGATGCCCGAGCGGCTCACCCAGTTGAGCAGCGTCCAGTTGTGGCTGTTGCCGCCGGTATAGTAGGCGTAGTCGAGGTTCCAGAGCGACTTGTAACCGGCGTCGGGGTCCTTCGGATCGATGTTCGGGAAGGGCAGTCCGCGGATGTACTCGGGCCGCTTGCCGGTCGCCTTGTCGATCGGCGACTTGTGCTCGTCGAGCACCAGGTGCTCGGCGTTCCATTTGGTCGCCTCGTCGAACCCGTCGTCCCACGCCCATTTGGCGTTCGGGAAGTCGACCAGCTTGTTCGTGTAGTCGCCGTTCTTGAAGTGGTTGTAGATCTCGGGCGGCAGGAGGTCCTTCACCTCGTCGGCGTTCGACTTGTCGAGCATCGTCCCCGGCTCGACCGCCGCGACCCTCGCCGCCGGCACGAAGCCGAGCCCCAGTGCCAGCCCGAGCGCCAGACCCAGCAAGCTGCTCTGCATCGACGGAGCCCTCCTCCTCGCGCGGGAATGCATGCCTATCCGCCGGCGGCGCCCACGCGCGCCCCCCGGGCTTCCTCGGCCGCCGCTGCCTCCGCGCGGATGCGCTGCCGCTCCTCGGCGTACTTGATCGCGAAGCGCGGCTTGAAGAGGGAGACCATCGGCGGGATGAACATGAGCGCGCCCATCAGGTGGAAGCCGAGCAGCAGCACCAGCAGGAGCGCCATGTCGGCCTGGAACTTCATGGGGAAGAACACCCAGAAGATGATGCTCGCGGTGAGCGACACGCCGGTGAAGAGCACCGTCTTCCCGGTGGTCTCGAACATGCGGCGGATGGCCACGTCGAAGCCCTCGCCCGCGCACAGCTCCTCGACGATGCGCGAGAGCACGTAGTAGCCGTAGTCGATCCCGATGCCGATGCCGACCGCGGCCACCGGCAGCGAGTTGATGTTCATGTCGATGCCGAAGAGGTACATGACCGCCTCGGAGAGCGGCTGCGCGACCAGCGACGGCAGCATGACGATGAGCGCTCCCAGGAACGAGACGTAGGTGGCGTAGGAGAGGGCGAAGACGACGGCGAGGATGAGGGCCAGGTTCACGCGGTAGGACCACTCCACCTCCTCGTTGACCGCCGCGAGGATGCCGATCAGCCCGCCCGCGAGCCGGTAGCGGACGCTGGTGGCCTCCGCGCCGTGCGCCGCGATGTACTCCTTGGCGCGCGCGATCGAGTGCTCGATCGTCTCGTGGGTGTAGTCCTTGTAGAAGACCGCGATGGTCGCGTTCGTGTAGCCGATGTCGAAGAAGCGGTCCATCTCGCCGCGCCGCGTGCCCGAGGTGAGGAGGAAGAAGAGCTGGCCCACGTGGTCGTCGCGGGTGGGGAGGATCTCCCACTTGGGGTCGGCCTCGTGGAAGGTGCGGAAGATCTTCTTGAGCAGCGTGGTGACGGTGACGGTGCCGCCCACCTCGGGGCGCTCCGCCATGTAGCGCGCGAAGAGGTCGAGCTCGCTGAGCGTCGCGGCGTTCTTGATCGCGCCCTCGCGCTGCACGCACTTCTCCGCCCCGCACTGCCCCTCCTGCTCGGGGAAGCAGCGCTGGCAGTCCGGCCCCTCGCACGGCTCGCCCTTCACGGTGCAGTAGGCGTTCCCCTCCGCGATGATGACCAGCTGGCTCGCGCCGAGGAACTTCTCGTTCACCTTGCCGAAGGCGACGTTGTAGGGGTGCTTCGGGTAGAGGAGCGCCGCCCCGGGCGTGGTGTCGCCCACCTTGAGCAGGTGCTGGAAGTAGAGCCCGAAGGAGAGCAGCGAGACCAACCCCACCGCCATCGCCGGCCGCCGCCGGCCGCTCGCGAGCCAGATGAGCCCGTGCTCGATCGCGAGGTAGAGGCGGCCGAAGACGGCGCCGAAGGCGTCGGTCGCGCGGCTCAAGGCGAAGCCCACGTCGCCGTAGCCGGGCAGCGCGATCCCGAGGAGCAGGTCGGAAGCCAGCCCCCCCAGCGTCAGGCCGAGCATCGCCGTGACCGGCCAGCCCGGGATCCACTCGTACAGCCAGAGGAGCCACGCGATCGCCACCACCATCATCCACGACATGAAGCGCTCGAGCGGCGTGCGGCCCGAGACGTGCTCCTCGGCCGGCGGCGGCGTGAAGGAGAGGATGATCGGGTGGAGCGTCACCACGCTGATGAAGATCGAGATGATCCAGAACGAGCACAGGATGGCGAGCTTCTGGATGATCGGGATGCGCGCCACGAGGAGGGTCAGGATGGCGAGGCCGTCGGCCAGGATCGACACCATGGCCGGTGCGTAGATCTCGGCGTACGACTTGACGATCGCCTGATCGCGGTCGCGCAGCCGGTGGTACTCCTCGTGGTAGCGCTCCATCGACTGCACCGAGTGCGAGTGCGCGCGCGCCGTGATGAGCAGCGGGATCACCAGCACGAGCGGGTCGAGGCTGAGCGCCGGCATCCACGACACGTACTGGCTCAGCCAGTTGCAGAGCCCCCCGAAGCCGAGCCCCCAGATCGCCGAGAGCAGGCCGCTGAAGGCCGGGATCACGACCCCCTGCCAGCTCCGGAACTCGATCCACAGGATGAGCAGGATCATGACGATCGAGGCGGCGAGCACGTTCACCATCTTCGGCATGATCTCGATGAAGTAGGCGTAGAGGATCGGGAAGCCGGTCACCGAGATCGTGGTGTTCGCGTCCTCCTCCTGGCGGACGATCTCCTGGATCTTCGCCCACATGGTGGGCAGGTCGAAGTACTCCTCCCAGAAGCCGGCGACGATGAGCGTCGCCTTGTCGTCCTCCGAGACGAAGAGCCCCTTCACGCCCTCGGTCGTGTAGACCTTGAGCTTCAGGAACTCGAGGTCCTCCTTGTTCTCGGGCACGCGCGGGTACATGAGCGGCACGACCTTGATGCCCGAGCCAGCGGTGAGCGTGGTCTTGATCTTCGGGTGCGTGATCGAGAACACCTGCTCGCCGTTGACGCCCGGGATGTCGTGCAGGAGCGCCACCGTGATGCGGTCGACCTTCTGCACCGTCGCCGGGTCGTCGAAGATCGTCCCGTTCTTCACCTCGACGACGAAGAGCAGCGTGTTCGCCGTGCCGAACATGCTCCGGTACTGGTTGTAGAGCTTGATGTACGGGTGACTGGGCGGGTACAGGTCGCGGAAGTCGGTGAAGATGTGCATCCGCACCACCATGAAGGCGGCGAGGACGACGGTGGCGGCCGCGACCACGAGCGAGGCGGCGAGCCGGTGGCGGAGCAGGAAGAAGAGGTACGCCTCGATGGTCTTGCGCGAGAACATGCGCGCTCAGGGCCCCGCGGCCGCGCGCCGGCCGTTGGCCGGGAGGACGATCTGACCATGGTCGATGGCGGCCATGAAGCCTCTGGCGCCGACCGCGAAGCCCGCACTCCCGCCGGGAAGCAGGCTCACGCCGCGCAGCCACACCAGCCGCTCCTCCTCGGGCAGCTCGCGCGCCGTCCAGGTCTCGCCGCCGTCGGCGGTCGTCATCAGGTTGCCCGTGTCCCCCACCACCACGCCGTACTGCCCGACCACGCTGACGTCGTAGAGGCCGGGGTTCTTGAGCGTCTCCAGGAAGCCGAGCTCCTCGACCGACCCGAGCTCCATCGCGCCGTGCTGCACCTCCCAGGTCTGCCCAGCGTCGCGCGTGCGCAGGATGAGGCCGTCGATGCCGACCACCCACCCCTTCTCGGGGGTCGAGAAGCTCACGCCGAAGAGCGTCTTCTCGGTGCCGACCTCCTGCTTCCGCCAGCTGCGGCCGCCGTCGGCGGTCGCGAGCAGCGTACCGAACTCGCCCGCGATGAAGCCGTGCTGCGCGTCGGGAAAGCTCACGGCGTAGAGCACGACGTCGTCATCGGGCACTCGGTCCGGACGGATGACTGCGAGCGAGCGGTCCTCCCAGGTGGCGCCGCCGTCGCGTGTGGTCGCGATCGCACCCCAGTCGCCCACCACCCACACCGTCCGTGCGTCGATCACCTTCAGGTTGAAGAGGTGCTTCTCGGGCGGAATGGCGCTCTTCTCGGGCTTCCAGGTCTTGCCGCCGTCGGCGGTGGCCAGGATCGTGGAGGACTTGCCGACGATCCAGCCGTGCTCGGCGTCGGCGAAGTCGACGGCGAAGAGCGGGACCTTGGTGCCGCTGGCGCGCGCCTCCCAGGTCTTGCCGGCATCCGTGGTGTGATAGATGGAGCCGAAGTTGCCGACCGCCCACGCCTCGCTCGCGCTCATCGCCTTCACGCCGTAGAGGTTGTCCTTGACGACCACGGCGCGCGCACCCGCGGGCAGGGCGAGCACGCCGGCGACGATCGAGGCGAGCGCAGCCACGTGCCGCCCGCGCCCCCCCACGGCATGGCGGATCTCACGCAATCAGCGGGTAAACACCACGGCTCGGGTCGCGGCGTCAATAGACGGGACGCGGCAGGCGTGCTTGACCAGCGTGAGAGCGCTCACCCATATCGGGGGAGAAGCCGGCGGGACGATGCGCGATGACATCCGCACCGTGAGGACGGACTGACCAGTCTCGTTCCGACGCAGCGCTCACCCCTCGCCGACCGCTGGCGGGAGACGGGCCTGTGGCGCGGGGAGACGCTCTGGGCGGCCTTCGCCGCGACCGCCGCCCGCGCCGGCGCCAGGGCTGCCGTGGTCGAGGGCGGCGCGCAGACCAGCTTCGCGGCGCTCGCCGCCGCGGCCGAGCGGCTGGCGGGCGGCCTCGCCGCGCGCGGCGTCCGCGCCGGCGACGTGGTCGCCTTCCAGCTCCCGAACTGGACCGAGACGCTGGTCGTGCTGCTCGCCGCGGCGCGTCTCGGTGCGGTCGCGAACCCCGTCCTGCCCATCTACCGGCGGCGAGAGCTCGGCTTCATCCTCGCCGAGGCGGGGGCCCGCGTCCTCTTCATCCCCGGCCGCTACCGGGACTGCGACCACCGAGCGCTGGTGCGCGAGCTGCGGCCCGCGCTGCCCGCCCTCGAGCACGTGGTCGTGGTGCGCGACGAGCCGGCGGACGGCGCGCTCGCGTACGCCGAGGTCGCCGCGACCACGCCCGCTCCGCCCGCCGCCGACGCGGGCGCGATCGCGCTCCTCATCTACACCTCGGGCAGCACCGCCGACGCCAAGGGGGTGCTCCACTCCCACGACACGCTGCTCGCCGAGGCGCGCAGCCTGGGCCCCGTGCACGGCATCTCCGCCGCCGACACGGTGCTCATGCCGTCCCCGCTCACGCACATCTCCGGGATCGTGCACGCGCTCCTCGTGCCCGCGGTCTTCGGCACGACCGCGGTGCTCATGGACCGCTGGGAGGCCGGCGCCGCCCGCGCGCTGATCGCGGCCGCGCGCGTCACCTACATGGTGGGCGCGCCGACCTTCCTGCGCGACCTGGCGGCAGGCACGCCCGGCGCGCCCGCGCACCTCCGCCTCTTCTCCTGCGGCGGCGCCGACGTCGATCCGGCGCTCGTGCGCGAGGCGGCGGCGCGCCTCGGCTGCGTCGCCAAGCGCGTCTACGGCTCGACCGAGTTCCCCACCGTGACCACGACCGGCCCCGACGACCCGCCCGAGCGCCGCATCGACAGCGAGGGACACGCCATCGGCGCGAACGAGGTCCGCCTGGTCGACGAGGAGGGCGCCGCGGTCGCTCCCGGGCGCGAGGGCGAGATCCTGGCGCGCGGCCCCGAGTGCTTCCTCGGCTACCGCAACCCCGCGTTGAACGGCGACGCTTTCACGGCCGACGGCTGGTTCCGCACCGGCGACCTCGGCACGCTCGACGCCGAGGGCTACCTCCGCATCACCGGGCGGCGGAAGGACGTCATCATCCGCAAGGGCGAGAACATCAGCGCCCGCGAGCTGGAGGACCTGCTCGCGGCGCATCCGGCCGTCGCCGAGGTCGCGGTCGTGGGCGTGCCGGACGCCGTGGCGGGCGAGATCGCGTGCGCCGTGCTGCGTCTCCGGCCGGGCGCCCGGCCGCCGACCCTCGCCGGGCTGGCGGAGCAGCTCACGGCGCGCGGCCTCTCGCGCCGGAAGCTGCCCGAGCGCCTGGAGGTGGTGGCGGACTTCCCCCGCACGGCGAGCGGGAAGATCGTCAAGCGCACGCTGCGCGAGCAGTTGCGCGCCGCGGTTCCTCGCGCGCCCTCGTGAGCGTGGCCGGTGGGGCGCGCCGCTTGACGGCGCACCCCCGGGGTGCTTGCTGAAGGCCGCGATGCCCGCCGACTATCGCGGCCAGGTCGTCATCGTGACCGGCGCGTCCTCCGGCATCGGCCACGTCACCGCCCGCGCCTTCGCCGAGCGCGGCGCCGTCGTCGTCGGCGTCGCGCGGCGCGAGCCGCTGCTCCAGCAGCTCGTCACCGAGTGCCGCCGGCGCTCCCCCGCCTCCGACTACCTCGCCGGCGACCTCGGCGAGCGCCCCTTCGCCGAGCGCGTGGTCGACGAGACGGTCGCCCGCCACGGCCGCCTGGACGTGCTGGTGAACAACGCGGCCATCTCCAAGCACAAGCAGTTCTACCACATGTCCGCCGACGAGGCGGAGCTGGTGATGCGCGTCAACTTCCTCTCCTGCGTGTGGACCACGATGGCCGCCATCCCCCACATGCTCCGCCAGGGCCGCGGCACGATCGTCAACGTCTCCTCCTTCGCCGCCAAGGTCGCCCCGCCGCGCGAGGCGATGTACGCCGCCTCCAAGGCCGCCATGAACGCCTTCAGCGAGGGCCTGTGGAACGACCTCGCCGGCTCGAACATCCACGTGGCGATCGTGAACCCGGGGCCGATCGACACCGAGATCTGGTTCAAGGAGGACGAGCCGGTCTGGTACGACGGCAAGAAGTACCCGCCCGAGATCGTGACCGACGCGATCTTCGAGGCGATCGAGAAGCGCCGCTACGAGATGACCGTCCCCAAGCGGAACCCGATGCTGCTCGTGGCGCGCTTCCTCCGCCTCTTCGTGCCGTCGCTCCTGCGCTTCGGCATGGCGAAGACGGATCCGGTGCCGGCGGAGGTCGTCGAGAGAGCCCGGGCGCGAGCGCAGAAGGGGAAGCGCCTCGGGGACCTGAGCGAGAGCTCCGGGTGAAGGGCGTAGCGAACGGAGGGAGCCGCGATGGAGCGAGTCGTGCGGCCGATTTTCCGCTCGAGCGGCTCGCGGGCGTGAGCGCGCGGCGAGAGCGCCGGTGGGGTCTCATCGGGGGCGTCGTCGGGTCCCTCGCGGGCGTCGGCAGCTTCCTGGTCGGGTGGCTCGTGCAGGGAGAGCCCCTGCGCGACCTCTCCGGCTCGCCGTATCCGCCGTTCTTCGCCCGTCGCGCGCTGGTCGTGCTCGACTACTACTTCCTCGCCCTGGTGCTGGTCGGCCTGGCCTTCCTGTGCGGCGGCCTCGTCGCCCTGCGCTGGGGACGCTACCCGCGGACGGACGGCTCGGGCGCGACGCTCGTGGGTACGGTCCTCTGCGCACTCGGCGGCGTGGTCCTCTTCATGCGCCTCTGGGCCGCCCTCCACGGCTGAGCTGCGCCGCGCGCGGGACGCCGGCGTCCCGGCAGACCCGCACCCGCTCCCAGCGCCGGAGCTCCACCTGCCCGGGCGGCGCGCCGCGCGGCTTGGTCACGTCCGCCACGCGGCAGAGGTGGACGTCGACCCGGCGCGCGGCGCGCGCCTTCGAGTGCCAGGCGGCCAGCTCGGCGGCGCGCTCGAGGACCGCGCGCGGGAGGGTATCGAGCTTCTCCGGGTTGCGGACGACGATATGGCTCCCCGGCACGCCCCCCGCCACGTGCAGCCAGAAGTCCCCGGGCGCCGCCAGCGCGAAGGTGAGCTCGTCGTTCTCGGCGTCGCCCTTGCCGATCAGGACCTCGTACCCCTCGACGACGACGGTCCTGTACCGCCGCCCCTTGCTCGCCACTCCACGAGTGTAGCGGACGCCGCGCCGGAGAGAAGGCCCGGCCGATTGACCCTGCCCCTCCGAAGGGGCTTAGCTAGTCGTCGAGGGGCGCACGAACCGGGAGGTGAGACCATGGCCAACACGCTGACCGTCATCGACAACCGGAGCGGAAAGAAGCTCGAGCTGCCGATCGAGCACGGCGCCATCCGGGCCGTCGAGCTCGGGCGGCTCGGGATCGTCAGCTACGACCCCGCGCTCCTCAACACGGCCGCCTGCAAGAGCAAGATCAGCTACATCGACGGCGAGCGCGGCATCCTCCGCTACCGCGGCTACCCGATCGAGGAGCTGGCCGAGAAGAGCAGCTTCCTCGAGACCGCCTACCTGATCGTCAAGGGCGAGCTGCCCACCGCCTCGCACTTCCGCATGTGGCAGCGCAACATCAAGATGCACACCCTGGTGCACGAGAACCTGAAGCAGTTCATCCAGGGCTTCCGCTACGACGCCCATCCGATGGGCATCCTGATCGGCACGGTCGGCGCGCTCTCCACCTTCTACCCCGAGGCGAAGAACGTCATGGACCTCGAGTCGCGGCGGGTGCAGACGCGGCGGCTGATCGGCAAGATGCCGACCATCGCAGCCTTCGCTTACCGCCACAGCCGCGGCCTCCCCTACATCTACCCGGACAACGACCTCTCCTACACCGGTAACTTCCTCTCCATGATGTTCAAGATGACCGAGCTCAAGTACAAGCCCGACCCCGTCCTGGAGGGCGCGCTCGACGTGCTCTTCATCCTGCACGCGGACCACGAGCAGAACTGCTCCTCGACGACGATGCGGGCCATCGGCAGCGCCCACTCCGACCCCTACGCGGCGGTGGCCGGCGCCGCGGCGGCGCTCGGCGGCCCGCGTCACGGCTCGGCCAACGAGGAGGTCGTGCGCATGCTGCACGAGATCGGCTCCGCCGACCGCATCCCGGCGCTCATCAAGCGCGTCAAGGCCGGCGAGCTGCGCCTGACCGGCTTCGGCCACCGCGTCTACAAGAACTACGACCCGCGCGCGAAGATCATCAAGCGGATCGCCTACGAGGTGTTCGAGGTGACCGGGAAGAACCCGCTCATCGACATCGCGCTGGAGCTCGAGCACATCGCGTTGCAGGACGACTACTTCGTGACGCGCCGGCTCTACCCCAACGTCGACTTCTACTCGGGTATCATCTACGAGGCGATGGGGCTCCCGGTCGCGATGTTCCCGGTCCTGTTCGCCATCGCGCGCACGGCGGGCTGGATGGCGCAGTGGGCCGAGATGCTGCTCGACGAGGAGCAGAAGATCACGCGCCCGAAGCAGCTCTACGTCGGCTCCGACGAGCGGCCGTACGTGCCGCTCGACCAGCGCCGCGACGGCGGCGCGACCGAGACCGAGGTCTCGGGGCCGCTGTAGGCCTCTACGCCCGCAGGACGAGGGCCTGCGCGGGCGCGAGCACGCCCGCGTACGGCCGGTCCTCGCCCGTGCCGTCGCTCGCGATCTCGACGCGGCCGTGCGCGGCGACCGGGAGCCGCTCGCCGGTGAAGTTCACGAGCACGATCCGCCGCTCCGTCCCGGCGGCGCGCTCGTAGGCGAGCACGCCCGCCGGCGCCTCGAGCAGGCGGCAGCTGCCGGCGTGAAACGCGGCCGAGGCGCGGCGGAGCGCGAGCAGCCGGCGGTAGAGATGGAGGATCGAGCCCGGGTCCGCGCGCAGCCGCTCGACGTTCCACCGCTCGGGCTCGGGCGGCCACGGGAGCCACGGCGGGGCGGGCCAGCCGTGTGCCGGGCTCGCGTCCCATGGGATCGGCGCCCGGCAGCCGTCGCGAGCGCCGGGGTCGACGGCACGCTCGGGCGGGACGACGGCGTCCTCGAGCCCGAGCTCCTCGCCCTGATAGAGGAACGGGGTCCCGCGGAGCGTCAGGAGGAGGACGGCGGCCGCGCGCGCCGCGGCCTCCGAGCCAAAGCGCGTCCGGTGTCGCGGCACGTCGTGGTTGGAGAGGACCCAGGTCGGCCACGCATCGATCGGATCGAGACGCGCGGCGACGTCCGCGATGCGCTCGCGCCAGGCGCCGGCGTCCCAGGCGGTGAGGACGGCCGCGGGCAGCTCGAAGAGGAGATGCAGCTCGTCACCGCGGCCAAAGTACCGGGCGTGCGTGCGCGCCATGAGCAGCCACACCTCGCCCACCAGCACGCGGTCGCCCGGATAGGCGTCGACGAGACGGCGGAGGGCGCGGAGGATCTCGTGCGTCGACTCCTCGTCGTTCAGCGCCGACTGCGGGACGGCCGCCAGCTCGGGCGCGAGGTCGGGCAGCCGCGGATCCTTGCCGAGCCCGTGAACGACGTCGACCCGGAAGCCGTCGACGCCGCGGTCGAGCCAGAAGCGGAGGACGTCGTGCATGGCGCGCCGCACGTCGGGGTTCGACCAGTCCAGGTCGGGCTGCTCGGGAAGGAAGAGATGGAGGTAGTACTGCCCCGTCGCGGCGTCGAACGTCCACGCCGGCGTGCCGCGGGGAAAGGCGGCGAGCCAGTTGTTCGGCGGGCCCCGGCCGGGGCCCGGGTCGCGCCAGACGTACCACGCGCGCCGGGGGCTCTCGCGCGAGGCGCGCGCTGCGCGGAACCAGGGATGCTGGTCGGAGGTGTGGTTCGGGACCCAGTCGAGCAGGACGCGGATGCCGCGGGCATGCGCCTCGGCCACGAGCCGGTCGAAGTCGGCGAGGGTCCCGAAGAGGGGATCGACGTCGCAGTAGTCCGCGACGTCGTACCCGAAGTCCTTCATGGGGGAGCGGAAGATCGGCGAGAGCCACACGGCGTCCACGCCGAGCCAGGCGAGATGGTCGAGCCGGCGCCGGATGCCCTCGAGGTCGCCCACGCCGTCGCCGGTCGCGTCGGCGAAGGAGCGCGGATAGATCTGGTAGACGACCGCCGTCTGCCACCACCGCACCGGCCGATGATGGCACGCGCGCCGAGCGCTGCAAGGGACAGCTTCGCTCAGCGCCGCGCCGCGGCCAGCGTGCGGTGGATCACCTGGGCGAGGCGCTCGATGCCGACGGGCTTCTGGAGCCGGTGCGCGACCCCGGCCAGCCGGCTGTCCTCGGCGTCGATCGGATAGCCGGAGAGCGCGATGACGGGGGCCCGGCCCTGCCTGGCCAGCGCCGAGCAGAGATGCGCACCGCCCACGCCCGGCAGCACCAGGTCGGTGAGCACCAGGGCGATCTCGTCGCCGTGGCGCACCCACAGCTCCCAGGCCTGCTCCGCGCACTCCGCTACGAGGACGCGATAGCCGAGCGATCGGAGCGCGTCGGCGCTCGCGACCCGTGCGGCCGCGTCGTCCTCGACGAGGAGGATCAGCTCTCCCCAGCCGGTCGGCAGCGTCGAGCCGGCATCGTCGTCGAGATCGGTCGCCTTCGGCGCTCGCCGCGTCCCCACCCGCGCACCAGCGAGCGGCAGGTAGACGGTGAAGGTCGTTCCCCGGCCGACCTCGCTGGTCACGTCGATGGAGCCTCCGTGCTGCTTCACGATGCCATGGACCTGCGCCAGCCCGAGCCCCGTTCCCCTCCCGGCCTTGGTGGAGAAGAAGGGCTCGAAGAGGCGCCGCTGGACGGCGGGGGACATGCCGAAGCCGGTGTCCGCTACCGAGAGCGCGGCCCATTCGCCGGGCGTCATGCCCGCAACCGGCGGGGGTTCGCCCTCCTTCAGCGTACGGCGGGAGAGCTCGATCCGAAGACGTCCGCCGCCCGGCATGGCGTCGCGCGCGTTGAGAGCGAGGTTGGCCACCACCTGCTCGACCTGGACCGGATCGACCTCAGCCAGGCACTCCGTCGGGAGCGCGGTGCTCACGACGACGTTCTCGGGGATGGTCCGCTCGAGCAGGTCCATGGTCTCCCTCACGCACGCAGCGAGATCGACCCGCTGGCGACGCGTGGGCGCGCGGCGGGCGAAGTCCAGGACCTGGCGGACCAGGCGTCCGCCGCGACGGGCCTGGTCCGCAATGCCCCGGAGCTTCACGCGCACGTCATCGCGGAGCGTGTGATCCTTGCGGAGCAGGTCGGCGTGGGCCAGCACCACCGAGAGGACGTTGTTGAAATCGTGCGCGATGCCGGCGGCGAGCTGCCCGGTGGCGGCGAGCCGCGCCTGCTGCTCCGCCCTCTCCCGGGCTGCGCACTCGGCGGTCACCTCCCGCAGCAGCAGGAGGTGGCCGTCGCTCTCGATGGAGCTGACGCGCAGATCGAACACGCGCGGCCGCGGCGCCTCGAGCGTCACCTCGTAGGCGACGCCCTCGGCGCCGGTGATCGGGCTCAGGCGTACCGAGCGCCCGGCGCACGCCAGCGTGTCCTGGAGCCGGCGCCCCAGGATCTCGTCCCCGCCGTCGCCGAGGATCGTCCGGGCGACCTCGTTGACCAGGACGACGCTGCCCGTCCGGTCGGTGGCCACCAGGCCATCGGCCGTGCCCCGCAGAATCACGGCCACGAGCTCTCGCTCGGCCTCGAGGGCCCGCTCGACCTCCTTGCGGTCGCTCACGTCCCGGACGAGCCAGCACAGACCGGCGGGCCGGCCCTCGCCGTCGAGGACGGCCGACGCGGCGACTTCGGCCGGGAACGGTGCGGCGCCCGCGCGAACGAGCGGCGTCTCCCACGTCTCGACCTCGCGCGCGCCGCGCCGCAGGAGCCGGTGCAGATGGCTCAGGAAGCTCGGCCGGGCCTCCCTCGGAAAGAGGACGACGAGTGGCTTGCGCCGCAGCGACTCGCGGCGGTGGTTGAACAGCAGCTCCGCCGTCCGGTTCATCTCCTGGATGATTCCGAAAGCGTCCGTCACGACGTACCCGCAGGGTGCGAACTCGAAGAGCCCCTGGTAGCGCCGGCGCTCGTCTTCCAGCGCCCGCTGCGCCGCCAGGAGATCCTCGTTCTGTTGACGCAGCTCCTTCTCGGCGACGCGCAGGGACTCGAGCGCGCTCTGCAGCGCTTCGACGGGTTTCTCTCTCGCGATGTCAGGCGATGGGTCTCGCCTGTCCGCCCGCCCGGCGAGCTTCTCTCTCTGCTCGCGCAGGACCTCGAGCTGGTCGGCCGAGCGGTCGGGGGACGTGCCTTCGGTGTGCTTCACTGGCGGCTCATCGGGGGCAGGCAGCGCGCGACCGCGTGCTCAGCTCAGAGCGCCCGCGCGGGCGACCGCATCGTGCCGAGCCGCCGAGCGGGGGCGCGCCTGCGCGCGGACCATCGCCCGCAGCTGCTCGATGTGGAGCGGGCTACCGAGCACGGCGAGCGCGCCGAGCTCTCTGGCGCGCGTGTGCTCCACCCCGTCCGGAGCGCGGCTGATGACGATGCAGGGGATGTCCCAGCGAAAGCGATGGAGGATCTCGAGCACCTCGCTGGCGGAGAAGACGGGCAGGCCGGCAGCGACGACGAGGACGAGGACACGTCGGGGGCCATCCACGCGGGCCATCTGGGAGCCGGCGCGCAGCAGGAGGTCGGTGCCATCGGCGGCCTCCTCCACCGCGTGCCCGTCTGCGCGCAGCGCGCGGGCGATGGCGGTACGCAGCTCTGCGTCCGGCTCGGCCAGCAAGATGCGCGCGTGCACGCTCATGACGTCGCCGAGGACTCGCGCATGCTCCCCCTCCTTCTGCTCCGCCGCTCCGCGCGACGAGCACGTTCACGCCATGCATCGGGCATCACACTCCGCCCGCGCGCCGGTGCTCGTCCCCCTTCTCGCTCACCGGCGACCAGAGCGCCGTCGCCCGGCGCATCCCCGGAGCGCGCAGGCCGCGGCGGACACAGTCGGGCTCGAGCTCCAGCGTCTCGCAGATGCGCTCGAAGGAGAAGCACCAGGAGCGATCGTCGCTGTGGAGCCAGCGCGCGGCCTCCCGGCGCAGCTGCAGGTTGCGCCGCCCCGATCCCTCCATGCAGTAGATCTGGATTGCGTCATGCAGGATCGCCAGCGCGAGCCGGTACTCGCCGCTGAACCTGACGGGTGATGCGCGCTCATTCAGGAACTGCGACTGGAGGACGATCTCGGGTGTGAGGAGGGGCGTCATCGGCTGGTCGGTGAGGCGGGCGGCGGTCATCTGAGCGTCCTCCAGAGAGGCCCGGGCCGGCGTCCGGAGAGCGCGCGCGTCCTCGAACTCCCTCGCGGGCGACCCGAACGACCCGATGCATGCCGCTTCATTACGAACCCCGCCACGGACCTTTCGCCGCGAGACATAGCTCAAGTCGGCGAACGACAACTCCCGCATAGGGGGGAGACTCGAAACAATTTTGCGGGACAGCGATTCGTTGACGGACAGCCGGAGGCAAGAGTACACAGGTACGTATATGCCCCCGCGTGGGTATTCGCGAGCCGCGGTGTGCGCGAAGGTCGGGCTCCGGCCGCGGCAGGTCATCGACTGGGCAGAGAAGCGCGTCGTGCGGCCGGAGATCGCGGACCCCGTCGGCGCCGGGAAGCCCCGCCTGTACTCCGACGACAACCTGATCGAGTTCGTGCTGGCGAGCGAGCTGGTCGGCGTCGGGCTGACGGTCCGAGGCGCGGCGCGCTTCCTGCGTTTCCTGAGGACCCGGCCGCCCGCCTTCCTCCGCAGCATCGGTGCGCTCCGGCTGGCCCGCACGCGCGACGGCCGGCTCCACGTGACGGGCCTCAGCCCGCGCGCGGCGCGTCACTGGGAGGTCCTCGCCTCGGCGCGATGGAGCCCACGCCCTCCCGACGACGTCGTCCTGTCGGTGGTCCTGGACCTCGACGCGGCCAGGCGGCGGCTCAAGTCATGACGCGCACCTGGCCGGCTCGGTCAGTGGCGAAGCTTTGGTTGACGCTCACGGCCACCCGTCCTAGGGTGGCCGCCGGCCGGGAACAGGGGGCTCGCCGCTCTCCGCCGGCCCGGCCGGGAGGCCTGTCGTGGACGCCGCTTTCGACGTGGTCGCGCTTGCCGCGTCGGCCGGGGGACTCACCGCACTCAGCAGCGTGCTCGCCGACCTGCCGGCCGGGTTCCCGGCCGGCATCCTCGTCGTGCAGCACCTCGACCCGCGCCACCGCAGCCTCATGGCCGACATCCTGAGCCGCCGCACGCGCCTGGAGGTGAAGCAGGCCGAGGAGGGGGACTGCCTGGCCGGCGGAAGGGTGTACATCGCGCCGCCCAACCGGCACCTGCTGCTGAACGGCGACGGTAGCCTCTCCCTCACGCAGTCCGAGCTGGTGCACTTCGTGCGCCCCTCCGCCGACCTCCTGTTCGAGTCGGTGGCGGCCAGCTATAGGGACCGTGCGATCGCGGTCGTGCTCTCCGGCAGCGGCGGCGACGGCTCGATGGGGGTCAAGGCCATCAAGAAGATGGGCGGCACCGTCCTCGCGCAGGACAAGATGACGTCGGAGTTCTTCGGCATGCCCGGCGCCGCCATCGACAGCGGCAACGTCGACTTCGTCCTGCCGCTCGAGGAGATCGCGCCCGCGCTGGTGACGCTGGTGATGAAGGGGCAGGTCCAGTGATGGAAGCGGAAGACGGCCGGACGCTCGAGACGCTCCTCGAGTATCTCCGGATGAGCCGCGGATTCGACTTCACCGGGTACAAGCGGCCGAGTCTCGCGCGGCGTGTGACCAAGCGGGTACAGGCGCTCAACCTGCAGGGCTTCGGCGACTACCTCGACTACCTCGAGGTGCACCCCGAGGAGTTCGCCACGCTCTTCAACACCATGCTGATCAACGTCTCGAGCTTCTTCCGCGACGCTCCAGCATGGGAATGCCTGCGCGCCGACATGCTGCCGAAGCTGCTCGCCGCCAACCCCGCCGGACCGATCCGCGTCTGGAGCGCCGGGTGCGCCGGCGGCCAGGAGGCGTACAGCCTCGCGATCGCGTTCGCGGAGCTGCTCGGCGCCGAGGCGTTCTGCCAGCGGGTGAAGATCTTCGCCACCGACGTCGACGAGGACGCGCTCTCGCAGGCCCGCCAGGGGAGCTACAGCCTCGAGGATCTCGAGCCCGTCCCCGCCGGTCTCCGCGAGAAGTACTTCGAGCGCGCGGCGGCCCGCTACGTCTTCCGCAACGAGCTGCGCCGGGCGATCATCTTCGGACGCCTGGACCTGATCGCGGATGCGCCGATCTCGCGTCTCGACCTGCTCGCGTGCCGCAACACCCTCATCTACTTCAACCTCGAGACGCAGCGGCAGGTCCTCGACCGATTCAACTTCGCGCTCAACGAGACGGGTTTCCTCTTCCTCGGGCGGGCGGAGATGCTCCTCATGCACGCCAACCTGTTCACGCCGGTCAACCTGAGGCACCGCATCTTCGTGAGGACGCCGAAGGGCGCCCTCGCCGATCACCCGACGTTCCTCGCCCAGGCCGACGATCACGAGGCCGGGACCCGCATGTCGCACGAAGTGCGGCTGCGCGCGCTCGCGATCGATGCCATCTCGGTGGCGCAGGTGGTGGTGGACGCGAACGACACGATCGTGCTCGCCAACGAGCAGGTGCGTGCCCGCTTCGGGCTGAGCGCCAGGGAGCTCGGTCGGCCCTTGCGCGACGTGGAGCTGTGCTATCGGCCCGTCGAGCTGCGCCCGCTCCTCGAGCGGGCGCTCGCGGAGCGCCAGCCGGTCGGGGTGGCGAACGTCGAGCGGTCGGGGCCCGACGGGCAGACCCGATACTACGACGTGCTGGTCACGCCGCTGCTCGACGACGGCGCCCGGCCGCTCGGGGTGGCGATCACCTTCACGGACGTCACTCGCTACGCGCAGCTCCGCGAGGAGCTCGAGCGATCGCACTCCGAGCTGGAGACGGCCTACGAGGAGCTGCAGTCGACCAACGAGGAGCTCCAGACCACCAACGAGGAGCTGCAATCGACCGTCGAGGAGCTCGAGACGACCAACGAGGAGCTGCAGTCCTCCAACGAGGAGATGGAGACCATGAACGCGGAGCTGCAGTCGACCAACGAGGAGGTCCAGACGACGAACGACCAGCTGCGCGGCCGGACGGACGAGCTGAACCGCGTCAACATCTTCCTCGAGTCGATCGTCGCGAGCATGCAGGCGGGGGTCGTCGTTCTCGACGCGAACCTGGCCGTCGAGGTCTGGAACCGCCAGGCCGAGGACCTCTGGGGCCTGCGCGCCGACGAGGTGCGGGGGAAGCCCTTCCTGAATCTCGAGATCGGCCTGCCCGTCGAGGAGCTGAAGACGCCGCTCAGCGAGTGCCTGGCCGGGAGCAGCCCGCAGCGAGTGGTGCTCGACGGGCGCAACCGGCGCGGGAAGGCCATCCGGTGCGCCGTGGTGTGCGTCCCGCTCGCCGGGAGCGACAAGCTCGTGCGGGGCGCGATCCTGATGATGGAGCAAGGGGACTGAGGGGCCCCGGGGCCCGCGGAGGAGGGTCTCGCCGCACGCTGCCGCGAGCGCCGGTCACGCCGCGCGCCGGCCGCTCAGGTTCGCCACCGCCGTGACCAGCTCCTCGGGCGTGACCGGCTTGGGCACGTGGAGCTCGTAGCCGGCGTCGAGGGCCCGCTGGCGATCCTCCGGCGCCGCGTACGCCGTCAGCGCCACGGCCGGGATCCGTCCCCCGTGCCGGGCATCGAGCACACGCACCTTCTCGATGAGCGCGTAGCCGTCCTCCTCGGGCATGCCGATGTCGCTCACCAGAATGTCGGGCCGCTGGTGCGCGAGCGCGCCGAGCGCCTCGCGCGCCGAGGCGACCGCGGTCACGACC
>Ga0209057_1001431_pt1 | contig 19185 bp, 17 predicted proteins | sample GraSoiAngelo_146_FD_185903 | JGI IMG/M metagenome (GOLD analysis project Ga0209057, IMG submission 185903) | Grasslands soil microbial communities from the Angelo Coastal Reserve, California, USA - 14_1009_05_30cm (SPAdes) (version 2) | ecosystem: Environmental > Terrestrial > Soil > Grasslands ... | reverse complement strand
GCCCGGGGGGTCGCAGGCCTGGCGCGCGCCGCTCCGCCAGGCGATCGACTCGCTGCGCGACGAGCTGGCGGCCGTCTACGAGGTGCGCGCGGGCGACGTCCTGCGCGACCCGTGGGGCGCCCGCGACCGCTACGTCGACTGCCTCCTCGAGCCCGCGCGCACGGGCGCCTGGCTCGCAGCAGAAGCATCCCACGCGCTCTCGGCGGCCGGCGCGCTGCAGGCGCGGCGCGCCCTCGAGCTGGCGCGCCACGCGCTCCTCATGCAGACGAGCTGCGGTTGGTTCTTCGACGATCTGAGCGGCCTCGAGCCGGTGCTCGTGCTGCGCCACGCGGCACGCGCGATCGAGCTCGGTGCGGCGCTCGGCGCGCATCTGGAGGACGGCTTCCTCGCCCGCCTCGAACCGGCGCGGGCGAACCGCGACGGCGAGACGGGTGTCGCGCTCTACCGCCGGGCGGCGCGGGGCGCGGCCGCCACGCCGGCGCGAGTCGCGGCCACCGCGGCGATGCTCGCGCTCCACGGCGAGGCCGCGGAGGTGCCGGGGTACACCCTGCACTTCTCGGCGGGGCCGGCGGACGGCCGCCTGGTGGCCGACGCCGAGGTGCGCGAGGAGGCGACCGGCGCCACGGCCCGCGTGCACGTCGCCGCCGAGCGTGCCCCGGGGGCTCCGGCCCGCTGCCGGGCCGCAGAGCAGGACTTCACGCTGGCGGACGCCTTCGGCGTGCAGCACGAGCGGCTCCTGGCGGCGCTCGTGCGCGGGGTGGAGCGGAGCCTGCACGAGGAGCTCCGCCGGCCCGGTGCCGTGCTGCCCGCCGCGTGGCTCGCCTCGGCCCTCGAGCACGTGCTCGACGACCGCCTGCGCGATCTCCCGCGCGGGGCGGCGGACGCGCTCGCCCTCCTCGAGCTGGCGGAGGCGGCCGGGGTACGGCTCGACCTCGGCCCGGCGCAAGTCCGCGTGCTCGCGTGGTGGAAGGCGAGCCCACCAGAGCGTGCCGGCGCGACCGTGGCCGCGCTCTGCACGCGCCTGGCGGTCGCCCCGGAGGAAGCATGAGCGCGCGCATCGCCCGCACCCCGTTCCACTTCTTCGGCTGCTGGGAGCTGCGCGAGATGCTCGGCCGGCGCGCCTACGACGAGCGCGAGCTGCTCGAGCAGCTGGAGGAGGTGCCGCTCGACAGCATCTACTTCCACACCCACAGCTGCTTCCTGCACGAGCGGAGCTTCCTCGGCGGCTACCCGAACGACTTCGCCACCTGGGTCGCCATCCAGGTGCGCGATCGCGTGCTCGGCGAGAAGCTCGGCATCGTCGACCCGCAGGACTTCACGGATCTGGAGAGCCTGCGCGCCGAGGTGGTGAGCCTGATCGACGACCACCTCGCCGAGACCGGCTCGGTGCCGCGCGTGATGTTCGGCCAGCCCTTCTACTTCATGCAGTCGCGGGTGCTCGAGATCCCGACCGGAGTGAAGGTGCGCACGCTGGCCGAATTCCGCGACGCCCTCGCCGAGGTGGACGCGGCGGTCGTGTACCTCCACGTGGTCGAGTCGCGCGGGCGCAAGGGCCGGCGGCGGAACGACTTCGCAGCGTGGATCGACGAGCAGCTCGGGCTCCCCGAGCTGGCGACCGCGGTGGCGCGGACGAACCCGTTCCCCTTCGGCCTCGAGAAGGCCCGCCGGCGCCTGGTCGCGCTCTGCGATGAGACGCTCCGCCGGACGCCATGACGCAGCCGACGCTCGACGACTACCGCGCGATCGCCCCGGCGGGTACGGTCGACTTCCTCCGCCGCCTCTCGGAGCGCGTGCGCAATCGCCGCCTGCTCAACGTGAGCGCCAGCCGCGAGGTGGGCGGCGTGGCCGAGATCCTGCGCGGCCTCGTCCCGCTCCTCGAGGAGGTCGGGGTCGAGTCGGCGTGGGAGGCCGTCGACCCCGAGCGTGCGGCGGCCGGAATCGGGGCCCGACTCCACCACGCGCTCCAGGGCGGCGAGGAGCGGGTGCCGGACGACCTCTTCGAGCAGTTCCGCGCCTTCACGCGCGCGCGCGCCGCGGCGCTCGAGGCCGCCGCCGACCTGGTCGTCACCCACGACGCGCTCGCCGCCGGGCTCATCGAGGCGCGCCCGCAGGAGGGCGCGTGGGCGTGGCGCTGCCACCTCGACGTCTCGCGTCCGCAGCGCCGGGCGTGGACCTTCCTCCGCCAGTACGTGGTGAAGTACGACGCGGCCGTGTTCTCGCTCCCCGCCTTCGCGCAGCGCCTCCCCATCCCGCAGTTCATGATCTACCCGGCCATCGACCCGCTCTCCGACAAGAACCGCGAGCTCGCCCCCGCCGAGGTCGCCGCCATCTGCGACCGCCTGGGCGTACCGCGCGACAAGCCGATCCTCCTCCAGGTGGGCCGCTTCGACCGCTTCAAGGACCCGCTCGGGGTGATCGAGGCCTACCGGCTCGTGAAGCGCCAGCACGACTGCCGGCTCGTGCTGGTGGGGGGCGCGGAGAGCGACGACCCCGAGGGGGTGGAGCTGTCGGCCGAGGTGCGCGAGGTGGCGAGCCACGACCCCGATCTGCACGTGCTCGAGCTGCCGGGCGAGCGCATCGAGGTGAACGCGCTGCAGCGCGCGGCCACCATCGTCCTCCAGAAGTCGACGCGCGAGGGCTTCGGGCTCGGCGTCGCCGAGGCGATGTGGAAGTCGAAGCCGGTGATCGGCGGCTTCGCGGGCGGTATCACGGCGCAGGTGGTCTACGGCGTGACCGGCTACACCGTGAACTCGGTCGAGGGCGCGGCCTTCCGCGCCCGCCAGCTCCTGGCCGACCCGGAGCTGTGCGCGCGCCTCGGAGCGGCGGCGCGCGAGCACGTGCGGCAGCACTTCCTGCTCACCCGCCACCTGGGCGACATGCTGGCGCTCATGGCGACGCTCGGGCGCTAGCTCGCTACACGGCGAGATGCCGAGCCGCTCGGGGCTCGAGTTTTGGGCCGCGGCCCCGGGGTATGCGCCCGAGGAGGGGCCCGGCGCGGATGGTCCGCTCCGCGCCGGGACGGGATCAACGGGATCAGCAGTGGTGGTTCGGATGCTCTGGCGGCGATCGAGCGGGTCCCGTACACCCGCGCCGTCGATGCTGTCAAGACAGAGCGGAAACTTTGGTCCTCGATGAGGGAGTTGTTGCTCTGCGTGGCAAGATCACCCACGACCATGTTCTGCGCTCCCTCGATGGGTCGAGTCGGAGGCACGTCCGGGCGCCGCAGTAGGACCCAGGTCCTGGTTTCTTCAGCGCGCCGCGTGCTTGGACCACGACCAGCCCTCGATCCCGAGGCCCTTCTCCGGCGTGTAGCCGGTCGAGGTGCTCGCGACCTTGCCGTCCCCGTCGACCAGGACGAAGGTGGGCGTGCCGCTCACGCCGTAGGCCTGGAAGGCGCTGCGCAGCTCGTCGACCGCGACGGTGGCGGGGAAGGGGCTGGTGAATTTCTCGAAGAAGGGGCCGAGCTGCTCGGCGGATTCGTCGGTGATCGCGATCACCGGCACGCCGCGCTCCTGCTCGAAGGCGAGCAGCTCGGGGAGCGACGCCTTGCAGGGCGCGCACCAGGTGGCCCAGAAGAAGAGGAGGCGGCCCTTCTCGCCGCCGAGGCGCTCGGGCAGCGTGCCGCGGTAGGCCGCCACCTTGAGCGGGGGCGCCGCGCTCCCCAGCTTGGGCGGTCCGGGCAGCTCCGGGAGGCGGACCGGGTAGGGCTTGGGGACGAGGGTCACACGCACCTGCCGGCCGCCCCGCTGCACGAGGAGCGGCGCCGGGCGCTCGACCGCGGACAGCATCGTCCACTCGCGCACCTGCCGCGGCTCGGTGAAGGGCCTGCCGGGGGGGCCGAGGATGACGTCGCCCACCTGGAGGCCCGCCACCTCGGCCGGCGAGCCGGGGTAGACCGTGAGCACCGATGTCGCGCCCTCGCCGAGGTGGTACTGGTTGCGCGTCTTCTGGCTCGCCGGGCGGAAGTTGATGCCCATCCAGGCGGGGAGCACCTCGCGCGCCAGCTGCACGTCGTCCTCCCAGGGCGGGAAGGGCTCGAAGGGGAAGGCCGGCGGAGCGGCCGGGGCGGCGGCCGCTGGCGGGAGGCGGAGGTCCTCGCAGGCGCGAAGCGCATCGTAGGCGGCGCGCTCCGCGGGCGTCGCGCGCGTGGCGAGGTAGACCCGGCCTGCGACCTCGGACAGCACGGCGCGCAGCCGGAGCACGACCGCGAGCCGCACCTCCATGCGGTAGGCCGCGGGCGAGGCTTTCTCGCTCTTGTCGCGCAGCACGCGCACGCGCGCGTCGGTCGCCCGGTCGGCGCGCGTGAACGGGGCGAGGTCGGCGAGCAACGCGCCGGCCAGCCCGCGGCGCCCCTCGGGGCCGAGCACGGCCAGGCTCGCGTCGTCGACCCGCGCTGCCCAGTCGGGATGCGCGGCGAGGAAGCGGCCCAGGTTCGCCTCGTCGAGGTCGCCGAGCGCGGCCTGCCAGAGGCCGCCGTTCTTGCGCAACTGCCCGGCGAGGTCGGGGAGGCTCTTCGCCTGCTCGTCGAGCTCGGCGAGCGAGCGCGGGCTGAAGACGCCGAAGGCGTGCGCGATGCGGTCGAGCAGGCGGATCTCGGGCTCCCACGCCGCCTTGTCGCGCCACGCCTCGCGCAGGAGGGCATCGACCAGCGCCGCGCGCTCCTCGCCCGCGTGGTTTGCCGCGCGCTCGAGCAGGCGCTCCAGATAGACCTGGGAGGTGCGGATCGGCACGTCGGGCGTCCGGTCGGTGGCCAGCACCTCGAGGTGCGCCTGCGGCAGGGCGGGGCTCGTCTCGAGCGCCTGGAAGAAGTGGAACGAGTGGCCGACGTTGTCCTTGCCGCGGTTCTCGGGATAGCAGCCGTAGGCGGGGCGGTCGGGCGTGGAGGAGAAGTAGCCGCACACTCCGCCGCTCGGCTGGCCGTCGCGCGCGCGCACCGACATCAGGTTCGCGAACGCGCCGGAGAAACACTGCGACATGAGCGCGACGACGCGCACACCGCGGTCGAGCTGGCCGACCAGCCCGGCCAGCTCCTTCACCGAGAGCGACTCCTTCTCGCCCCAGAGGACGATGCGGTTGTCGGCCGTGTCCTCGTCGTTCTTGGAGCCGTGATCGGTGACGTAGAGGAGCAGCGTGTCGCCGGGCCGGAGCTGGCGGCGCGCCTGCTTGAACCAGGCGGTGAGCCCGGCCCGGGTCGCCGCCCGCAGCGGCACGCCGGGGATCTCGGAGTTGGCGTAGACGATCTGGGTGGCGAGCGCCGCGCCGAGCCGGGTGCCGCGCAGGAGCCGGAAGTCGGCCTCGGGCTCGATCTCGCGCACCGCCATGTCGGCCTCCGGGGCGGCGCCGTCGGCGCTGAAGACCGTGATGTGGTCGGACGGCACGCCGGCGCGCGCGAGGAGCTCGAGCAGGCGGCGGAGGTGGAGGAAGTGGGACTGGTAGTTCTGCGCCTTGGTGCCGCCACCGTTCACCATGAGCACCTGGAGGTGGGCGACGGGCGACGCGTCGGGCGCGACCGCGCGTGCCCGACAGGCGACCGCGAAGAGCGCGGCGGCGAGGACAGTGGTGGCCCGCGACGGCCAGCGGAGCGGAGCAGGTGTCAGCGGAGGTCGATCCACCACGGCGGCGTGACGCCGAGACGCGCGGTCACCTCCTCGCGGAGCTTGGCCGCCTGGTCGCGGACCTGATCCGCGTGCTGCGCCAGCTGCTCGCGCTCGGCGGCGAGGGTGCGTTCCTCCTCGGAGCGCAGGTCGATTCCTTCGGGCGCGGCGGTCGGCGTCGCCACGCCGCCCGTGGCGGCGCTGCCCTGCGCATGCTGGCCTCGCGCCCGGGCGAGGGCCGCCAGGTGCGCGTCGACCTCGTGCAGGCGCTGCTGGGTGGCGCGCAGATCGCGCTCGAGGGCGTTCCGCCGGAGCGAGGCGTCGGTCGAGAAGGCGCTCGGGTCCGCGGGGGCGGTCGTCCCGCCCGCCGCGTCGTCCGCCGTGTCGCCCGTCGCGTCGTTCAGACTCGCTTCCTCGTCGGGCGGTGCGACCGGCGCGTCGCGCGCGACGGAGGCCGCGTCGTCGCCCTCCGCGTCCATGTTCGAGTAGTGCACGTTCCCGGCGCCGTCCGTCCAGCGATAGATATCGGCTGCCCATCCCGGTGTGGCGAGCGCGAGAAGCGCCAGCGTCCACGGCCCGATCGTCCTCATCCCCTGACCTCCGCGGCCGCCTACTGGGCCGGCTTCCACACTGTGCCCGAGGGCGTGTCCTCGAGCAAGACGCCCCGCGCGCGGAGATCCTCGCGGATCGCGTCCGCTCTGCGGAAGTCCTTGCGCCCGCGCGCCTCGTTGCGCTCGGCGATCGCGGCCGCGATCTCCGCCTCGCTCACCCCGGCGCGGGCGGTGCGTCCCGCCCGCAGCGCGGTCAAGAAGCGCGCCGGCTCCTCGCCGAGGATGCCGAGCACGGCGGCGACACGCGCCAGGTCGGAACGCAGGGCCGCGGCCGTCGTCGCGTCGCCGGCGTCGAGGGCGCGGTTCAGCTCGCGCACGCGGTCGTGGACCGGGCCGAGCGCCCGGGCGGCGTTCAGATCGTCGTCCATGGCGGCGACGAAGTCGGAGAGAAACGGCGAGAGCGTGCCGGTGAGCGCGCCGGCCGGCGCGACGGGCGCCGGGGTCCTGCCCGCCGCCTCGTCGGCACGCGCGAGCGACTCATAGAGCTGTTCGAGCTTGCGGGCCGCCTCCTCCAGGCGGCCGGGCCCGAAGTCGAGCGGCGCGCGGTAGTGCGTGCCGAAGAAGAGGAGGCGGAGCGCCTCCCCCGGAAAGCGATCGGTCGCCTCCGCGATGCCGAGGACGTTGCCGAGCGACTTCGACATCTTGTCGGCGCCGAAGGTGATCATGCCGTTGTGCACCCAGAGGTCGGCGAGCGGAGCCCCGGCGGCGCCCTCGGACTGCGCGATCTCGTTCTCGTGGTGCGGGAACACCAGGTCCGAGCCGCCGCCGTGGACGTCGAAGGGCTGCCCCAGGTAGTGCGCCGACATGGCCGAGCACTCGAGGTGCCAGCCCGGCCGGCCGGGGCCCCACGGGCTCGGCCAGGTGGGCTCGCCCGGCTTGGCGCCCTTCCAGAGCGCGAAGTCGTGCGGGTCCTCCTTGGCGGCGTCGATCTCCTCGCCCACCTCCAGGTCGTCGAGGCGGCGGTGGGAGAGCTTACCGTAGGCGGGGAAGCGGCGCACGCGGAAGTAGACGCTGCCGTCGGGCGTGGGGTAGGCGAGGCCCTTGGCCCCCAGCTGCTCGACGAGCGCGATCATCGGCGGGATGTGCGCCGTGGCGCGCGGCTCGTGCGTGGGCGGAAGGCAGCCCAGACGCCGCACGTCGTCGTTGAAGGCGGCGATCTCGCGCTCGGCCAGCTCGGGGACGGTGAGCCCCTCCTCCGCGGCGCGGCGGATCATCTTGTCGTCGATGTCGGTGATGTTGCGGACGAAGGTGACGCCGAGCCCGCGCGCGAGGAGGTAGCGGACGAGCACGTCCGCGACCACGAGAAAGCGCGCGTGACCCACGTGCGCGCGCGAGTAGACCGTGACCCCGCACCAGTAGAGGCGCACGTGGCCCGCCTGGCGCGGGCGCAGCGCCTCCTTCCGCCCCGAGAGCGTGTTGGTGAGGACGATCGCCACCCGCGGCTACTCCTCTTCCTCGCGCAGCCGGGCCAGGACGGCGTAGTCCTCGAGCGTGGTCGTGTCGCCGGCCGTCTCCTTGCCGGCGGCGATGTCGCGCAGGAGCCGGCGCATGATCTTCCCGCTCCGCGTCTTGGGGAGCGCGTCGGTGAAGCGGATGTCGTCGGGGCGGGCGAAGGCGCCGATCTCCTTGGCGACGTGCTCGCGCAGCGCGCGCTTGAGCTCGTCGCTCGGCCTCCGGCTCGACTCGAGCGTGACGAAGGCGGTGATCGCCTGACCCTTGAGCTCGTCGGGCCGGCCGACCACGGCCGCCTCGGCGACCGCGGGATGGCTGACGAGCGCGCTCTCGACCTCCATGGTGCCGAGGCGATGGCCGGCCACGTTCACCACGTCGTCGATGCGCCCCATCACCCAGAAGTAACCGTCGGCGTCGCGGCGTGCGCCGTCGCCCGTGAAGTAGACGCCCGGCATCTGGCTCCAGTACTGCTCCCGGTAGCGCTCGGGGTCCTTCCAGACGGTGCGCAGCATGCCGGGCCACGGGCGGGCGATCACCAGGTAGCCGCCCTGGTTCGGGTCGAGGACCTTCCCATCGCGCGAGCGCACCTCGGGCACGATGCCGGGAATGGGGAGCGTCGCCGAGCCGGGCTTGGTCGGGATGGCGCCGGGCAGCGGCGAGATCATGATGCCGCCCGTCTCGGTCTGCCACCAGGTGTCGACGATCGGGCAGCGCTCGCCGCCGATCAGGCGGTGGTACCACATCCACGCCTCGGGGTTGATCGGCTCGCCCACCGTGCCGAGGAGGCGGAGCGAGGAGAGGTCGTGCCGGCGCGGCCACTCGTCGCCCCACTTGCAGAAGGCGCGGATCGCCGTCGGCGCGGTGTAGAAGACCGAGACGCCGAGCTCCTCGACGATCCTCCAGAAGCGGTCCGGCTCGGGGTGGTTCGGCGCGCCCTCGTACATGACCGAGGTGGCGCCGTTGGCGAGCGGGCCGTAGACGACGTAGGTGTGGCCCGTCACCCAGCCGATGTCGGCGGTGCACCAGAAGGTGTCCTGGTCCTTCAGGTCGAAGACCCACTCGCAGCTGACCGCCGCGTGCAGGAGGTAGCCGCCGGTCGTGTGCACGACGCCCTTCGGCTTCCCGGTCGTGCCGCTCGTGTAGAGGATGAAGAGCGGGTGCTCGCTGTCGAGCGGGACGGCGGGGCAGTCGGCCGAGGCGGCGTCCACGAGCTCGTGCCACCAGCGGTCGCGCCCGGCGGTCATCGGGACGGGCTCGCCCGTGCGCCGGACGACGACGACGCTCCGGATGCTCGGCACGCCGGCGAGCGCGTCGTCGACGTTCGCCTTGAGCGGCACGACGGCGCCGCGGCGCCAGCCGCCGTCGGCGGTGACCAGCACGCTCGCCTCGGCGTCGTTCATGCGGTCGCGGAGCGCCTCGGCGGAGAAGCCGCCGAACACGACCGAGTGCGTGGCGCCGATGCGCGCGCAGGCGAGCATGGCGATCGCGGCCTCCGGGATCATCGGCAGGTAGATGCCGACCCGGTCGCCCGCCCCGACGCCCAGGCCCTTGAGGACGTTCGCGAAGCGGCAGACCTCGCGGTGCAGGGCATGATACGTGAGCACGCGCCGCTCGCCCGGCTCGCCCTCCCAGATGAGAGCGGCCTTGTTGCGCCGCGGGCCGGAGAGGTGGCGGTCGAGGCAGTTGTCGGCGATGTTGAGCCTGCCGCCGACGAACCACTGCGCGAACGGCGGCTGCCAGTCGAGGACCCGCTGGAAGGGCGTCAGCCAGCGCAGCCGCCCCGCCATCTCGCGCCAGAAGCCCTCCGGGTCGTCCACCGACCACTGGTAGAGCGCGTCGTAGCGCGCGCGGTCGGGCACGTGGGCGTGGCGGCTGAACTCGTCGGGCGGCGGAAAGACGCGCTCCTCGCGGAGCACGGAGTCGATGGCCGCCTGGCCCTTCGTCTCGCTCATCGTGTCCCTCCCGCTCCGGTCACGAGGCGGTAGGGTAGTGATGCGTCACCTGGGGTGCAAGGCGCGCGCCGGGGTGCATGATCAACACCCTGCACATGCTCGCCGACGCGCGGCGGTTCCGCAGCCGGCTCGGCTGAGGACGGCCGGGAAGGACTTGGCTGGATTCTTCTTCCAGCTCGACTGCCTCAGCGCGCGGACCCTGCGCCCGGCAGCTCGCATGACTCACCGCCGGCGTACGCCTCGTCGAGCGCGAAGCGCTTGCTCACCGACCAGGTGAGCCCGAACGTGCAGAAGTAGAGCGCGTGGTGCCCCGACTCGCCGCCCGCGACCGCGATCAGGAACTGTCCGGGATCGCGCGCGAGCGGCACGGTGTTGCCCTCCACGTACCCCCGCTGCTCGAGCTTCCGCCAGTGCGCGCGGTGCCAGCGCTCGATCGGCGCGCGCGTCCACTCGAGGAGCATCCGCTGCATGCGGGGCACGTCGATCCCGTCGCGCGCGATCTTGTGCGCGAAGTCGGGGCAGAGGAGGAGGAGCATGTCGCCCTGCTCCTGCTTGACGAGCACCTTGTTGTTGCCGATCCAGTCGATCGAGTGGGCGAGCACCCAGATGAGCTCCTCGCCGGTCTCGGCCCAGATGTCGGCGATGTCCTGCGTGCCGGTGGCGCACGCGGCGGTCACGACGCTGTCGGTCGGGCCGAAGCCGCGGCGCACGTGGAAGGGCGGCCACGGGCTCCGCTCCTCCCACTCGCCGAAGCAGAGCGAGACGCGCCCCGGCTGGCCGAAGACCGACTTGCTGACCGCGCCCGGGATCGCGCCGCCCACGTTGCGCATGACGAGGCGGAGCGCCCGCCCGATGGTCGCATTGGCGCGCCCGCTCTGCCCGAGGCAGGAGTAGCCGCACTCGATGCCGAGGCGCTGGCGCGCCGGGCCGTTCAGCATGAGGGCGGGCGTGGCGCAGCAGGTGGTCGTGTTGAGCGCGTAGAGGTTGAAGCGCGGCTCGCACACGGCCTCGACGGCGGCCAGCACGGCGGGGAAGTACTCCGGCTTGCAGCCGGCCAGGACGGCGTTCACGGCGATCTTCTCGACCGTCGCCTCGCCCCGGCGCGGCTCGACGACGCCGACCACGTGCGAGGGGGGGAGGGGGGTCGCCTCGAGCATCGCCTGCACGCGCTCCTCGGTCGGCGGGATGACGGGGAAGCCGTCGCCCCACCCCTGGGTCTCGACCAGGTCGAGGACGGCAGCGGCGTCTTCCGGGACGGTGCGCAGCTCGGAGACGAGGGTGCCGCGGGCCATGGCGTTCACACCTCCTCGGCGATCAGCCCGATCAGCTCGTCGAACCGCTGGCGCGCGATCGCGCGCACCTCGGCCTCGGGCCGCGACTCCATCGGATGCGGGAGCGCGAGCAGCGGCAGCGCGGGGTAGCCCTGAGCGAGCGCGGCGGTGCGCCCCAGGTTCTCGAACACCGCGGTGACCAGCACGGCGGCGGGGATCCCCTCGCGCTCACAGACGATCGTGTCGTGGACACTCCACGACGTGCACGACCCTCACGTGCCGAGGCCGACGACGGCAGCGTCGACCCGGCGCGCGAACTCCACCACCTTGCCGCTCTCGGCCTCGGGCGTGCCGATGCGCGTCTCCGGATCGAAGACGACCACGTCGGCGACGCCGAGGCGCTCGCGCGCCAGCCGGCCGAGCTCGTCGGCGTAGACATGGAACGAGCGCCAGGCGCGGTCGACGCGGATGCCGAGCACCTTGCCGCGCAGGGTGGGGAGGCGCGGGGCGAGCGGCTTTGCCTCCGAGGGGCCGAGGGCGACGGGCGAGAGGATGTCGATCGTTCGCATGCACACCCTCATGCAGGGAAGGGGCTTTTCGCGTCAAGGCGCGTCGCTTTCCGCCTCGACATGCGGGTTGCTGCGGCGGAGCGCAGCCGCGGCGTACACTTTTTGGCTGCCGGTCGCGTCGCGCGGACAAGCCTGAACGCCGGCGAGGCGGGCCGCGGTCGGGCCCGCAGCGGGTCGCCTCCCATCGGAGGGTTAGGGCGGGCGGGCACGGTGGGTTAGAGCCGGGGAAAAAACCCGGGTGTCAGCCGGCTGCCGCCGCCCATCCGAGGGCGCCCAAGTGCAGTAAAACGCTCGCGCAAAAGGCTCCTCGCCGTGTCCGATTCGCGGCGATGGTGGGCCGCCGGGCGCGACGGGGCGCCGTTTCCTGGCACGGAGCCTGCTCCTCAGCGGGCGTCAGGAGGTGTACTGATGCTGTATCAGCCCGGTGATTACGTTTGCCCGGCCGACCTGCCGCGTCCCATCATCTGCCGGGTCGAGGACGTCGAATCCCTGAGGGTCGGACGCGAGGTGTCCCAGGTCCTCAAGCTGGAGCCCCTGGAAGGACCGTGGCCCGCCGGAACCCTCCTCATTCGGCTCGATGCCACGGTGGTTCCGGTCCCGGCGCGCACGCTGTGGCGGGGGCGCGCCTTCCTCCGGCTCCCGAGCATGAGCCGCCCGCGGACCCGCACGCGGATCCCGAGCCGGCGCGCCGCCGCCTGAGCCATGGGCGATGTCTTCGAGGCGCCCGCCCCCGCCCACGGACGGGTTCGATCGGACCGCATGACCGGGACCGCGCGCGAGACGACGCCGCTCGAGCCCGAGACGCTTCTGCCCGAGCAGCTCGACCTCCCCCGCCGCCAGCCGCCGCAAGGCGAGCGCCTGCTCATGCTGGCGGTGCTCGAGGACGCCGTCGACTGCTATCGCAGGTATCGCCGGTCCCGCGACCCGGCCACGCGGCTCCTGTTCGACGAGACGCGCGCCTGGGTGGAGTCGAGGGATCACGACACGCTCTTCTCCTTCGAGAGCCTCTGCGAGGCCCTCGACATCGACCCCGACTATCTCCGCCGACACCTGCGCCAGACGAGTGAGGCTGGCGACCGGCGGCGATGACGGACGACCTCGCGAGCACAACCCGACGCACTTGGCGGAAGCCACCCAGGACGAGACGACCGCCGACACGGCACGCGCCCGGCTGCCAGAGACGCCGTTGGGCCTCTCCTACGGGAAGCTGACGAACAGGTCGCTCAAGTCGGTGGCGTTCGCCGCGTCGCCCAGCAGCGGGCTCACGCCGAAGATCTCCTCGACCGTGCGCAGCGTCGAGCTGTGGGTGTAGTGGATCGTGTTCTGGTACCCCCCGCCCTTGGCCTTGGGCGAGAGCACGATCATGCCGATCGGGCGGTTGCCGCTGTCGCCCTCGTCCCAGAGGATGAAGAGCACGCCGTTGTTGGTGTAGGCCCGGGACGCGAGGATCTTGGGCACCTCCGTCGACAACCAGACGTCGCCCTGCAGTATGGGATCGTTCAGCGGGGCGCAGGAGTTGTGCATGTCGTCGCACCGGTTCGGCGAGATGAAGTTGTAGCGCGCCACCCTGTCGTTGATGAGGTCCGTCTGGAGCTCCGAGTAGGGGCGAACGTGCTGGATGCAGCGCGGCGCCTGGGCGTTGTTGTTCTGGGTGACGTCGTCGAAGTACACGAACGGGTCGTGGTTGACGTCGTACAAGCCGAAATTGGTGAGCGGACAGTCGGTGCCGGTGATGTTCTCCTGATAGGCCCGCCACGAGACCCCCGCCGCCTCGAGCAGGTCGACGAGGTGGCTGGTGGTGCTCTGGTGGTTGCTCGACGGGTAGTTGTCGTTGAGGATGCCGAAGTTCGTACCCGCCTCGAGCCAGAGGTAGTTGGGTAGGCTCGGGTGCAGGTTGGGCGGGGTGTAGTACTGCTCCGCGTGCGAAGCGAGCGGCAGCAGCGTGCGGTTGATGTACGGGGCTGACGGGCTGTTGTGGATGCTCGACCAGGCGTAGTTCTCCATCAGGATGAGGAACACCGTGTGGATGGGGCAGGCGCCGGTACAGGTCCCCGTCCGCGTGGTCGTGGTGGTCGTGGTCGATTGAGTGGTCATCGTGCTGGACGTGTTCCTCGTCGGAGGGGTCGTCGTGGTTGTGGGGGAGGTGCTCGTGGTCGGCGCCTTCGTGCTGGTCGTACTGGTGCTCGTCGTCGTTGTCGTGGGTGCCTGAGAGGTCGTGGTGGTGCTGGTGGTGATCGAGGTGGTGGATGGACACGTAAACGGCCCGCAGGTGAACGCACAGTTGATGACCGCCATGTCGCACTGCGCTATCCTGAGGGAGTCGCCGATGTTGCAGGCGCCGTCGTCGTTGACGTCGCACGCCTCGGGGTGCGCGAGCTGGCCACAGAGGCGCAGCCCCACGTCGAACTGGGCGACGACGAGCGCGTCACCAATGTCGATGACCTCGTCACCGTTCACGTCGCCGCAGAGGACTGCGGCGACCGTGGTGGTCGTCGTCGGCGAGGCTGCTCTACCCAAGGAGGCGGGCGCGAGCAGGGAGGAAAGGGAAAGGCCGGCAGCCAGAAGCCCACGGGCCGGGAAGCGCAAGGCGTCCTCCTTTGCCCACCTCCCCCATGGCGAACAGGGGCTAGTCGTCCCACGCGGTCTGCCATCCGTCAAGCACTCTGTCACCGGCCCGATGGCCGCTCGACGAGACGACTTCCTCCACGGGGCGACAGTGGCGGCACGATCGGCTTCTCAGCGCCCCTGCCAGCCTCACATGTCACGAGCGTCGTTCGAGTCTCATCCGAGAATGCCCGCAATACCGCCGATCGAGCATGCCTAACGTGCTCGGGCGACGACCAGGAAGCACTGCGCCCGTTCCGCGGCCCAGCGGAACCGTCGCCCCAAGCGTTCGGCCGGCTCCATCAGGGCTTCCCACCACTGCGGAAACCACCAGCCCAGCCGAGGCAGTAGGCTGTAGTAATGAACCTCCTCGCACCTTCAGCCGCGCCGCTGCCGAGGTCCTAGCGGCCTTCACGGGAAGCGCTTTCTTCCCGGGCGGCCTCGGCGAGTTCGTGGCCCCGCAGAACGCCTTCCTCAAGTTCGAGCTCGGCCCGAGCGAGACCGTCGTCCTGCAGTGGGCGACATACTACGATGCGTCCGACGAGGCGGGCCTCTCGCGTCTCTATGGCGGCATCCATCCCTTCTTCGACGACTTCGGGGGCCGCCTGATGGGCACCACGATCGGGAGAGGGGCGTTCACGCTCGCGCAGCAGTACTACGCGGGCACGGTCACCGTTACATCGACGTCTACCACGACGAGCAGTACAACGACGACTACAACGGCGTCTCCGACCACGACCACCAGCACGATCGCTACCACAGGTTAGCTGCCAATGGCCTCCCACCAACTCGCCGTGCCACGAGTGAGGTAAGGAGGCAGGCTCAGCGGCGTGACTGGGTCAAGTCCCGTTCCCGCGAGGCCCCTGCACGCTCTGGACGCAAGCCAGGGGGCATCCTCGTCGGACTCCGAGGCGAGCGCTCACGCAATCAGCCACGGTCCGAACACTCGCTCCAATGACGTGAAAGGCAAGCGTCCCGTCAACCGCGTCTCCAGATCTGGACGAAGTCCTGATCGCACGAAAATCGAAACGACCCTTTAGGACGCGCGAAGTGTGCTCCTACGTACTCCTCCAGCGCGCCGCGCGCCGGTGGGTCCGAAATAGGGAGGAGGTTGAGCATGAACTCGGCAATGGTATACGCCGATGCGAAATCCGCCGTCTCGACCTGCGCGGGAACGGTTTCGACCCGCACCTGATAAGACTCGTCGCACCCCTTCTGAAACTGGCGGGCAAATGAAGCGAGCAAGAAGCGCCTGCCGAAGAAATGCTCCAGCATACGCATGCAATCGGTGTCATGGTTCTGGACCACCAGAACCAGAACGCCGCTGGAAGACAGCCACGAGACCAGGCGTTGCAGATTCGGCAGCCATTCCGAGGCATCGATGTAGTAGAACACGTGAGAGCAAAGGATCAGATCACCGGCCGCCCCGACCTTGGCGTCCAGAATTCTTTCGGGAACCACTTCTGCCGCCGGGCAGTCCCGCTTTAGCTCGCTCCGCAACGAGGCGTTGGGCTCGATGGTGATGGTCCGGCCGAACCGTTCGGTGAACCACGCGGTCACCTTTCCGTTGCCGGCGCCGGCGTCAATGAATACACGCCGGGACGGCAAACGATCGATGAGGTCCGTCAACCATTTTTGCGCCTTGAGCTTCTGGTCGGTGTGATCGAGAAAAACCTGAAACGCCCGGTGGTATTCGTGGCTTTGCGAATCGTAAACGGCTATCGTCGGCTCCTCAACCATTAGGTTCTTCCTCCGATGGAGAGTATGAGAATTACCCCCGAGACCAAGTGGTAGCCCACCTTCGAGGAGCCTGAGCAGCGACTGGAAGGGTGGGACAGCCCCCCGATCGCCATTTCGGGCGGAGAGTATTCGGGAAGGTAGTGTCATGTCAACGCGTGCGGGTGTGGGGCACGGCATCCGACGACGTCACGTGGGAGCTCGGCGTCCCGGCCCGGACGCGAGCCGCTGCGCCGGCTCCGCGGCGGCGCGTCCGTGGGAGCGGGCTGATGTGGGCCATCTCCGCTCGTCTTGACATCGTTAGCCATCTAACGTTAGAAGGCTAACGAAGTGCCGGCCGACCCTCTCCCCCGCCACGAGCAGGAGCTGCGCGCCTTCCTCGCCCCCCTGGGCGTCGACCTGGACGCGCAGGCGGTGTGCTTCCAGCTCTACCGCACCTCGACCGACGTGATCGCGGCGTTCGAGGCGAGGGCGCTCGGGCCGCTCGGGCTCTCGCACACGGGGTTCGCGCTCATGATGACCATTCGGGTCGGCGGGCCGCAGGAGGTGCGGAGCCTCGCCCGGAAGCTTCGCCTCAGCAAGCCGTCGGTCACCAGCGCCATCGGCACGCTCGAGCGTGCCGGGCTGGTCGAGCGGGAGCGGTCGACGGAAGACAAGCGCCTGGTGAGCGTCGCGCTCACGGGCGAGGGGCGTCGGCTGGTCCGGAAGGCCCTGGACGCCCTCCACCGCTGCGAGCGGGAGTTCACGGCGGGGCTCACCAAGAGTGCGCAGCGCCAGATGGCGGCCTGGCTCCGGCGCGTCGGCGATGCCGCGAGGAATGGAAGATGGCGATGAACCCGCCCCGCTTCCTCGTGCCGGGCGACGTGGTACGGGTCGAGATCGAGCACATCGGACACATCGAGAACCGGGTCGTCGACGAGCCGGAGGAGTGACATCATGCCGCTACATCGACTCACGTCCATCACCATCGGCGTCCCCGATGTGGACGCCGCGCGCGTGTTCTACCGGGACTTCGGGCTCGCCGAGCGCGAGCCCGGGCGCTTCGCCACCGCCGCGGGCGGCGAGCAACTCCGCCTGATGACCGCGCCGCGGCGGAACCTGCTCGAGCTGGGCATCGGCGTCGACGACCCCGAGGACCTGGGACGCATCGCAGCACGGCTCGAGCGGCTGGGCGTGGCCGTGGAGCGCGAAGCGCGAGCGCTCCGCGTGACCGAACCCGTGACGGGCATCAAGATCGTGGTCGAGATGGCGGAGCGGATCGTGCAGCCCGCGGAGCCGGCGCGGGCCATGAACGGACCCGGACGAACCGAGCGCAGCAACGACCGCTCCCCGGCGGCGACGGACGCGACGCCCGCGCGGCCGCGGAAGCTCGGCCACGTGGTGGTGGGATCGCGCGACGCGCTGGCCTCACGCCGCTTCTTCGTCGACGGCGTCGGCTTCAGCGTGAGCGACGAGGTCCCGGGGGTCGGCGTCGCCTTCATGCGCTGCTCGACCGACCATCACAACCTGCTCGTCCAGCCCGCGCCCGCGACGTTCCTCCATCACACGGCGTGGGAGGTGGGCGACGTGGACGAGATCGGCCGCGGCGCGAGTCGGCTCCTGCGCGAGCACCCCGAGCGGCACGTGTGGGGGCTCGGGCGGCACGGCGTCGGGTCCAACTTCTTCTGGTACCTCCGCGACCCGGCGGGCAACTTCGTCGAGTACTACAGCGACCTCGATGTGATCGTGGACGAGGAGGTGTGGAAGGTGCGCGCGTCGAGCGGCGTCGAGACGCTCGCCGTGTGGGGTCCGCCGCTGCCGACGTCCTTCCTCATGCCGGAGGACCTGCTCGGATGAACCCGCAAGCGCGCCGGCAATTCGTGCGCACGCACCGCACCGCCGTCTTCGGCTACGCGCGCCGGCACGACGGCCCCTCGCTGACCGTCGTCTACTACGTCATGGACGGCGACGACATCCTCGTCTCGACGATGGCCGGCCGCGGCAAGGCGAAGTCCGTGCGCCGCAACCCGAAGGTGTCGCTCTGCGTCCTCGACGAGCAGTGGCCGCCGACCTACCTCGTCGTCTACTGCGATGGCCGGGTCGAGACCGACTTCGAGCCGACGGTCGACCTGATGATGAGGATCGCGGGCGTGATGGCGGGCCAGCCGATGCCCGACGCCGTGCGGCCGATCGTCGCGGAGGGCGCGCGGCGCGAAGAGCGGGTGGTGCTGCGCCTCACCCCGTACGCGACCTTCGAGTCGCCGCCGCGGCACGTCCACGAAGCCGCGGACGTGAACGAGCGTCTCGTCCACGGCTACGGCGCCCTGCTGCCCTGGAACGCGGAGGGCTGACGCATGACCGACGCCGTGCGCGCGCTCCTGGTTACTTGACCGTCGTCGTCTCGCTCGCCGTGTTGTTGCTCGTGTCGGGGTCGACCGGCTCGACTGCGGCGACGGACGCCATGTTGGTGACCGTGCCCTTCTTGGTCGCCCGGACGACGATCGCCACGGTTGCGGATCCGCCGTCCCCAAGATCCCCCAGCGCACAGGTGACGGTCGTCCCTTGTGCGCTACAGCGCCCCTGGCTCGCCCTCGCGGACCCGAACCGAACGTTGCGGTCGAGCGTATCGGTGAGGCTGACACCGCGCGCAGTTTCGAAGCCGTTGTTCCTCACCGTCACGGTGTAGGTGAGCAGGGCGCCGGCCGCTACCGGGTCGGGATTGTCGGAGATCGTGACCGAGAGGTCGGCGCCGTGAGCGGCGCCGAGCGACCCCGAGACCGTGAGCGCCGGGTAGACGTTCACGTAGTAGCGCTTCTGCACGCCGCCGCCGCTGACCTTGACGAGCATCCCGCGGGTGTCGATGTTCGAACCATTCGGCTGGTCGGCGCCGTCGAAGTCCATGAAGTCGCCGTTGGCGTCCACGCGCCGGGTGCCGAACGCGCCGATTCTCGGCAGCGCCACGATCGTGCCGCTGTTTGGATGGCCAGGCGCGGGATCGAGTGTCGTCGAGCCCGGAGCGGCGAGCCAGATCGCGACCGCATCGGTCGGGAAGTGGCCCGGAGCGCCCTGATCCGGATGATCCGGCGGTCCCACGTAGGCATTGGTCAATGTGCCGTCCGCCTTGACGTACCGCCCGAGGCGGATCGCGGCGATCGCGTCGGGATGTGCGTCGAGCAGGTCGGCGAGGTTGTGGGCGAGGAGATTTGCTGCGGTCGGGCCGAGTGCCTCGTCCTCCAGCGCGTGGCTGTGATTGTGCGGATCGCTTGTGCAGTCCGTCGGCGTGAAGGAGCCCGGCGTGTCGTACAGGAACGACCAGGGCGGCTTCTCGTAGCCGATCAGGTCGTCTCCGAGCCCGACCTGGAAGCGGTACTTCGCGCTGGCGTGCCACGTCGGCACCGGCGGGTTTTCGCGGTTCG
>Ga0209057_1001428_pt1 | contig 19236 bp, 18 predicted proteins | sample GraSoiAngelo_146_FD_185903 | JGI IMG/M metagenome (GOLD analysis project Ga0209057, IMG submission 185903) | Grasslands soil microbial communities from the Angelo Coastal Reserve, California, USA - 14_1009_05_30cm (SPAdes) (version 2) | ecosystem: Environmental > Terrestrial > Soil > Grasslands ... | reverse complement strand
AACGATGAGGTTGCGAGTTCCATGGTCACATCGAAATTGAAGGCATAGTCTTTCTCAGCCATTTTTTCCAAGACCTCTGCAAGAGAGGACGGAGAAGAATCATTCTTCTGAGGCATGATGACCGAGCCTCGCTACGCATCCCTCAAGTATAAAGTCCTATGGAAAGGGGCGTCCTACTTGATTGGGTTCGAGACCATCTAGGCCAAGGCGTCGTTGTACAGTGCGTCCAGTACCGAGTAGGCTTCCTCAGGGGTCGAAGGATTCGCTGGCAGAATATCCTCAGCGATCGACCTCTCCAGGATCTGGCGGATGCAATACCGGAGCTTTGTCGGAGTCATGCTCGCCTCGACATTCCACATCGGATGGTCCATGTTGACGAAGACGGTTCGGACGCCATTCTTGTCAGTCTCGACGTACGCCTGACCTCTGTCTCCACCGTGGGCGATGTCGAAGGCCAAGACTTGGTCTTTTAGATGTATAACGCTGCGGGTCGCGTCTCTTGGACGTGTCTTTGACTTCCTGTCTCTCCGATGTCCTGACCCGTTCTCTCTTTTCGTCGCGTGTTGCGATGATTGGCTAGTCTTTGACGATGTTTTTGTCTTGATAATGGCTTTGGAGAGTATCTCGATATTTCGTCGGATGCTACGTCGCAATCTCTCCGCAATCTCCCGGTTGAGGTATTGTATGCTGCGAAGTTCTCTGCGGCTTGCAGTCTGTCTGAGAAATTTCAAGACCTTGTTCCGGACAAAACCACGCATAGCCTTCTCGAACACTTTCCACTGCGCGCTGTCTCGTTCGAACTCATTACCGCCGGGCAGTCGACGGAGGAAGTCAGCGTTAACCCAGCCCTGTATCCGGCTCAGCCCATGAATACGATACTGGTCGAGGCCGAAGAACTGGTGCTGTAGACAGGTGATGTGCTTCTGCTGGACACTCATTCCTGCCTCGGAAATTCCAGCACGTGTCTTAGAGATTGGAAGGATCAATACTTCGCCCGTAATTTTCCCATATTCAGTCGCAATATTAACAGGGAGGAGGGTTGCGCCGCGGAGTTCTTCCGGCTTCACCGCTTCACCATTTACAAAGACTTCGAAAGGCCCATATCCACGTAGGGCAAGAACGTTCGCTCTCGCTAGTAGGGCTCTGCGGACCTCTCCCGGGTCAGTTTTTTTCGTCAAGGATCGAATTCTGATCCTTAGACCATCATGATCCAATGGAGCCTGTACTACTCGCAAGGGCTTCCAAGTGGATTGGTCTGTGGGGGCCCAGTGCCGATCGATAAGGCTCTCGGTCAGCATGATGGTCCGATCAAAACGCCCCTTGTGAACTTGGAGTTCCAGCTCACGACCTAGGGTCAGCCAGGCGAGACTGCCCATCCCGTACGACTCTCGTATCGGGCGCTTGTATTTCGGGGAGAATCCCTCGCCGGTTGTTTTTCCCTTTGTAAGAAATTCACGCAGACCGTCGAGGTCCATCCCGTGACCCCATTCCTCGTATTCGATGTGAGAACCAGAATCTGAGATCTTGATCTCAACCCTTGTCGCCTCACCCCACATCCACGAGTTGACAACGAGCTCAACGAAGAATTGTGTCGCATCTGAATATTGTCGTCCTAGAGTCTTTATGATGCTCTTGTGTGTAGAGACGCGCAGATCCTCGTCAACTATCGAGTGCACTGCTCTCGCTGAGCGCACGGGTCTTCTCGTTGCCAAGGGTACGGTCGATTGTCGTATGGAAAGTCGGCCGGATAATGGAGTGCTGTAACCGGTATTGCCGAAGAAAGGGAAAGCGATTGGGCCTTAGTTTCGTGTGCCTGTCTTTCGAGTCTTTTCGTTGGCGGGCTCAGGTGTCTCCGGGAAGAGATCTTTAGGCATCCCTGCTAGGACATCGGACAAAGAATCCCGACCCATTGGTCCCGCACCTCCCGCCTGGAAGGGCCGCACCCTGTTGAACAGATCATCTATTTTGTTCGCCATCTTCATTTTTTCATTGATGTTAGCATCAAGTTCCTGCCCGTTTGCCTCCAGCTGCTGGATTCTGGGCGCTAGCCCCTCTATTCCCTTTGAGACTTCGAGCATTCCGTTGACTGTTGCGAGTGACGATCTCAGACTTGTAATCTCCTTCTGTATTCCCTCCCTATAGCTACGCAACCTATCGAGGATAGGCTGGTAGAGACGTAGAAAGTCGACCATGAGATTCTCAAACTGTTTGATAGCTAAGGTGAACTTGTCTTCTCTCTTCTTCTCCGCAAACTGTTTCGCAGTACCTAACAACTTCTCGCGAAGGGCGACCCTCTCGATAACATCATCCAGTACCTCTCGAACATTGTAAGACTCATCAAATATGGTCTCGCGCATTGACCGTCACGGTTCCTCACAAAGAGTCCAGGCATTAAGAGACACGTCACTCGCGAGCGCACAATTCAGTACTGAAGGAGTGGGGAATCATGGAGACAAAACGGACATTTGTTCAGGAGGCCGGGGCACTACGTCTGCTGGGAGACTCGGAATCCTATCGCGTGACAAGATATCCTGAGGTCACTTTTGCATGAGTTCGGTCGAGTTTCCTTCGTATCTACGGAGTCGAATACCGAAAGAGTATATAGCACAGTCAGCAGTTGTTCGAACATCTTCCATGAAGTTCAGTCTCTTTCTCCAGATTCTGCTTGTATGGTCCCTTCTCGCACTCACGGTGCCGGTGAATACATTCCACGTATTTGCCGCTCCCTCTTACGGTGCGGGTGTAAAGTCCGGAGATATAATGATCTACGAGAATGTTACAAGTTTCTGGCAGAGCAACTCTACCCAATCTCCTATCCTAGAACAAGGTCTTCTGAGTTCTTTGAATCCTCCTCTTATCGTCCTGCCTGCTGTTTCTTCGAGTCCGAACGCAACGATCTCCGTCAGGCCAAATGCTACAGTTGACCTAAGCCGATCAATGGAACAGATAACCGTTGAACTCGCATTGAACAATACTCCTGATGTTCCGCCATTTAACTCGGTTTCAGTGGTCCTTTCATACGACCCTCATGTTCTGACAGCGTCAAGCCTTGACTACTCGACCAATGTCTTTACGCAAACAAGTTATCCACAGGCTGTAATTCGCAACTGTCTCGATGGTCAGGGTGCCGGTGGACAGAGCAACCTCTGTCAACCTGATGATGGGCTTGGCATAACCTCGTTTGGAGAGAGTATTCTAGGAGGAGTGACACCTGATGGCACACAGGGGAGTATCTTCTTTCTAACTTTCAACGTTAACACGACAGTTCCAAGCTTCAGCCAGATCCTGATCAAACAAGCTATCTTGGCCTACGGTAGTACATCGATTCCTATCACAACCCTGAATGGATCTTACTCGAGTCTAAACTGCGGTGGACAAGTTTGTCCTCCACCGCCTCCGGCCCAACCGCCTCCATTCATAGCCGAGTTCCTACATGTCCAATCAATTCGGCTATTGGTTGAGAGCGTTTCAAGCGGCAATATCATTAGTGCTCTGGAGCTTCTTACATTCAATAATGGTACGGTTCCACGAGCCTTTTCGTTGAGCGGAAATGTTGCCAACGGGTCTGGCAACCTCGCATTCTGGATTCTCTCTAGCGGTCTCAACACGGGCGATCCGATCTACAATGTTCCTAGCCCCACAATTAATCGGACCGACACAGAGTCGTTCGCTGGTGCGCTCCGACAGGTAATTCACCTGAATCTTATTCAGGCTCGAGGGAATATCCAGTTGAACTGGGCCTGGGACCAGGCCACAGGAGTTCTTCTATCATTTGATTCCAATGTCGTTCTAAATAGCGGCATAAGCAACTCGTTCGGTTATTCTATTGCGGCCATGACCTGGACCAATCTATGGCCAACCCTTACCGTCGGAGACTTCGGGATGACAGCGAATCCAACCTCACTAATAATTCGGAAAACCAGCATCAATGACCCCTTCGCTCTCGCCATTTCAACAATCACTCTGACAAGTCTCAACGGTTTCTCAGGCACTGTTGCGCTTGCAGCAACTCCCACGGGCTTCCTCGGAGAGAACTTCAGCTCGACCCAGGTTAACTTGACGGCAAACTCTTCAGCATATGCCAGCTTGATCTTGGGCGGAGCGAATTCTCCTCCTGGAACATATTTTGTGACCGTCACTGGCACCAGCGGGTCCATATCCCACTTTGTTACGTTAACCGTTCAAGTCGTCGTCCAGCCTGACTTTCAGTTGTTCATCTCGATACCTCCTGGAGGGAATATTGTTTTCGCGGGAGGCTCAACGTCCGTGGGAGTACAACTCTTCAGCACCAGCACTAGTTCTTTCAACGGGACCGTGACCCTGACAGGGCAAGTCTCTCCCTTTGTGAGCGATGGGCCGACCCTTTCTTTCAACCCGACTCAGATCAGTTTTGCACCTACGGGAGCCCCCTTCTCACAGCTAACCATCTCGACTACCGCGTCGACTCGTCCGGGGAATTACACGATAACAGTGATGGGAGAAAGCGGAACACTCGTCCACACTTTCCAGCTTGAACTAACGGTCCTACCACAACCCGTTCTAACTCTTAGTCCGACAAGTGGACCGGTTGGAACCCAAGTCAAGGTTCACGGGTCAGGATTTCTCAACCCATCACAAGACCGGTTCTTCCCTGTCGAGCTCCAGATTACCTTTGACGACCAGCTCGTAGGTTTCTTCTTCCTCCAGGGGAGCTCGTTCAACTTCACTTTCAACGTTCCAGATGCTCAAGCAGGGATCATTCACCAGGTCCATGCGAAGGAACTGTTTCCTTCAAGCCTAGACGTTCAAGCTAGCTTCCTCGTTCTCCCAGAACCCAGCACCTTGACTGTATCTGTTAGCGCGGGAACCATATACTTCCCGGGAGACACTGCCATTATCTTTGCCACCACAAACCTCAACGGGCAACTGACAGCAGTCACCAGCTTGCAAATGATTCTCGTGGGGCCCAACGGGTCCAACATCACGCTGAACGCCGTCCTCGTCACGCCGGGCGTCTACAAAGCATCATACGTGATTCCATCCAATGGATCGATTGGAACCTACGGGGTGATCGTCAAGGCTCACCAGACGGGATTATCGGATGGATCAGCTTTGGCGAGCTTCGAGGTCAAGCCAACATGGCTCCAAGCCAACGGCCGGAATGTCATTACGGCAACGAGTATCGTAGGTGCAGTGGGCACGGTAGGAGTAGTTGCACTCGCTTGGAGAAAGGGATACTTCACCAGACGGAAAGACGAGTTTCCGATTCCCTAAGACCTCGTTAGCCCCTTCGGTCGCTCCATTTGCGTCCCTAACACTTTTTGCTCTAGCCGGATTTCCAAAGCCATTCTATCCATTCACCATGCGCTTGGCACCGGGCCAACGTTTTCTCTGTCCTTTCGCCCCTGTTTAGTGAGGCAAAGCTGAGTAGGGGAAATTCCGAGTTCTTAGGCCACTCCAGCGAAATATGAAGCAGGTTTCTCTTCGCGGACGCTTTCGCTAGGAGTAACTCCAGTCTCTCTCTTGGTTTCCCACCGGCGAGGGAGAGAGCGAATGAGTGATAGATGCACAGTCGCGCGTCATCCGGGATTTTGTCGATAAGACTGGGGAGAATGTCGAGCGCGTCGCCAGCGACAATCTTCGGAGGAGCAGCCTTCGCAAGTTGGATAGCCAGTTCCAGCTGTCTTACTCTTTTCCGCTGTTCAGGCCAGACCAAAGCGCGGAGCCACTCAACGTTCTCCGGGTTATTCAGGTCGACCGGGTTGAGATCTATTCCCAGGCGCGAGGCGATTTTCGGAAACTGTTCAGGAACTGGAGGACGCTTTTCTCCCCTAAGTTGACATTCGATCTGTACTGGTGAGCTCAATGGGCCACACTGCATGTTTTCGTCATATCTGTAATGGTAGCGGTCCCAGAGAAGTGTCAGACCGGCGCTGGAGCCAATCTCGATTAGAGCCAGTGGCCGATTTTTCGCTTCGCGTGCTACGAGCTCGAATGCCGGAACTAGGACTGCGCAACGTCCAACTTCATTTGTCTGTACAGAACGGGTTTTGATTATCTCGCCTATCTCGTCTTTGTGTTCGAGGACGAAGCTGCGAAAATAGGGATAGACATAGTCATAGTGCTGCGAGGCATTGTTGAGGCTTGGGTAGAACGCGGCAAGCTGATGTCGTTCACCTTTGAGTAGAAGAAGATGAATCGCGGCGAGGAACAGGTTTGGTAAGGCGTTTTTCTCCCACGCTTGGGCGGCCACCTCAAGGAGTTCCGGATCTTCGGCAACTCTCATCGCGAGGCTTACGTAAAGCGGAGATCGGCCTGGATAGATCGTGCTGGCATAGTAGCGGAAGCTTTCCGCAGCTTTGTCGACAGGTGATGGCGAAGTTCCTTGCTTATCCATTAGATCTGGGTTGTGGCTTCGTGGGATTATCAGGATTTCCCGTGGCTGGCTTCTAGCTAGAGCTCTTTCTGTGCGACTTCTCGTCGTAGCGCGTCGTATGCCGCGTGCCCGTCTGGTTCGTTGACGACTATGATGATGTCTCCGTGGCCTAGGAAGGCGTCGATGATGTTGACGCCATTGCGGTAGAGAAGTTCTGTGATGTAGGATGCTATTCCTGGTGTGTCCCAGGCGTTTGTGGGCAGGTACAGTGAGAGCTTGGCCACATTAGGTTGTACAGTGACAATATTGAGGTGGCGCAGTTTCCTTTTTATCAACTCGTAATCCTCTGATGGTAGTATGATCTTGATCGAGTTGGCGAGTGGGAATATGTGGGGGAACTCGCCTAGTCCTACGGACATTTCTGAGAGTTCGTTGAGTATCTTTGGAAACTCGGCGCGGGGTGCCTTTACGGTCACATCTGCTATTCCGTTCGAGAGAGATATTCTAGTGTTCTCTAATGCTCTTACAGGGTCCAGGGATTTCAGTTCCTCTAGTGTGTCTGAGAATCTTTTGATCGCTACTACGAGTGTGTTGATGGTTGGTTTTCGGCCTGTTAGTTGCTGGACGTGTGGCTGGATTAGCTCGGCGACTGAGTGGAAGTTTGTGAGTTTCATTTTGAGACATTGGTAGATGGGGTAGTTTTTGGTGAGGATCTGTCGTACCGCTTCTGGAACTGTCATGTTCTTCTGGGTGAGAGCGGGCATTCTCAATTGCGCCTTGCTACTGTAATACATGTGGTTCCGAGTTAAAAGGTTTATATACAAAGTAATATCCATTACTCAATTGCAATAAGATGATATCTATGCAAACCCAAAACTATCCCGCCTACGTCTTCGCAACCGTTCACAACGGTCAGACGAAGAACGTGGTCGAGGAGCTAAAGAACAACCCGAACATCGACCTCATCGCACCAGTCACCGGACGATTCGACCTAGCACTACGACTAAAGCAGAACAGCCCAGAACAAATCGTACAACTCGTCAGCAAGATCCGCCAAGTACACGGCATCGAGACTACTCAGACACTCTTCGGTTTCAACGGCATCAACGGCGCCCACTTCCAGAACCAGATGCCACTCGGCATCAGCCTCTTCAACGTCACCAGCCCAATCGAGACATTCGTCAACCAGCTCAAGAGCTTCCCAGGCCTTATCGAGGCATGGACAACCCCAGGCCAGTTCGACATCGTAGCACTCTGGCAGGCAAGGACCTCTGACGAGATCGTCAAGTCCGCCTTCGAGAAGTTCCCAACACTACAAGGCATGGCCCGCAGCGAGACACTTCTCGCCCCCACACCGCTCTTCAAGCAGTAAGCGTACCAGTTAGCTCCAAGACCAATCTCCCTTTTTTCTTTCGTATCCAGAAAGGATTCTCTGCACCAAGACCATACGCTCGATCGTATTTGCATGAATATTTGATGATCATTTCGAGCATTGATTTTCGAAGCCTGAGAAGTGTTCCTATCTAACGGGTGAACCGTTTCATCTGGCCACTCACAATTTTCGATCCCAGCCGTAGGTGAGGTTTCCCCAGCAAGCCCGTCAAGACCTCCTCATGCCCGTCTTGTCGTCTAGGTAGGCTGTCGATCGTGTCTTGTATTTCCGAGAATAAATTCTCGTAATATCTCAGTTTCGGTTTTCTCTGGTCCAGTAGTTGCCAGTCCAATTGGGTGTAGATCGTCTCCCTTCTATCTCCGTTTCCATCATGTATCACCGCCTCCGCTTCGAACATGAAGTCCTGATTCTTTTCACGGAGGGCGAGATAGAGGGCGAATGGTATTCGTGATGGCGGGGAGAAGGCGATATAGCCACTCTCATGGCGGTCGAATCTTCGGCGAAGGTTTGATTTGTGGCCTCCGCTACAAGACGAGAATGTCCTGTATCCTTTGTGATTGAGTGACGAAACAATTCCTCTTATGGCTGGATCAATGCGCGAAGCATTCCTCCCGGCTTCTAGGTTCTTCCAGTTTGACGCGTCGAGTTCTCCCAACCTTTTGGAATGAGCACGTGGCAAGAATTCGCTGGGCAATGTTCAGACTCCAATCATCCTACTGGGGGTCCTTTGCTCGAAAACAGTCTCGTATACGAGTCTGTGGAACCAGTGAGGTCCTGTTTCTTCAGTTGGAGCAAATCGTCCGCGGGGCGCAAATCCAGACTTCGCACCTGTGCTCACGAGACCGATCGCTTCAATGTCCTCACCGTCGACTTGCTCGCTGAGCCAGGTGCCGTTTCGACGTTGGAATTTTTCTTCGTCCAGCACGTACTGGAACCATAAGAACAGGGTCTTGTCAGGTTTCTTGGGAATCGGCATATACACATTGACCGATAGCCCCCAGGGATAGAAGTTCAGAGTTATGTTGGGAAAGATAAACCACCACAACGCAAACACTTTCCTTGTAGGATTCTTCGGGTCCCGGAACCTATTGGCTAGGAGCTGAGGGTCAAAGCCGTTCTCTTCGTCCCGTGCATAAGCCCACTGTAGAGCGCTGAACTTGTACAGCTCAGTCCGGTAGGAGGCCAGATCGATGGCATCGGCTAGTCCGCCTGGTCCCTTGTGAACAAACCTGATGTGGAAGTTGTCCATGTAGTTCCAAGCGTGCTGTTTCCAGTTTCCCTCAACCTCCCGAACCTCCCTGTCAAAACGATGTCTCCGGAGGCTAGCCAGTTTGAGTCCAGGTATGGATTGCTGAACGGTCTCTATGAACTCGCGGAAGGGTGCCAGCGGCTCGCCGGTAGAGACGAAGACCCATTGTCCCCACTCATCAACATGAACATTTCTCAGATGGTCCGATTCCCGCGGAAATCCATCCATCTTCTCAAACCCTACCTGGGAGACGAACCTCCCTTCGTTGTCAAATTGGCGTCCGTGTTGCGGACAGATTATCGCTCCTCCAACGCTCGACGATTCAACGAGGGGATGCCAAGCGTGGGTGCAAACGTTCGGAAAGCAGTTCAGCCTGCCATGTTGGCCTCGCTGGAGGAAGAACGGCTTTCCCAGAAGATTGAATGGGACCCGAGAACCAATTTTTCCAATAGGGTCTGTGGAAGTGGCAAGTCCGTCCTGGGAATCGTTTTCAACAGGCGCTAGCAGCCAGGTCTGAGCAAAGATAGTTCCAAGTTCCAGTTCGAGAAATTCTGGCCCCACAAACGCTGAAGCAGGTAAGGATTCGGCTCGACCAGTATTTGGGTCTACAAAGAATTTTTTCATCGGGAGAGTCTTTTTCATGAGGCTCAGATTCCTTCTCCTCTTCGTTCCTAGAATGTCAACTCTTCGGATGGTTGTGGTCACCAGATTGGAAAAAGAGCTTAAGGGAGCCTCATAGGTGGCTTTCGAGCAATGTCACCGTCAAGCTTCACCGTCGAGGTCGTCGTAGAGAACAAGCCCTTGGCTCGGGATCCTGAAGGAGAGACGATCCATCACAATCTGATTCTGAAGGGAGGCTATTCACAGGTGACAAATGTTCGAGCTGGCAAGTTCTTGCGCATGAATGTTGAAGCTAGCTCCGAGGAAGACGCTAAGCAACTCGTCCGGAAGCTCTGTGATGATCTCAGGATTTACAATCCAGCAGCGCATATCTGCAGAGTTAGGGTCGTAAGCTAAGAAAACGAGCAATCAAGGGTAATGATTTTCAGACCAGGCCTCATTCCTTCGACATTCTCTTGACACGACCCTGTCAAAAAAGGGCTTAATAGGCATCGAAATTCACTACTTTAGGAAACCAGGATAATGGTAAGGGTCGCTGTCGTACAGTTTCCCGGAAGCAACTGCGACCTAGACGCGCTAGAAATTCTCCAGAAAACCGTCATGGTCCCAACGGACCTCGTGTGGCACAAAGACCTGAAACAAGATCAATATGATGCGTACGTTCTGCCCGGAGGCTTCTCATACGGCGACTACCTCCGCGCCGGTGCAATAGCCGCGACCAGCCCGAGCCTAGAAACCATCAGAGAAGCAACAGACAATGGCAAGCCAGTCCTTGGAATATGCAACGGCTTCCAGATACTAGTCGAGGCCGGAATCCTGCCCGGCGCTGTCCTTCGAAATACTGGCCTACGATTCGTCTGCAAATGGACACGCCTCCGTATAGACTCCACCAGAACACCGTTCACAAAACTAGCGAGTAACGGAGCGACCCTGCGGATTCCAATTGCTCACAACGAAGGCCGATACTATCTCGACAACGATCAGCTTGCTGAACTGGATAGGGACGAGCAGATCGTTCTGCGATACGTTGACGAGAACAATACTCCGACAGAGGATTCGAACCCCAACGGCTCCATGGACAACATTGCCGGAATTTGCAACAAGGAAGGAAACGTGATGGGGCTCATGCCCCACCCCGAACGCGCCTCTATACCAATTCTAGCTCCGGACAATCATCCAGAAGGAAGGATAATCTTCGACTCAATGATCGAGACCCTCGAAGGAGGAGATAGTTGAAACCGGCAGACCGGGAGAAAATCGGCCGATGACTGAAGAGACTCGGTCTGTTCGCCGTCTGGTTCTGGGCATATTCTCCATCGCCCTAGGTATCGTCTCTCTTGTTGCCTTCTTCTCTGTTACCTACATCGCGGGCATCGGTTTCCTCGGCGGCTTCTATGGCTTCATATTGATAGCACTGGGCGTGGGCTTGATCCTTCCGAAGAAGGAGAAGACAACTGATTGACGGTAGGCGAGATTCAGAAGTTAAGAGAAGAGTTGAGGCACTTGTCCAAAGACAACACCGCGCTGTCAGGGATCATACTCTTTGCCATTGGAGTGGCGATTCTAGCAACCGTTTTGTCGCCTCTTCCGAGTTCAGGAGCTCGTGGGTTGAGCGCTGGGATTCTAATGGGAGTCGGTCTCTACCTGACCGTTAGAGGAGGAAACAAGGTTGGCACTAATTGAGGTTCAGCAATACGGCCCCGAGAGCGAGGAGGCAAAATAAGATTTGACAGAAGAAGCTGCCGCGAAAAAGAGAACGTCTCCGCGCGCCACTGCCCTAGTAGGAGGACTAATTGCTGGAGTTGTCGCCGGGCTCGTTGCTTACCTAATCGCTGGCCTCGTCGGGTTCATCATCGCCTTCATCATAGGAGCAATCACGGGTTCGCGCGCAACCCTCCTTGCTCTTCGAGGAAGAGAGCAGCCATCATGACCCGATCCGTCGTCGTGGAACCTCAAATCTTGCCCCTAGTGGAAGCTCAGAAGCCCAATCTCACAGACGAGGAGATCCGGTACGCGGTCAAGAAGCTCCAACGAGAGCCTAATGAGGTTGAGTGGGCTATGCTCGAAGCGCAGTGGTCCGAGCACTGCAGCTACAAATCCAGCAAACCACTCCTCAAACAACTCCCTAGCAAAGGACCCAGGGTTCTAGTCGGGCCCGGCTTCGACGCAGGCGTCATCGACATCGGCGACGGTTGGGTCGTAACCCTTCACATCGAGTCACACAACCACCCTAGTGCCATTGACCCGTACGGTGGAGCGGCCACTGGCGTCGGCGGTGTCGTCCGTGACATCCTAAGCCTAGGGACGCGTCCTATCGCTCTTCTAGATCCGCTCAGGTTCGGATCAATCGAGAGTCTTCACACCCGCTGGCTCTTCGACAACGTCGTCAGGGGAATAGCAGACTACGGCAACTGCATTGGCGTTCCGACAGTCGGCGGAGAGGTAGAGTTCGACCCTTCCTTCGAGCGAAACTGTCTCGTTGATGTCGCGTGCGTCGGTCTCGGACGAAAAGACAAGCTCGTCCTCGGCGAAGCTCGGAACCCAGGCGACCTCGTCTACCTTGTCGGGGGACGGACGGGACGAGACGGCATTCGTGGAGCAAGCTTCGCCAGCAAAACACTCACAAACAAGTCTGACACGGAACGATCCGCCGTCCAAGTCCCGGACCCCTTCACAAAGAAGCTCATCATCGAAGCGATACTGGAGGCCGTAAAGGCGAATATCGTTCAGGGAATGAAAGATCTCGGCGGAGGTGGCCTAACCTGCGGACTCTCTGAGATCGCCGCGAAGGCGGGAACAGGAATAGAGATTGATCTGAACAAGATTCAGACACGCGAGCCCAACATGCAACCCGCAGAGATCATGATATCCGAGTCACAAGAACGAATGGTCCTCCTAATCCGAGAGCAAGACGAGAGAAGACTCGTCAGTATCCTCGAGAAATGGGAGCTAGGATATGCAAACATAGGACAGGTCACCAATGACGGCCTCCTAACCATCCGGCGAGGAGAGGAAGTGGTTGCCAGAGCACCAGCCAGGTTCGTCGCCGAAGCGCCGCTCTCTCCCAGATCATCAAAGCGCCCTCTCTATCTTGATGCTCTCGCAAAGATACCTGAGCCAGCCATGCCTAAAGACCTCGGTCAATCACTCATCGATCTACTGTCTAGTCCGAACATTGCGAGCAAGGAGTGGATCTATCGCCAGTACGATCACGAGGTTGGCATCCGAACCATCGTCAAACCGGGAGAAGCAGATTCTGCGCTACTACGTCTTCCCAGCAGGCGCTCCCTCGCTCTCGCCACCGGCGGCAACAGCAAACAATGCTATGTGGACCCTTACTGGGGAACCGTGGGAGTTGTCTCCGAAGCATCCTGCAGTCTAGTCGCTGGAGGCGCGGAGCCTGTTGCGGTCGTCGATCATCTCCAGTTTGGAGATCCTGGGAATCCTGAAGTTTACTGGGCATTCAAAGAGGCAATTCGAGCCATCTCCAATTATCTCAGAGCCGTCGATGTCCCGTGTGTCGGTGGCAAGGTCAGCTTCTACAACGAAGACTCCATGAATCGCAAAGCGATCAAACCTTCGCCGGTCATCGCCGCCTTGGGACTGGTAGAACCGAAGACCCCGAAAATACTACAAGCCCTCAGAGAGGAGGAGGACGATCTCATCATCGTCGGAGACACTTCTGATGAATTGGGCGGGAGCGAATACTACGAACACATTCACAAGCTCACAGGCGGCCAGGTCCCCAAGGTCAACTTGAAGAAAGAGAAGATACTCCTCCGATCTCTGTTGAGGGTCCTGAGAAGCGGCCGTATAGAGAGCGCTCACGATATCTCGAAGGGTGGACTAGCCGTTGCGTTGGCCGAGATGTCCATTCAAGGCCGCAAGGGTTTCACCATTGACCTCGATAAGGTTCCTAACAAGACCAGCAGAATGGACAACCTGTTATTCTCAGAATCAAGATCGCGATTTGTCCTTGAAACAAAACCGAAGAACGCTGCCCGGATAGTCCGTTCGTTCAAACGGCTCGGAATACCTGCCGCACAGGTCGGAACTGTAACGGACAACGAGATCGAGTTTCTCTCGAAAGGACAACCGATCATCAGAATTCCCGTCGTTGAAGCTTCAAGGGCCTGGTCAGAAACAATCCCGCGGGCAATGGAGGCGACGCTATGAAAGAGCACTGTGGCGTCCTAGCCATTTACTCTATGCAGAACAGGCCTGTTGTCGAGCGTATCGTCAAGGGACTCGCAGCCCTACAGCACCGAGGCCAGGAATCATGGGGAATAGCAGTACCCGGCGAGCCCATCCTCAAGGGCTTAGGCCTAATCGGCCAGGGCGCCGATGCCAATGCGAAGAGGATTCTCAGCTTCACCAGCAATCGCGGAATAGGACATGTGCGCTACTCGACCCGCGGACGGACGACACTGGAGAATGCGCATCCGCTCGACATCCGCGGTGAATTTGCAATCGCCCAGAACGGGACCATCGCGAACACGGAAGATCTCGAGCCCATAGTCCAGAGAGAATTTCCAATCCTAGGCTCGACAACAGACACGAAGCTTGCTGGATACCGTCTCCTCCAACACTATCGCGCTGAACAGGATTGGACCCGCGCGTTTCACAAGCTGAGCAAAGAGCTGAGCGGTTCCTACAGCTTCGTCATCATAACCCACGACGGCGAGGTTCTAGCGGCTCGGGACGAAGCAGGCTACAGACCGCTCTGTCTCGGATACGATCCTGAAACAGACACCCATATCGTTGCGAGCGAGAGCTGCGCCTTGACAGCGCTCCAAGCCGACTTTGTCCGGGACATTCAACCCGGCGAGCTAGTCAGCCTGACCAAAGACGGTCTCAGAATAACAAGGTTCGCAGAGGCACCACGGCACTATCACTGCCCGTTCGAGTACACTTACTTCGGTCATCCTAGCAGCAAGATTGACGATCACTACGTCTACGATGCTCGACGAAAGCTCGGTAGAGTCCTCGCCCGAAAATATCCGTTCAAAGCCGATGTTGTCATTCCCGTTCCCGACTCTGCGAGGCCCGCAGCCCTCGGCTATTCCGAGGAGAGCGGCATACCCATGGAAGAGGGCTTGATGAAAGACCGCTACCGGAGAAAGGGAAGCCTCCGCAGCTTCATCGAGCCCACAGCCAAGAGCCGGGAAGAGATCGTTCGCGAGATCATAACCATCAAACCCGTCGTCGACGGCAAAGACGTCATCGTGGTTGATGACAGCATCGTCCGCGGAACCAGCAGCAGAAACATCGTCCAATCCCTCCGAGACGCAGGAGCAAAGAAAGTCTACATGGTCGTCACCTTCCCACCCATCCGCCACCCGTGCTACATGGGGATCGATTTCCCGACGAGGGAGGAGTTGCTTGCGAACAAGGCAGACGGCGAAACGCTCAACATTGTCGAGCTCAACAGGAAAGTCGCCCGTGAAATCGGCGTCGACGGCTTAGGCTACAACGACATCAACGGTTTAAGCGAGGGAATAGGCCTTGGCAAGGACGAGATGTGTTTCGCCTGCGTCACCGGAGAATACCTCGGTCTGAAGAAGGACCCTGTGCTTCGGACCCGGGAAGAAATGAAGGCCTAGCCTAGCAATGCCAGGGCTAGTCGGCTTTTACACGTTCGGCGAAGGACGAGAAAACTGGGACGCATCACACTTCATCCGCTACGGACTCAGCGCCCTCCAAGGACGAGGACAGGAATCCGTTAGCCTAGCAGCGATTGGACCAGGAGGTACTCTACACACTCTCGGAGGAAAAGGTGGTGTTGAGGAATTCTTCCGCAACAACAAGACAAGCATTCCAAAAGGCTTCGTCGGAATCGGGCAAACATCCTCCTACAGCGATGACCATCTAGTCCACGTCAAAGCGCCCTACGAGCTGGTTCTCGCACTTGACGGCAAGACAGACCTCCACGAATACCGTGATGAAGCCACCAAGCTCTTCGCCCGACAACTCTCACAACTCCTCCACAGCGAGAAGGAACCGCTCAAAGCAACTTCAATGCTCATCAACAAGATTGGAGGCGGGTACTCCTTCATCGCCCTGACCCACAAACAAGAACTCATCAGCGGAAGAAACCCACTCGGCGTAAAGCCACTGGAAACAGGGAGCGTTGGCTTCGACATTGCAGCAGTCGCATCCGAGACATGTGCCCTCGACGTGATGGGCATTGACCACACCGGACCCGTGGAGATTGGAGAAGTCATCATGTTCACCCCCGAGGATATCCGTGGGAACGCCCCTGCAAGTGACGCGGGTAACTTCTGCAGCTACGAGTACGTCTACCTCGCAAGGCTCGATAGCAAAGTCAACACTCTTCCGGTAGCGAGGGTTAGAAACAACATCGGCAGAGAATTAGCCAGAGCTCACCCGGCGAAGGCTGACGTGGTAGTTGGCGTGCCGGAGACTGCGTTCCCGATTGCCAATGGATATAGTCAAGAGTCCGGTCTTCCGCAGGAACTTGGCTTCGTGCGAACTGGAGAGAACATTCGGGCGGCTCTTGAGCCAACACAGAAAGAACGTCTCGTGGGAGTCCAGCTAAAGCTCAATCCTGTTAAGAGCGCGATCGAGGGCAAGGACGTTGTATTAGTTGACGATAGTGTCGTCAGGGGAAATACTCTACGAAACACGGTTCTCAATCTAAAACGCAACGGCGCGAAACAAATACACGTTCGAATTGGAAGCCCATCACTCATCTCACCATGCCCGTATGGAGTCGAGATTCCGTCCAGAGACGAACTGGTCTCCAGCAGCCTGAACGAGAAAGAACTCGCGAATCATGTCGGGGCCGACAGTATATCGTTCTTGACCGTTGAAGAACTCCAGCACGCGATAGGCGTTCCAAAACAGAGTCTCTGCATGCGCTGCTTCGAGAACGGAGGCGCGGCACGATGAGAGTAATGGGGGTAGGCGGAGGGGCTCGTGAACACGCGATTGCATGGAAACTGAGTCTCAGCGATCACAAACCCGAGATATTCTGGGTCGCTGAAAACCGGAACCCGGGAATCGACAAGATCTGTAAAGTCAATCAGGGAGAACTTCGTACCGGCAGAACAACGGATCCGAAGACGATTGTAAGGTCAGCCCGGGGCTGGGGAGTCGACATGGTGGTAGTGGGACCCGAGGAGCCTGGCTTTCATGGAATACCAGATGCGCTAGAGAAAGAGGGCATCCAATGTATCGGCGCTAGCCAAGATCTCTCGATCATAGAACGTTCGAAAGCCGACCTCCGACGTCTACAGTGGGAGAATAATCTCCCGGGCAAGCTTCTCTTTCGAACCTTCAAGAACGCACGAGAAGCCTCTGACTATATTAGGAAAAACATCGACAGGCAACCCTGGCTGCAGAATATCGTCATCAAGCCCGCCCGCCAATCCGGCGGAAAGGGTGTCAAGCTGATCGAAGATCGTCTGGCGTATCTTCACGATGACAAGGCGCGTTTCAAAGAAGCCTACTTCGACTCTCTCCAATCAAGCATGGCCGCCTACTCTGATATCGAGGACAAGATTCTGGTCGAGGAGAAGGCCTGGGGTCCTGAGTATTCGTTGCAGTGCTTCACGGATGGCAAAACCGTTCTAGGCACCCCTCTTGTCCAGGATAACAAGAGCGCTCACGAGGTTGACAGCGGACCCGAAACCGGCGGAATGGGTAGCATATCAGGTCCCGACTTAGCTCTCCCATTCATTACTAGCGAGGAATATGACAAGTCGCTCAAGATCGTCGAAGGAATCGTCGAGGCAATCCAGAAGAAAAAAGGCAAATCTTACCATGGCATGGTCGGCGGGCAGATGATGCTTACAGAGAACGAGGGACCGACAATTATCGAGATGTACTCTCGACTCGGCGATCCTGAAGCTCTCAACATGCTTGCGATGCTCAAGACAGACATCATCGACATCTTCCAAGCCATCATTGAGCGGCGACTGTCAAAACTGAAGCTCGAATTCACTAACGAGGACGCGGTGGTCGTGAAGGTCGTCGCTCCAAGCGGCTATCCGGAAAAGAAGGACAAAGCCAAAGGGCACCCGGTCCAAGTCTTTGAGACAAACATCAAACGAAATGGCTGCTACCTCTTCTGGGGAAACGCTGACCTCCAAGAGAACGGCGAGGTGGTCACGGGGGGCTCCCGTCTTCTCGCGTTGATGGCAATGGATCATACTCTACCTCCAGCCAGCGCTCGGATCGAGAAGACAGCGTCGAGCATTCAGCTAACTGATGGGTGGGGACTCTATCATCGAAGCGACATAGGCTCGGAACAACTTATTGCGAAGAGACGCGACTCAGCGGAGCAAGTCCGTCGGCTCTACAAGTACAGGGAAGAACGCGGGACTCTTGGAAAGAGAATGGAATGGGTTCCAAAAGTTGGCAGGGTCGATCCTTCACAACTATTGCTGAAAGAGATGTATGGACTCGAAAAGGCCTAACTAAATGGTCCCGATCGGCGTCTTGGCGTCGGGACGCGGTTCTAACCTTAACGCAGTGCTAGAAGCGGTCGATAAGCACTATCTCACCAAGTGCGAGGTCAAGATCGTGATCAGCAACCGACCCAACGCTCCAGCTCTCGAGATAGCAAGGAAACACCATGTTGAGACAATCACACTAGACGACAAGGGAGTCCCTAAGAAAAACTGGGACTATGACCAGAAGACTGTCGCCGCTCTACAGTCGCGCGGGGTGGCGCCGAAAACCGGGCTCATTGTACTCGCAGGCTATCTCCGGATCCTCAGCGAACAGTTCGTTGATCTTTATCCTCGAAGAATCATAAACGTACACCCTGCGTTGCTTCCGTCCTTTCCCGGTTTGGACGCACAAAAGCAGGCCCTCGACCATGGAGTCAAAGTTACTGGCTGCACCGTGCACTTTGTCGACAGGGAAGTCGATCACGGTCCAATAATTCTCCAGACGCCAGTTGCGATCCGCGACGATGATACCGTGGAAACTCTTTCTGGCCGGATCCTTAGAGAAGAGCACCGAATTCTTCCCGAGGCACTCCGACTCCTTACAGAGGATCAGTTGAAGGTAGATGGAAGGAGGGTTCTCTTCAAGAGTTGACAGCAATACTAATGGATGGAAAACTGGTGGCTGGAGAGGTCAAGAAACAGGTCGCCCAACAAGTCCAACAACTGGAAAAACATGGCACTACGCCTGTTCTCGCCACAGTTCAGGTCGGCGATGACCCTGCCAGCGCTTCCTATCTCAAAGCCAAGCACAAAGCGGCTGACGAGGTTGGAATAAGATCCGAGAGCCACCACCTTCCCGCTGATACTTCCCAGGACAAACTGGTAGCATTGCTTGGCCAGCTCAACACTAACCCTAAGGTCAACGGAATACTCGTCCAGGTGCCACTGCCCCCAGGCTTCAACGAGGAAAAGGTAATCGAGAGAATCATCCCCTACAAGGACGTTGACGGACTACACCCCATCAACGCTGGAAAACTGGCTTCGGGCTATGAGGAGCTTGTTCCCTGCACGCCGAAAGGCGTCATCAAACTCCTGAACTACTACAAGGTTCCAATCGCTGGGTCAAGGGCTGTAATCATTAACCGAAGCAATCTGGTGGGTAGACCCCTAGCCAACCTCCTCCTTAACAGAGACGCGACCG
>Ga0209057_1001427_pt1 | contig 19263 bp, 19 predicted proteins | sample GraSoiAngelo_146_FD_185903 | JGI IMG/M metagenome (GOLD analysis project Ga0209057, IMG submission 185903) | Grasslands soil microbial communities from the Angelo Coastal Reserve, California, USA - 14_1009_05_30cm (SPAdes) (version 2) | ecosystem: Environmental > Terrestrial > Soil > Grasslands ... | reverse complement strand
GAGCGCGCATGTCAGCGCGGCGAAGGTGGCGCTCACGCCTGATCCGGGTTTCGAATGCAGCGCGAGCATCGACGCGAATGGCCTCAAGGGGACGTTCAGCTGCCGCGGTCTGCTGAAGGGAGCGACGGATTACGTCGCGAACCTCCGCCTCACGACCGCGGCCGGCACCTTTCCTTTCGAGCACCGCTTCAAGACCATGGGCGACCGACTGACCGACGTGAAGTGGTTCACCGAGTTCGAGGATCCGACGGGGGAGCCGCTCTCCTGCGCGGCGGCCAGCTGCCGGATCATCCAGAACTACACGGCGGGCAAGGACCCGCTCACCGCGCAGGCGATCCTCGACCTCGGTCGGCAGTTCAATCGGAGCAACGATCCCGGCCTCGATCCCGTCGCGATCGCCACAGTCCTTCAGCGGATGGACGCGGGCAACCACTACCACTACTACCGCTACGACACGCGCGAGGACGCGACCGGCGCGGCGGTGTACTGGCTCGTGCGCAGCGGGAAGCCGGTCATGGTCATCAGCCTCGCCGGGCAGCACGGCCCGGTGCTCGTCGGGTTCCAGGGAACGTTCGGCACCTATTACGACGACCCGAGCAACCGGATCACCGGCGTCGTCGTCGAGGATCCGCAGCGCGGCGACCTGAACCCCCTCACGCAGAACCACCGGCCGGACATCTCCCGCTCAGCGGGGTTCCAGGCAGGTCAGCTCATTGGACTCGACGCGTGGTACGGCGAGGAGTGGTGGCTCCGGTTCCCGTATCCCGCGTCGATCAAGATGCCCGACGGTTCATTCCAGAACATCGAGCGCAACGACGGCGCTTATCCGACCCCGCATTGGGAAAAGAAATTCGTGATCCTGGTCGACGACGGCGACGGAGATAATCCGCCCGACCGCGAGGGGCGAGTGAAGTTCCGCTGAGCGAGGCCGGAGACAGCTGCGTGTTCTGTCGGATCGTCGCTCACACCGCTCCGGCGACGATCCACTACGAAGATGCCGATATCGTCGCCTTTGACGCGGAGCCGGCCGCGACGGCGCTCCACGTGCTCGTCGTACCGCGCAGGCACATTCGCTCGGTCGCCGAGCTCGCCGACACGGAGCTCGCCGGACGGCTTGTGCTCGTCCCTTCGAGGATCGCGGCCGAGGCCAGGGCCGAGAGCTTTCGCCTTGCCACCAACTCCGGCGCTCCGCTTCAGGATGTTTTCCACCTCCACTGGCACGTCATGGCCGACGGCGCCATGGGGCATCCGGCGGGGATAGCGTTCTCGAGGCCGCCGCAGGAATCGTGAATACTGGTCGGTAATGGCGAAGCGCACGGTGCGCAGGCCGACGAAGGCCCGATCAAGTGCCACCAAGGCGCGGGCCAAGCGTGTGCCGAAGACCCATCCGCTCGTCGATCAGCTCCGCTTCACCCGGAGCGAGTGGCTGCGCGGGTTGAAAGGACTCAGTGAGGAGGGGGCCGCGCGACACTTCGGCCCGATGAATTCGATCGGCTGGATCGTCGGCCATCTGACCTGGCAGGAGCAGCGTTACCTTTTGGACCGGCCGCAAGGGATCATGCTCCGAGAGGACATCCAGAAAGAGTTTTTCTCCGGCGCGCCCATGACCACACCCTCATTCGCCGAGATGCTGAAGGCGTGGCGCGCAATTACGAGGGCCGCGGATCCATTCCTCGACCAGCTAACGACCGAAAAGCTGCTAGTGGATCTGCCGTTCAACGGCAAGCGCTCGGGACAGAGTCAGGGCTCCGCGATACGGCGCATGACGTACCACTACTGGTTTCACATCGGTGAGATTCAGGCGATCCGCCAGCAGATCGACAACGCCGGACTGCCGCAGTACGTCGGCAACATAGAGGGCAAGGCGCCGTACCGTCCGGAGTGATCCTTAGGGCGGCGTCAGCTCGACCGCGAATGCGACGCTGGTGTCGCCGTGATCCGTCACCCGCGACCATCCGAGTGATATGAGCAGGTAGTACCTGCCGTCGCGCATCAGCTGCGACGTGTACGACCGGTCGCTACCGCGGAGCTCGAACGATTCCGCCGGTCGACCGGTCTGCGTCTCGCCTTCCCAGATGTCGCCGTGGATCCGATCGACCTCCGCGCCAGCTGAGAAATCGAGCCGGACCGGAGACGCCGCGCGGACCGGGGTCAACGGCGCCACAGGCGCCAGGCTGTCGCCGCAGACGCCGCTGCACCCGCCGGTTTGACAGTAGCTCCCTTCGCGCGACCCGGGCACGTTCGTGCCCGCGATCGAGAGGCCGGCCGTCGGCCGCGGCAGGCTGCAGGATGCAAGGAGCAGGAGAAGGACGACCGCGCAAAGGCGTCGGCGGCCGCGCATCAGCGCGCGCTCCGGAGCGACACCGGAGGAACGTAGTCTCCGACAAGCTCGCGATGCCACCACGCGCCGCTCTCGCGGTGCTCCTTCGGTGTCGTGAACCGGTAGAGATATAGGAGCGCCCGGACGAATCGCGGCGGGCGACCGCTGAACGGATTTGTACGGAGCAGTCGGAGCGTCGGGCGGTCGCCATCGAGGAGCTTCGCGAGGAGCGGCACGAACCACTCGTGGTACATCGGCGACGACATCGCCGCGAACCACATGAGCCAATCCAAGCGCAGGTGGTACGGCGCCACCTGCGGCGGCCGGCGCTTGAGGTCGCCCGGCTTTCCCTTGAACTCGTACTCGCGCCACACGGTGTCCGAGGTGAGCACCGGGTCCGCGGTCCCTTCGATCACGATCTCGAACCGTTCTTTGGTGACCGAGCCGAACGCGCCGTAAGTGCCGACGATGTGGAAGGGATCGAAGCTCGCGTTCATGATCTGCCGCCTCGAGAGCAGGTTTCGAGCCGGGCGATAACTGAGGAGCAGGATGAGCGCGGTGAATGCGAGAACGATCGCGAGATACCAACCCGGACTGCTCTGCGGCCCGTACGGGGTCAGCGGGAAGACGCGTCCGAGCGCCGCGTTATCGAAGGCCGAGATCGCGAGCGCGATGGTGACAAAGTTCAGCCAGGCGAAATTTCCCGAGACGACGAGCCACGACTGCGTCGCCACGATCACGATCCCCGCGAGCGTCGCGATCGGCTGAGGAAGGAAGAGGAACCACGGGACGACGAGCTGGGCGAAGTGATTGCCGAGCACTTCCATCCGATGGAGGCGCTTCGGCAGGCGGTGGAAGTACCAGCTCAGCGGATTGGGCATCGGCTGAGTCTCGTGGTGGTAGTAGAGGCAGGTCAGATCGCGCCAGCACTGGTCCCCGCGCATCTTGATGAGCCCGGCGCCGAACTCGACGCGGAACAGAAGCCAGCGCATGAGCACGATGAGGCTGAACTGCGGCGTCGTCGTGGCCGGACCCAGGAAGATCGTGAGGAAGCCGGCTTCCAGCAGGAGCGACTCCCAGCCGAACGAGTAAAAGGTCTGGCCGACGTTCACGATCGAGAGATAGAGCACCCACAGCATCGCGAAGATCAGCATCGATGCGAACGGGATCGGGAAGTCGTCGCCGTCGAACAAGCCGATGATGGCGACCACCGACAGGACGACGCCGGTCCAGGCGACGACGAGGAGCTTGCGATCCGAATAGCCGAATAGATGAAAGAGGGTCGGCGACGTGCGGAAGGGGACGGCACGGATGAAGTCCGGCGCCGGGAGCAAGCCGTGCTCGCCGAGGAGCGGCCGAAACTGGTTGACCGTCACAAGGAAGGCGACCAGGTAGATGACGCCGAGCGCGCGTTCGAAGACGAAACGGGTCAACCAGTAATCGGGTGCCGCGAGCCAGTCCATGGCGGCGGCTACGCTACGCGCGCCGTGGACCCGGCAGGGAGCACGACGCGCGCGCTGGCCGAGGCCGATGACCTCGAGCTCGTGACGACGGGTCGTGTCACCGGGCGACCGCACTCGGTCCGTCTGCGTTTCGCGTACGAGGATGGCGTCGTGTGGCTACGCACCGGCGAGCGCCCGTCGGCCCCTGACGCGCGCGGGGTGCGGCGTCGAACGAAGGCCGAACGGGAGACCGACTGGTTTCGCAATCTCGAGCACGATCCCCACGCCCGGGTCCGCATCGCGGATGCCGAGCTTCCCGCCGTCTACGAGCCTTCGGCCGACCCGGCCGCGGATCTGCGGCGGTCGGTGGAGCTCCTGCGGCTGAAATACGGGGCAGAGTGGGTCGCCGACTGGTACCTCGAAATCGGACGGATCCCGGTAAAGCTCCGTCTGGTGCCTGAGCACTCTTTTGAAGAGGGTCGACAATGGTGAGGATGACCCGCCTTCATCTCGTGCTCAGGGGAGCTGCCGCACTCTCACTCGCTCTGGGCGGGTTCGGCCTCGGCACCACCGCACTCGGAGCGGACGGTCCCGCACCGGTCCTCGTCGGTCACATCGACGGCGAGATCAATCCGATCACCGCGCGCTACGTCGACCGCGTGGTCTCGGACGGGGAATCCGATAACGCCGCGGCGGTCGTCTTCGTGATCGACACGCCGGGCGGGCTCATCGACTCGACGTACCAGATCACGGCGCGTTTTCTGGCCACACGCGTTCCGATCGTGACCTTCGTCGCGCCGGCCGGGGCGCGGGCGGCTTCCGCCGGCACGTTCATCACGATGGCCGGCCACGTCGCCGCGATGGCGCCGGCGACGAATATCGGCGCGGCGCACCCGGTCGATTCGAGCGGCGGCGACATACAAGGCGACCTTCGCCTCAAGGCCGAGAACGATGCGGTCGCGCATATCGTCAACATCGCGAAGACGCGAGGGCGTAACGAGCAATGGGCCGAGGACGCCGTCCGCAAGAGCGTCAGCGCGCGCGTGGACGAAGCGGTGGCCATGAAGATCGTCGATCTCCAGGCGAACGACGTCTCCGACCTTCTCACCAAGATCGACGGCCGCACAGTGACGACGTCCGCGGGCTCCGTGACGCTCGCCACCAAGAACGCGCCGGTCGTCGACGACGGCCAGAACCCCTTCGAGACGCTCCTGCACTTCGTCGTCGACCCGCAGATCGCGGTCCTGCTCTTCACTCTCGGCACCTACGGCCTGATCTTCGAGCTCTCGAATCCGGGCCTCATCTTCCCGGGGATCATCGGCGTGATCGCGATCATCCTCGCGCTCTTCTCGTTCGGCACTCTCGACGCGAACGGTGCGGGAGTCGCGCTGATGGTGTTCGCGCTTCTGCTGTTCGTCGCCGAGATCAAGGTTCAAGCGCACGGGCTGTTGACCGCCGGCGGCGTTGCGGCGCTCCTCATCGGGCTCATCATCGTGTTTCCCCCGTTCCGCCCGACCTTCCCCGGCGTGCGCCAGAGCGTTGAACCGCTCGTCGTGATCTTTGTCGTCGGCCTGACGGCGATCTTCTTCGGAGTGGCTCTGCGCACCGCTCTGCGGCCGCTACCCGTTGTGAGCGGCGCGTCGTTACTGGTCGGTGCGATCGGCGTGGCGAAGACCGACATCGCGCCCCGTGGCATCGCCCATGTGGCCGGCGAGGATTGGACCGTGGTGAGCGAAGGGGGAGACGTCCCGAAGGGCGGCGCGGTGCGAGTAAAGCGTGTGGACAGCGTGCGGCTTATCGTCGAACCGGCGCGGGGCGCCGAAGGAAAGGGAGCGGCCTAATGAATGTGACCCTCGTCACGGTCGGGATCCTCATCGTCATTTTGATCCTCGCGTTCCGCGCGATCATCCACATCGTCCCGGAGTACCAGCGGCTGATCGTCTTCCGGCTGGGGAGCTTCGAAAAGACCGCCGGCCCAGGCATCGTTCTGCTGCTGCCGCCCCCGGTCCAGAGCGTCGCGCAGACCGTGGACCTGCGGGAATTCGTGGTGGAGATCCCGCAGCAGACCTGCATCACGAAGGACAATGCGCCGATCTCCATCGACTTCCTGATCTATCAGAAAGTGGTCGAGCCGAAGGACTCGTTCCTGAACATCCAGAACTTCCGTCAGGCCATCCAGGGCATCGCGACGACGACGTTGCGTGCCGTCGTCGGCAACATCCCGCTCGACGATGTGCTGGCCAAGCGCGAGCAGATCAACGAGGAGCTTCGGGTAAAGCTCGACGACATCACCCACCGTTGGGGCGTCAAGGTCACCAACGTCGAGATCAAGGAGCTGACTCCGCCGCGCGATGTCCAGGAGGCCATGAACCGGCAGCTGACTGCGGAGCGGACCCGCCGCGCCTCGGTCACGGAGGCCGAAGGCAAGAAGGCGTCGGCGATCCTCGTCGCGGACGGCGCGAAGCAGGCGGCGATCCTCGAGGCCGAGGGTGCGCGGCAGGCCGCGATCCTCCGTGCGGAGGGATTTGCCCTCGCGCTCTCGACAATCAACGCCCAGGCCATGAACGCCGACGCCCGCACGATGACCCTTCAGTACTTCAACACCCTCAACCAGCTCGGGTCGTCGCCGGCCACGAAGTTCATCATCCCGACCGAGTTCACAAGCCTCGCCGGACCCCTCGCCGGCATCATGGCCGCACGAGGCGACGGCGAAAAGAAGTAGCCCGTTAGTCGAATCGACTAGCGCGGAAGATGCGGCGCCACGCTCGGCCAGAGCGCGTGACGGCCGCCTCTTCCGCGCGGGCCGGGACGGCCATGGGCCGGGCCCGTGGTCGCGCAGGGAAGGGTGAATACACGCGGGGTGGCATCCGCCACGACGCGGATGCCACCTCGACGTGCTGTGGTGATGGGGAGGGGGACTCCCCTTGACGGAAGGACAAGAAAAGTGCGGATGCGGCTGCCACGGTGCACCCCTAGAAACCAGTTTCGAACAGGCGTTCGCATAATAGAACGTACGTTCGCCATGTCAAGAGCGCGGATACTCGAACCCTGAGCACCGTCCTCGGGGCAGATCTTTTGCCCCAACGGCCCCGGTCGGTCCGCGAACGAGCGGAGCGGGATGGCCACATCCTCGAGCCGGCGTGGACGGGCACCAGGGTCCTCGTCCGGGTCGGCCACCCGGAGCCGCATTTCATCGGTTACGAAGGAAAAGTGATCGGGCCGCGCGAGCTTTACGACGCGATCGTCGCCGAGACCCAGTGCGGCACTGCGATCATCGACGGCGTCCTCGTCGAGGGCTGGAAGGACGAGAGCGATCTCGAAATGGACGAGCACGGCAACGCGTACACGCGGCAGTTCGGAGCCCGGCAGATCTTCGCGGCCTTCGATCTGCTTGAGGTCGACGGCGAGTCGCTTCTGGAGATCCCGCTTCTCGAACGGCGGCGGCACCTGGAAGGCGTCCTCGCGCCCAGCCCGAATGTGCGGCTGACGCCCTACGTCACGCGCGGGTTGCGATCCTGGCGTGACACGCTCCAGGCGCAGGGCTTTCGCCGCGTCGTGCTCAAGAATTGGAACAGCGCGTACACGCCCGGCAAGACGACCGATGATTGGCTCGTGCTCGAAAAGCTGAAAGCGGCGACACCATGACGCCTCGGAGGAACTCGTGAAAGTCAATACCGCGGTCATCGACCACACCCAGCGCGATCCGTGGGAGGTCGCCCTCGAGCAATTCGGCATCGCGGCAGACAAGCTCCACCTCGATCCGAATATGCGCCGCATCCTCAGCACCACTCAGCGAGAGCTGACCGTGCATTTTCCCGTGCGGATGGCCGACGGTGTCGTGCAGGTGTTCACCGGCTACCGCGTCCAGCACAACACCACCCGCGGTCCCGGCAAGGGCGGCATCCGCTACCACCCATCGGTGTCATTGAACGAGGTGAAGGCCCTCGCCATGTGGATGACGTGGAAGTGCGCTGTGGTCGGGATCCCGTACGGGGGCGCGAAGGGCGGCGTCGTCTGCGATCCCAAAGGCATGAGCGCGCAGCAGCTCGAGACGCTCACGCGCCGCTACACCACGGAGATCGAGCTCCTCATCGGTCCGGACCGCGACATCCCGGCGCCCGACGTGAACACGAACGCCCAAACGATGGCCTGGATCATGGACACGTACTCGATGCACCACGGGTACACGGCGCTTGCCGTGGTGACCGGAAAGCCGCTCTCCATCGGCGGGAGCGAGGGCCGGAACGAGGCGACGGCGCGCGGGGCCGTGTACACGATCATCGAGGCAGCGAAGCACCTGAGCATGGATCTGGAGGGCGCGCGCGTTGTGGTCCAGGGATTCGGCAACGCGGGCAGCTTCTCCGCCAAGCTCATGGCCGAGCTCGGTGCGGTGATCGTCGGCCTCTCCGACACGAGCGGCGCCATCGCCAATTCAAAGGGCCTTGATCCGAACCGCGTCGATGCCTACAAGAGGGAGACCGGCGCCGTCACCGGGTTCCCTGGTGCGGAGCGGATCTCGAACGCGCAGCTCCTCGAGCTCGACTGCGACATCCTCATTCCGGCGGCGATCGAAAACCAGATCGGTGAGCACAATGCGCCGCGGATCAAGGCGAAGGTCATCGCGGAGGCTGCGAACGGGCCGACAAGCCCCGAGGCCGACCGCGTTCTTTTCGACAAGGGCGTCTTCCTCATCCCCGACATCCTTTGCAACGCCGGCGGAGTCACCGTGAGCTACTTCGAGTGGGTGCAGGACCTCCAGAACCTCTTCTGGCGCGAAGCGACGATCAACGCGCGGCTCAAAGAGGTAATGGTGAAGTCGTTCAACGATGTCCTCGAGACATCGAAAAAGCACAAGGTCGACATGCGGACCGCGGCGTACATGGTCGCGGTCGGACGAGTCGCCGAAGCAACGTTGACGAGAGGGATCTATCCCTGAAGTAGGCGAGCGTGGTCGCTGAGGTCACGGTTCTGGTTCTGGCCCCGATTGGCGTGTGGCTTCTCTACGTCCTGGCCCGGAGGGTCTACCTGCGCGAACAGATCAAGCGGCACGGCGTTCTGACAGACGCGACGGTCGTCGATGTGTACGTGGTTCCCGAGAGGGGCGGTGCGCGGATGGTCGCCGTGTATGAGTACCTCGACCAAGCAGGAGGGTCGCACAAAGGCGAGAGTCCCGAGCTCATCGATGATGCCCATTCGGGCGCGATCCCTGGGAGTCGTTGCAAGATCCGGTTCGACACCGATCATCCAGAGCGGAGCGTCTGGATCTCGGACGCCTCTTCCGCGCTGCCGCTCGCCTGAGCGAGCTAGCGAAAAGAGAGCGGCGCGACGAGCTGCGCTCCAGACATCGGCAGCGCGATGGTGCGGCCGCTCGCCAAATCGATGGTCATGGCGCTGAAGCCTCCGTCGAACGTAACGAACGCGAGAGCGCCGTCGGAGCTCACAAGGAGATCCTTCGCGATCGGCAGTCCTCGCGCGACGATCCGGCGATCGCCGCCGCCCTTTGGCCAGAGCTCGAGGCGGTCCGCAACGAGAACGACGATCTCGTCTGTGGTCGGCCGCCACCGTGCGAACGAGATCCGCTCGCCCGAGACTGCGCCGAACTCGAGGTGCTGCGTGTATGACGCGAGCGTCCAGACCCGGATCACGGTCGCGTTCAGCACGCCGAGCACGTCGTTGCCGCTCGCGACGATCGTGCGTGCCGGAATGCCGCCGTCCATCGGGACGCGCGCGCTGAGAGCGTCCTCGCCGACGACGGCCCAGGCGATGCCCATGCCGTCCGCGCCATAGACGCAGGCGCCGACCAGACGCGAAACGCGGTCCCATCCCGCCGGCCAGTACTGGCTTCCGTCGGTGATGCGGGAGATCTCGTGGATCGACCGCGTCGGCGTGTCGACGACGCGAAGTGCCGAGAAGGGTCCCGGAGCCTCCGCGCTGCCGGAGCGGCCGCTCGACTCGACGACCACGAGGATCCCGGTCCGGTCGGAAGACCAGACCGCAGCGGCGCCGCGCTCGGTGTCGAGGACGGTCGCGAGTGTCGTGTCCTGATCGGGAGCGGTGACGTCGAAGACGCGCAGCTCCCGAGTGGCTCCCTCGGATGTCACCCAGTAAGCCACGCGCCTACCTGTTCCGGATACCGCCCCGATGAAGCCTTGCCCGCGTAGCTGGTCGATCGCGACGGGATCGGTCTCCCGGCGGAGCTCGGCCGGCAGGCTCGGTCCGGAAAGCGCAATGAATCCGCGCGAGTCCGAGAGCAGCGGGCCAGAGGGGGGTGGGGCGACGGTGGGGCTCGGCCGGTCGGACGGGGTCGGGCTCGGCGTTGATTCCCTGCGGAGCGCTGCGGTGCCTCCGGCTAGGCCCGCCAGCAAGACGATGACGATAAGAAGGCCGATCCAGAAGAAAACTGCCTGGGCGTCTCGACCACGCACTGGCCACCGCTAGCCCGCACGGCCGGTGCCAGCGGCTACAGTGGCGCTCGCGCCGCCCGGACGGGGCGCCAGCAAACATCGCCAGACGGGCGGCTAGATCGGCGAGCACCGCTGGACCGGATCCTCATCGCGGTCGACCTCGAGACAACCGGGTACGAGCCAGAGAACGAAGAGATCATCGAGATCGGCGCGATCCGTTTGACCGTTTCGCCTGATGGCTCCGTGAGGCTCGGCGAGGGTTTCCTCACGTTCGCCGACCCTGGCCGTCCGCTCACGCCGCCGATCGTGCGGCTGACCGGCATTCGCGACGAGGATCTGCGCAGCGCGCCGTCTATTGCTGAGGCGGTTGCGCTCTTCGTCGCGTTTGCGTTCCAAGATGGCCCGCCGACTTTCGTCGGTCACAACGTGGGCTTTGATGTGGCCTTCCTCGAGCGTGCCGGCATGCCTGCTGATTCCGAGACACTGGACACGGCCGAGCTGGCTTCGATGCTCCTCCCGTCCGCGTCGAGCTATGCGCTGCAACGCCTGGCCGCTGACGCGGCGATCGTTCCCGACGCCGCACACCGCGCGCTCGACGACGCGATCACGTCCGCGCTCGTCCTCGGCCACCTCGCGCGCATCGCCCGCGAGCTGCCCGCCGATGTCATGAGTGAGATCGCAGCCCTGAGCGAGCTGATTGGACCGAGCACGGCCGAGTTCTTTCGCGATGCCGCGAGAATGGCGACCCGCGATGCGTGGGCGGATGATCCTCTGCCAAAAGAGCGACGCGGGGATCTCCTGAACGAGCGGCCCCTGGCAGGCCGAACATTGCGATCCCACGAGGGGCCGAGTGAAGGAGATTCCCGCGGCGCTCGCCTCCACGAGGGGCCGAGCGAGGAAAAACCCCGCGATGCTCGCAACCCGGCGGCACTTTCGGTCGACGCCGTCTTCGCAGCTGACGGCCCACTCGCGAAGAAACTCGCAGGCTACGAGGATCGTCGGGAGCAGCGCGAGCTCGCGGCAGCGATCGAGCGCACATTTCAGGATGGCGGAGCACTCGTCGCCGAGGCGGGCACGGGCGTGGGCAAGTCGATCGCGTATCTCGTGCCGGCAATCGCGGCGGCGCAGATGGGTGAGCGCGTCATTGTGTCGACCCACACGCTGCCGCTTCAGGATCAGCTCGTCCGCAAGGACGCTCCTGCGGTCCAGGCGGCGCTCGGCACCAGTGTCGCGGTCGCCGTGCTCAAAGGCCGATCGAACTACCTGTGCCCGCGGCGCTGGCAAATTCTTCGTGGGTCGGTCGCGACACGCGAAGAAGCCCGACTGGTGTGCAAGACGCTCGTGTGGCGAACCGCGACCGAAAGCGGCGATCGCGCCGAGCTCAACCTCATGCGTGGCGAGGGCGAGCTCTGGTCGCGGATCTCTGCGAACGATGAGTCGTGCGACCAGCGTCGGTGCAAGCGCACGCCGGGCGTGAACTGCTATTTGCAACGCGCGCGCGAAGCCGCGGCTGACGCCGGCATCATCGTCGTGAACCACGCGCTCCTTTTGCAGGACGCGCGGATGCGCGGCGCGCTGCTGCCGCAGGCCGAGTACGTCGTGATCGATGAGGCACACCGGCTCGAAGATGTCGCGACCGGCGCGTTCGGGCTCGAGCTGTACGAGCCGCGGCTGCGCCGCGACCTGCAGCGCGTGGCCCACTCAGTCGCGGTGACCTCGGCCCTTCGCGATCCAGCCCGGGCGGAGCCCGCCGAACGCATTCGCGCCGACATCGAGCGCGCGCTGGAAAGGACGACGGAGGTGTTCGATGCCCTCGGCGCGCTGCTGTTGCCGATCTCCGGTCCAACGGAAGAACGCATGCGCATCACCGCGGGTCTGCGTGCGAGCGACGACCGCTGGCTTCCGGTCGAGCTGGCCGGCGAACGCCTCGCGGACGCGATCGCGGGCATTGCGTTCTCCGCGGAACGGATCCAGAACCTCGGCGGCGACGAGGACGAGCTCGCCGAGCTGGAGGCCGCGATGGGCGAGCTCGCCGCCGCACGCGCAGCGATCACGCGCGGTCTGCACGATCCGCGTTTGAGCGACATTGTCTGGCTAGACCGTGATAACGACGGCGCGCTCGCGCTGCACGTCGCGCAGTCGCACCTCGGCGGCGTGATCCGGCAGACGATCGTGAACACGCATCGCGCGGTCGTTTTCACGTCGGCCACCCTCGCCGTCGCGAGCTCATTTGATTTCGCACTCGACCGACTCGGGATCGTTGACGTCGGCGAAGCCCTTGCCGTCGGCTCGCCATTCGATCATCAGCGTCAGGCGCTCCTCGTCCTGCCGACGGACGTCGCGCTACCCGGCGAGGAACCCTTCGTCGAAGAAACGGCGCGGCTCATCGAGGACGTCGCGCGGACTCTTGACGGACGAACGCTTGTCCTCTTCACCTCGCACGCGAGCCTGCGGGACGTGTCGGCGCGTCTTGGTGCACTCGAGAGCGAGGGCCTCGCGGTGCTGACTCAGGGCGTCGACGGCTCGCGTCGCGCGCTGCTCGAGCGGTTCGCGCAGGGTCGCGCGGTGCTCCTCGGCACGCAATCATTCTGGGAAGGCGTCGATCTGCCTGGCGACGTCCTCCGTTGCGTCGTGATCGCCCGGCTGCCCTTCAGCGTGCCCGACGATCCGCTCGTGCAAGGAAGGGCCGAGCGCTACGACGACCCCTTCCTGCAATTTCAGCTGCCGCAGGCCGCGCTTCGGCTTCGCCAGGGCTTCGGCCGGCTCATCCGCACCAAGACCGACTACGGCGCGGTCGTACTCCTCGACCGCCGCATCGTCACCAGGGATTACGGGGGACGTCCTGCTCGGCTCGCTCCCCGACGCGCGGACGGAGCACCTGCCACTCGGCGGCATAGCCGGCCGCGTGGCAGCGTGGTGTGATCGTGGATGACCGCTGGAGCTCAATGATGCTGTAGCCGAGACACTTGGCGCGGATGCCGTCAAACCCCGCGTCCCCGCAGCCCGCTGGCGGCTTTTGCGCGACCGCGTGCGCCGCCGCGGGCACCCGGATTTCCGCTCGGTATCACTCGAACGGGGGAGTACGGGAGGGGGACTGGTGAGGCCCATCCCCTCACCTATTCTTTGCCTCAGGTCGGCTGGCGCTCAGCCAGCCAAACATGGAAGAAAGGAGGGACTTAAAAGTGCTCGCATTCTTCCGTGACGACGAAGGCCAGGGTCTCGTGGAGTACGCACTCATCATCGCTGTTATCGCTATCGCGGTCATCGTCGCCATGATCTTCCTGCGCGGTCAGCTCCAGAACATCTTCAGCAACATCGGCAACAACCTCACCTAATACGGCCCTCTGCTGGAAATGGCGATCGGCCCGGCGAAAGCCGGGCCGATCTGTTTGTTACGAAGGACTAGATCGTCGGATCATCGCGCATGATCCGAAGTACTAATTGAGCGGACATGCAAATGCGCCGACGAAATCGTTTCTTCTCTTAGACGTCGAGTCTCTCGGCTCGATGCAGTGGAGGAAACGATGCTCGTTCGAACGGCGCTCATGTTCGCAACTCTCGCGCTCGCATTCTCGGCGCTGGGAGGTGATGCCGCGCTCGCTGCCCGGCCCGACAAGTCCTCATCGTCATCGATCAATCTCGTGCTGCTGAATGCGGTCTCGACCTCCGCAGTAAGTGGGCCGCGCTACGGGGATTTCGTGACGTTCAGCGTGTCGACGGACGCCACCTCGTACCCATATGTGAACCTTACGTGCTTCCAGGACGGCGTCCTCGTAGCCGAAGGATGGGCGGGCTTCTTCGACGGAGCTTTGGGCGATCGAACCTTCGGTCTCTACTCGCCGCAGTGGACCGCCGGTGAAGCCGACTGCACCGCTTGGCTCGACATGTACTCGCACGGCAAGTGGAAGCCCCTCGCATCGACGAGCTTCCACGTCGACCCATAGCCGTTCACGCAGCCTGATCCGCGAGAGGCCCCGGCGCGACCGCCGGGGCCTCTTCATCGCTCAAATCTTCGTGAGTGCGTTCAGGATCCGGTGTCGTTGTTGAGTGGGTTGACGGTCATCGTTTCGCAATGGCTGGGCGAGCCCGAGCCGACGCTATTCGTGCTCGTGAAGGTGGCCCGCCACGAGATCGTCGTGGCCGTCGTGTAGTACGTCGCGTTGCTGGTGACCGCCTGGCCGTTGGAGTCGACGGTGATCGGACCGAAGGTCTGCACGGCGTTGCCGGAGCAGTTCGCGCTCTCGTACAGCGAGAACGTCACGGTGCCGGCCACGGTCGCGCCGCCGGATGCGGTGACCGTCGCCGTGTCCTGGGGCAGCCACTTTTGGGCCGTCGTGATGCTGGCGACGGAGGTCACGTTGAAGCATTCCGCCGCCGGATTGCCGGTCTCCGCGGTCTGTCCCGGGTAGTTGGGGTCGTTACTCGCGGCATCGAAGTGCGCTCGGAAGCAGTACTTGCCGAGCACGGTCAGCATGCTCTGAGCATCGGCCGACGTTGCCGTCGCCGTCCCGGGGACGGATTCGGACGTTGTGACCGGGGAACCGACCTGCGTGCCATTGGCGTCGGTGCACGTGCCTGTGTTCGGAGGCGTGAGCTGTGCCGGCGAGCACAGGTAGAAGGTCACCGTTCCGGTCGGTGTCGGTGCGCTTCCGCCGCCGGCGCTCGTGCTACCAACGATGTACGCGGTGTCCGTGATCGGCGCCGTCGAACCGAGGATTCGGTCAGCGGTCGAAGAGGGGGTCGTGGTCAGCGACACCGAGCATTCGCCGAGCCTGCCGCGCGCGAAATCGAACAGCGTCGCGGTCAGGGACTGGGAGGAACGGGTGTCGGCGATGAACACGTTGAAGCACTTGCCGCCGAGGTTCTTCGCCGTCAGGTCGACACCTCCCTCGAAGAACTCTGAAGTGCGAAGCGTGTTGCCCGGGCCATCCTGCTTGTTCGAGGTCGGCCAGGGAGTCGTGATCGAGCCGGTGATGGGCAGGGGTCCCGAGTTGGTGGTCGCGCAGACCGCGTCGTTTCCAGTCGTCGTCTTGCAGTCGACGCCGTGTGCGGCGGGGTTCGTGTTGAGCGAGCCGCTTGCCCCTCCGTCCCACCGGTATACGTCGATGGTGCTGACGCCGCCGCCGTTCGTGAACGAGGACACCACCAGGAGATCGCCGTCTGCGTGATTCCCGGTGAAAGCGACGCTGGGGCCGGCCGACACGCAGCCGGCGTTGTCCTGAAGGAACCAGAAGGCGACGTTTCCGTCGCCGGTGTTGGCATTTCGCTCCAAGGCGAAGTACAGGATCTGGTGATTGTTCGCGGGGTTGGTGTATGCGAGTGCGTAGGCGTTCATGATGTCGATCTTGCTGTTGACGTTGTTGTCGAAGTTGCACTGCCATCCAGGCGTGATGTTCAGCGTGTCCTTGCTTCCGGTCGAGAACGTCGTCTGGTCGGCGGTGTTGAACGAACCGTCCGAATTCGTCGCAAAGTCACGATCGAAGCCGGAGTTCGTAAAGCCGGCGGTGAGTGATCCCGAGACCGGATTCCCCGACGAATCGAAGAAGCTGTCCCAGTCGAGCGCCTGCGTCGTGCCGCCGACGCTGGTGGTGGTGCTGGCGCGGACGTCGCCGTCGAGCTGGAACTGCAGGTCGTGGACGGCGTACGCGATGACCGGCACCAGCAGCGCGAACACCAAAGCTGAAATAACGAGCAGCGCGACGCGGAGCCGCCGGCGACCTCCCGGCTTTCGGATCGAGGATGTCATGGAACTCCCCCCTATTTCGTCGATGCGTCGGTTCCTTGCCAGGGCCGTCGGGGCGGGGAGCCGCAGCGTCGAGCCCACCCTCCTTAGGGGCACGTTCTCGCTCTCATGGACGTCCCACCCGATCCGTACCGGCCGGCCGATAGAGCCAGTCGCCGACCGCGGCGTAAAGGGCCGAAAAACCGGACCGATCCTCCGCTCGCGGGTATGGGTTCTAAGTAAGGGGCGCATGTAAACGCGAGGAAAAATCCCGCACCTGGCGCGTGTTTGCGCCGCAATTGCGCCGTCGCTAGATTGCACTCGTCACGCGCGCAGGTGGGGGCAACACAGGCGGTGGGCCAAAGGCAGCACGCCATCCTCGTATGGGATGAATCGGGGGACGTCTTCGACGCGGTCCGGCGCGCGGCGGTCGGCGTGTCGCTTTGGCGTGTTTCGGGGCGCCCGAGGAGCACCGAGCTAGCCGAGGTCGACCTCGCCATCGCGGCGCTCTACCGCAGGTCCGACTGGAAGACGATCGGGTCGCTCATCAGCCGAACGCACACCGTGATCGTGAGCGCGACGGGGGAGCCAGATGATTCGGCCTACGCGCTTACCGCAGGCGCCTTCGGATATCTCGATCTCGGCCTTTCATCGCGTGCGCTGAGGCGCGCTCTCGTCGGCGCGCTGCGCGGGCAGCCCGCATATTCGCGCACGGTCCTTGGCGACAGGCTCCGTGCAGAGCTCGGGACGTCCGCTGCTCGTGCGACCCGGGCGCTAGAGCTGACGCCCCGTCAACGCGAGGTGGTGGCGCTGATCGCGACCGGTGCCTCCGACAAAGAGATCGGAGCGGCACTTGGAATCGCGACCGCGACCACCCAAAAGCACGTCGCACGCCTCTTGAAGCGCCTCGATGTCCCGAATCGCGCGGCGGCAGTCGCGGTGACGCTCGTCTAGCGGCTAGACCGCCGGCCGAAGACGCCGCATCGAGGGGCGGCCGAGAACGCCGTCGCAGGCCCGAAGAAGCTCGTCCCATAGCTCCCCGGAGACCTCTCTCCGAGCGACCATGTGCTGCCCCGGTTCGACGATCTCGTCTCCGCTGGCGAGGAAGTCGGCCTTCGCCGGGTCATGGAGATCGAGGTACCAGCCCGCGCGCGAGAGCCGAGTCCCTTCTGCCACGAGCGGCATCGCGGCGAGGTCGGCGTCGGAGAACGAAAGGAGCACCCGGTGCTCGGCCCGGACGTCCTTTGCCGTTCGCCGGTCGAACCCCGCCTGGGGACCGACGCTGTCGTCGGACATAAGCACTTCCCACCGGCGAGAGGTGCCGCGGGGTACTCGAACTTCGTCGTACTTCGCCATGTCACCCGTAGTACTCCGCATGAGACATGCCGGGCGTGAAAGAGACTTAAGAAAGCGAGTGCGATCGACAGAAAAGCTTGAGGACGGCCGACCGCGATGGCTGCGGGTGGCGCGGCGCAGTCTGCGGGTGGCAGGGCGAGCGGGTTGTGCACGAGCCGCGGGTGCCCCGGGGACCCACCCGCGGAGTGAGCGAAAGCGAACGACGCGAAAGGTGGGGAGGGTGCGGCGAGGGCACGGCCCAAGGGGTAGGGGCCCCTGACGGCGAAGCCGCCCTGACAGGCCCCGCAGGCTGGTGACGCATCCGCAGCCAGCTAGAATTGATGGAGATCGAGCACGAAGCTCGGTACTTCGCACGCCTGCCGGTCCCCCTCGGTGATGTTGCAGGCGGAGGAACAAGGGAGACACATACATGGCCGTCGTCACGATGAAGCAGCTCCTCGAGTCCGGAGTCCACTTCGGACATCAGGCCCGCCGCTGGAACCCGAAGATGAAGCGCTTCATCTTCATGGAGCGGAACGGGATCCACATCATCGACCTTCAGCAGACGCTGTCGCGCGTCGAGGAGGCCTACATCTTCATGCGGGACCTGGCCGCCGACGGCGGGCAGATCCTCTTTGTCGGCACGAAGAAGCAAGCGCAGGAGTCGATCTCCGAGGAAGCGAAGCGCGCCGGAATGCACTTCGTCAATCAGCGGTGGCTCGGCGGATTCCTCACGAACTTCGTCACGATCCAAAAGCGGATCCAGCGCCTCAACGACTTGATGGAGCGCAAGGAGCGCGGGGACTTCGCGACGATGCCCAAGAAGGACGCACAGCGACTCGACGATGAGCTCACGCATCTCGATCGCTATTTCTCCGGCGTGCGCGAGCTGCGCCGTCCGCCCACGGCGATCTTCGTCGTCGATCCGCACCGCGAGCACATCGCGGTCGAGGAGGCGCGACGGCTTGAGATCCCGATCATCGCGATGGTCGACACGAACTGCGACCCCGACCTCATCGACGTGATCATCCCGGCGAACGATGACGCGATCCGCGCGGTCAAGCTGATCTGCCAGAAGATGGCCGACGCGATCCTCGAGGGGCGCCAGCAGTTCGATGCCGCGCGCAAGGAAGCGACGCCCGAGGACATGGGCTACGCGCCGTCGACGACCGCCGAGCAATACGAAGGTGGCCTCGGCGTGCCGCGCGCGAAGCGCACCCCTCGCGTGTACGAGCCGGAAGAGGATGAGGAGTACCCGATCGGCGGCCAGCGCTACGAAGAGCCGGCTGAAGAGGCCGAGGCCGCGGTGGAGAAGAAAGAGGACGAGTGATGGCGAATTCAAAGGACGACGTCAAGCGCCTCCGCGAGGAGACCGGCGCCGGCGTGATGGACTGCAAGAGAGCGCTGGACGAGGCGAAGGGCGACTTCTCCAAGGCGAAGACCTTGATCAAGGAGCGCGGGCTTGCCAAGGCCAAGGAGAAGGCCGACCGCGAGGCCAAGGAGGGCGTCGTCGAGGCGTACGTGCACGCCGGTGGCCGTATCGGCGCGATGGTCGAGCTCTCGAGCGAGACCGACTTCGTCGCCCGCAACCCGGACTTCCGGGAGCTTGCGAAGGAGATCGCGATGCAGGTCGCGGCGATGGACCCGAAGGACCTGGACGAGCTTCTCGAGCAGGCCTACATCCGCGATGCTTCGAAGACGATCGGCGAGCTTGTCACGGGTGTGGCGGCCACGACCGGCGAGAACGTCCGCGTCAAACGGTTCAAGCGGTTCGAGCTTGGTCAGTCAAACGGCGAACCGACCTAGACTGCCGCCGATGGCCGTCCAGACGAAGGCCAAGTACGGGCGGGTGGTGCTGAAGCTCTCGGGCGAGGCGCTGCTCGGCGAGCAGAAATTCGGTATTTCTCCCGAATACACGCGCTACCTCGCCGAGGAGATCCGGAAGGTCCGCGACCTCGGCGTTCAGGTTGCCGTGGTCATCGGCGGCGGCAACATCATCCGCGGCGCGACGATCGCCGAGCACGGGATCGAAGAGGCGAC
>Ga0209057_1001426_pt1 | contig 19269 bp, 15 predicted proteins | sample GraSoiAngelo_146_FD_185903 | JGI IMG/M metagenome (GOLD analysis project Ga0209057, IMG submission 185903) | Grasslands soil microbial communities from the Angelo Coastal Reserve, California, USA - 14_1009_05_30cm (SPAdes) (version 2) | ecosystem: Environmental > Terrestrial > Soil > Grasslands ... | reverse complement strand
CTAGTGCGCGTTCTGAGCGGGGCTCGGCCGACGCGCCGGCCGACCGCGCGGTCGTATCCCGCGCGGCGCACTCCCCGCCGCGCGTTACGAACCCCGGCGTGCCGTCGGGCAGACGCAGCTCGAGGATGCGCGGCCGCGCCACGCTCATCGCCCACCGGGCGAAGGCCCCGGCGGTGGCCCGGGGGCCGGGGCCGGGGCCGGGCTTGTTCACGACGTACAGGGTGTAGGGGTTGGTGAGCGCGGTATCGGTTGCGAACAGGACATGCAGTCGCAGGCCGGCGAGCTTCGCCAGCGTCGGCAGATCGGCGAGGGCGTAGGCGTCGCGCTCGTCGGCCACGTGCAGCGTGGTCACCTGGTCGGCCCCGGATTGGATGTACCAAGCGCCGGCGGGCCGCAGGTGCGCCGCCTGCCACAGGGCGAGTTCTTTCACGTGGGTGCCCGAGGAATCGCCCCGCGACACGAACGGGCCGGCTGCGGCGGCGATGCGCCGAAAGGCGTCCGCCGCGCTCGGCGCGGCGCCCACGTGGGCGGGATCGGCCGCCGGGCCGACGATTGCAAATCGGCTGGCGACGAACGGGCAGGCTAGTAGCACGTGGCCCGGCGCGAGGAGCAGCCGCTGTTCCAGACTGGGCGCATGCGTGATCACGACGTCGAGGTCGCCGCGCGCCGCGGCCGCGAGGATCTGCCCCGATGGGCCCACCACCGTCGTCAGAGTGGGCCGCGCGAGGGAGTCGAGCAGCGCCAGCGCACCGGACTGCTCGACCGTGTAGGTCGTACCCAGTCGGAGTGGCGGCTCGCCGCTGCTGGTGCACGCGCCGAGCGCCCCGCACATTAGCCCCGCCCACAGTCTTTGGAGTGTCGCCATGCGTCGACTCGTTCCCCTGTTCGCCCTGGTGGTCCCCGCGGTGGCGAGCGCCCAAGCATTCCCGCTCACGGTCGAGAGCATCATGCGCGGGCCCGACCTCGTTGGCACCGCGCCGTCCAATGTGCGGTTCTCGGCGGACGGGCGCTACGTGTACTTCACGTGGCGCAGCCCCGGCGTCGACACGCTGGATCGGGACTACCGGGTGAGCGTGGCCGGTGCGTCGCCGGCGCCGGAACGATTGCCGCGCTTCGCGGTGGACACAATCGCGATGGCGGACGGAGCGTGGTCGCGCGATCTGGGTCGCGAGGTGGTGGTCCTGAAGGGCGACCTGTACGTCGTGGACAAGAGCGGCGCCAAGCGGGGGCTCACCGCCACGCCGGCGCCCGAGTCCGATCCCGCGTGGTCGGCGGACGGGCGTTCCGTCTCATTCACGCGGGACGGCAACGCCTGGTCCCTCGGGCTCGCGGACGGGGCGCTGCGCCAGCTGACCGACATCCGCCGCGGCCCAGCCCCCAAGTCACCCGCCGAGCCCACGGGGCAAAAGAAATTCCTGCACGACCAGCAGCGCGAGCTGTTCGACTTCATCCGGCGCCAAGTTGCCGAGGAGCGGATGCGGGCGGACACCGACACGGTACATACCGTGAAGCCGCTGTACCTGGGTGAGCGCCAGAGCGCGACGCGGCTCGCCGTCGCTCCCGACGCCCGGTTCGTCCTCGTCACGCTGACCGAGCGCCCGAAAGGCGACTCGGTGGAGGGGCGACAGGTGGTCATGCCTAGCTGGGTCACGCAGTCGGGGTACGTGGAGACGCAGCAAATCCGAACCAAGGTGGGAGACGCGCAGCCGCGGGAGCGAGCGGCGCTCATCGACGTTGCCACGGGCAGGGTGACCTGGATCGACTCGGTAGGGACCGGGGAGCGCAACGCGGCTGGCGTCGCGGTCTCCCCGAACAGCCGTCACGCGCTGATCCGCGTGACCACCACCAGCTACCACGACGCCTGGCTCGTGGTGGTGGACCTGCCGTCGCTCGCGACCCGCGTCGTGCTGCACCGCCACGACGACGCGTGGCTCGGCGAGGTGGGGTTCCTCGGCGCGGGCTCGTACGTGGGATGGCTGGCCGACGGCGAAACGATCTACTACGGCAGCGAGGAGACGGGCTACGCGCATCTCTATACGGTGAGCGCGACGGGAGGGCCGGCGAAGGCGCTGACGAGCGGGCAGTGGGAGGTCCAGGACGTCACGCTTTCGCCGGACAAGAAGATGTTCTGGCTCGCGACCAACGAGGGCGACTGGGGTCAGGTGCACTTCTGGGCTGTGCCCGTGACGGGCGGCGCCCGCACGCAGCTCACGAGCGCGGAGGGGCGGCAGGACGTAGTGGTATCGCCCGATGGCAAGACGCTCGCCGTGCTCGCCTCCACGGCGAATCACCCGGCTGAGCTCTTCTTCCAGCAGAATCACGCCGGCGCCGCCCCGCGCCGGGTGACGGAGAGCACGAGCCCCGATTGGCGCAGCTACGGCTGGATCAAGCCGGAAATTGTGGCCGTTCCCGCGTCGGACGGCGCGCGGCTGCCGGCCCGGCTGTACCGGCCCGTGGGGCCGCCGAACCACGCCGCGGTGATTTTTGTGCACGGCGCCGGCTATCTCCAGAACGCGCACAAGTGGTGGAGCTACTACTTCCGCGAGTACATGTTCCACCAGCTGCTCGCGTCCAAGGGTTACGCCGTGCTGGACATCGATTATCGGGGCAGCGCGGGGCACGGCCGTGACTGGCGCACCGCGATCTACCGCCACATGGGTGGCAAGGATCTCGACGATCAGGTGGACGGTGCGCGTTGGCTGGTGCACACTCTCGGGGTCGATTCGACCAAGATCGGCGTGTACGGCGGGAGCTACGGCGGATTCATCGCGTTGATGGCGATGTTCACCCGCCCGGGTGTGTTCGCGGCGGGCGCGGCGCTGCGACCGGTGACCGATTGGGCGCATTACAACCACCCCTATACTGCCCGGATCCTGGATCAGCCGCAGGAGGACAGCGTCGCGTATCAGCAGTCATCGCCCATCTATTTCGCCCAGGGGCTCAGGGGGCGACTGCTCATCTGTCACGGTATGGTGGACGACAACGTGAATTTCCAGGACACCGCCCGCCTGGTGCAGCGGCTGATCGAGCTGAAGAAGGAGCACTGGGAGGTGGCGATGTACCCCGCAGAGCGACACAGCTTCACCCGCAGCGACAGCTGGACCGACGAGTACCGGCGGATCCTGCGGCTCTTCGAGGAGACGTTGCGATGACCACGCTCTTCCTGGCTCTCGGCCTGCAAGTGGCGACGGCGACAACTTGCAAGACGTGTCACCAGGAGATCGTCGCATCGTTCAGTCAAACCGCTCACTTCAAGACGTCCGCTCGGGCAACCGCCCGCTCTGTCCTGGGACACTTCTCAGCAGGGCTGAACCTGCTGCAGACCAGGGTGCCCGGCGTCTTCTTTAAGATGGAGCAGCGCGACTCTGGCTTCTACCAGACTGGCGTGGACTCGGCTCAGCGAACATCGAGGACGGAGCGGATCGATCTGGTGGTCGGGTCGGGGAGAAGGGGGCAATCGTATCTCTACTGGAGGAACGGACTGCTGTTCGAGCTGCCGGTCTCCTACCTCACCGGCGCGGACGAGTGGATCAACAGTCCGGGTTATTTCGACGGTACGATAGACTTTGGACGCGTCATCGTGCCGCAGTGTCTGGAGTGTCACGCCACATCGTTCAAGCTGCAAGGGGATCGGCGAGTGGCTAGATACTCGAGCGACTACGTGCTGGGCATGTCTTGCGACAAATGCCACGGTGCGGGGCGGCGGCATGTCGAGTATCACTCAACCCACCCAGGGGAAGCTCCGGGCAAGTATATCCTCAATCCGGCGCGCTTCGCGCGGGACCGGAAGTTGGACAACTGCGCCTTGTGCCATTCGGGCGATCGAGAGCCCACCAAGCCGTCGTTTTCGTATCGGCCGGGTGACAGGCTCGCCGACTTTTTCCTTCCCGAGTCGGATCGGGACGAGCCAATCCCCGACGTCCACGGCAATCAGCTCGGGCTGCTGCGGCGCAGCAAGTGCTTTCGCTCCAGTCCAGCGATGTCGTGCTCGACGTGCCACGACGTTCATCGAGCGCAACGCGATGCGGCGCGGTTCGCGGAAAAGTGCCTGGGATGTCATCAGATCGGTCGGCACCCCATGGCCGAGCAGATCGGAGGGCGAATGATGAGCCTTTGCATCGACTGCCACATGCCCAACCAAAAGTCCAGCGCGATCCAGATCAATACGGCGGCGAAGCGCGCCGTCCTGTACTTTCGCAGCCATAGGATCGGCGTCTACCCGGCAGTTGCTGCCACGCTGCTGCAGTCGAGCAAGCAGAGATAGCAGCGACGGCTTCAGCCTCGGTGCTTCATTTCGATCGCCGCCAGGGCGTGCTTGGTGCCGCGATTGTTTCGCTTGAACCGGTGCTGAGCAACGAACAACCATCCGAATATCCGGACCGCCGCCCAGTAAGCGTAGCGGGGCGCGAAGCCCGTCTGCCCCATGAGACGGAGGAAGCAGCCATCCGCCTGTCGTCGGGTGAAGGGGAGACCATCGAGCAGGAACTGGTACAAGGCATCGTGAACCAGCGAGGCGTAGTAGGTCTTCGGCAGTTTGGTGGTGGAGTCCACGACGCCGTCCGGCGTGCCGAGCAGGATGTCGAAGATGCAGACCTTGGGACTGCAGCCATCCCACGCGTAGCCTTGCGTCACCGTTATCGCGCCCGATCGCCGCAGGATGAGGCGAACTGTGCCGGTCTTGTCCTTGAAGGCCAGGTCATCGGTGACCGGAAGGCCGGATAGCCAAGAGAAATCGGTAGGGAGGGTGAAGACCCAGCGTTCACTATTCTGGCACACGAGGTATGCGAGCGCCTCCTACGGTTGCTCGACTCGAAACACCGGATGTAGTTCCCACAACCCACCTGGCTGTTGATTGCAGTCGCCGTGGCGGCCATGCGTCAAGTGCCACCCGTCGAAGAATGCGGCACCGACAAAGCGCAGGCGCACGGGTGGCCTGACAGGCCCGGACGAGTCCACGGTGGCGTGCTGGAGCGCGTCGGTGAGGCTGGTCCGCGCACTCGCGAACAGTGCGCTGTACTTGGTCGCGGGGATCTCAGCGATCATGCACTGCGTGATCTGGCCCGTGGACGTGGCCGTGAGCTCGATGTGCCAGTCCAGGTCGGTCTCGTGTCGCAACAGGCGCACCCAGCCGGTGACACTGTAGACCTGAAGCTCGTTGCCCTGGCGAGCAGCGCACCAGTCGTCGGCGGGTAGCTGCGGCGCCGTCCAGGTGTCCACGATCTGCTGTAGGTCTACCGCGGTGGGTTGCTTGCTGGCGAGACTTGTGTCGGTTTTCTGCGCCCAGCGGTAGTGATACGCGTCGCCGCATTTCGTGAGCGACGCCTGGCCGAACGCCGTGGACGCGACCGTCCCCGCAAGGGCGACCCAGGTGGCCGGCCACGTGGGGCGGGGACGGGACAGCGTGCGTGTCATGTTGTTAATTTGTACGACGTTCGGGGCGGTAGCTCAGCTGGGAGAGCACCTGGTTTGCAACCAGGGGGTCAGGGGTTCGAATCCCCTCCGCTCCATTGCCGTAACTCGTTGACCCGCCGCCGCGTCTGGGGTGAGCCCCCGCTCACCGCCCGTGCCCTCCGCTACGATCTCCGCTACGGGGGTCTCCAAGATTCATACACCACGCATTCTGAATCCCGCATGGCCAGCACGCATGCGGGCGTGATGGCCTTAAACGCTTAGTCCTCCTCGCCCTGGTTGCTGAAGCTGTACGTCCCGTCCCAGGCCCCAGAAGCCCAGTCTTCACTCGGGGCGGTAGACGATCTGCCCGCTGGTCAGGAGCTCGATGCAGAAGAGTCTCCCACCGACCTCCAACGTCCAGTGACCCACCCCTGCGCCCCCGAACTGCTGAATCTTCAGTGTAAACGACACAGGCACAGGATGGCCACCTGGAAAACGGATGAGTTTCCCGGTGACGTTCAGGACCACGACCTGGCCTTCCATGCGCCAGCTACTAACCTCGCCGAAGATGTTGCCCGGAAGGTTGTCGCCGTGCTGGTCAACGCAGTCGACGTGCCCCGTGGCTGAGCCGTCGGCTAGGAGTGTGACCTCCATCCCGAACGCGGTTCTCCCTGCTGCGAGCCCTGGGGGTTGCATCTCCGCCGTGCCACCCCCGTGGATGGTCGCCACCACGGTGGCGCCCCTGGCCACTGCTGTCAAAACCCCCGGGTTCTTGGGGGCCGTCATGTCCGAGCAGGCGGCGGTGACCGCAGAGGCGAGGATCGCGGTGGCGATGAGAAGTTTGCGGTTGATCATAGTGAACAACCTGAAACGTCCACCGCGTGGAACATACCGGCGTTTCCCTGATCTGCATCGCGGGCCATCGGAATGGCGAGCATTGTGGCATCATGCAACATGTTGAGAGCTCCCGGCAACCCGCTGCCTGGGGCCGGGCACGGTCTCGCAGCCGCATCGAACGAGGGTCGCATCTCGGCCGGAGCCGTCGTGTCCGCGCAAGCGGTGGTGACGACACAGGCGACGATGGCGGTGGCGATGAGAAGCTTGCGGCGGATCATCTGAGCCTCCGTTCAACTGAGATTCGTTACCGGGGACGCGTTCGCGCTTGACCGGGCTGACACAGCCCTCCATGATAGGCCGTCCCCCTCAGCAGAACATCAGATAAAACTCACAGGGCTCGCGTAGCCGGAAAATGTTGATCCTCGAGCTTCTGGGAACGCTTTCCCTGCGCGACGAGACTCGCCCGGTCCCCGTAGCCGCGCAGCAAAAGCGGCCGTTGGGTCTGCTGGCGATCCTGGGCCTGGGGGGAACACCGGGTCTCTCGCGCGACCACATCGAGGCCTACCTCTGGCCGGAAAGCTCTGGCGCGCGGGCACACCACGCGCTCGATCAGACGGTCTACTCGATCCGACAGGCGCTGGGAAGCGATTTGATACTCTCGACAGCGCGAGAGCTCCGGCTCAATTCAGACTTGTTTCGGGTTGACGTATGGGAGTTCGAGCAAGCGATTCGCGCCGGTCAGTGGGCAGCGGCAGTCGGCCACTACAAGGGGCCGCTCCTGGACGGATTCCATTTTGCAGAGAGCAGTGAGCTCGAGTCGTGGATAGACACAAACCGAACGCGACTGCGACTCGATTATCAAAAGGCTCTCGAATCCCTTGCCTACCTTGCGGCCGCAGCAAGCGACCATTCGCAGAGCGTAATGTGGTTACGCAGACTTGCGAACTCCGATCCATTTTCCGCTGGCGCAACGAAAAAACTCATGCGCGCTCTCGCCGCCGCCGGAGACCGCGCCGGCGCGGTGAAACACGCTCGCCTGTACCAGGAACTCGTACGACAAGAGCTCGAGATGGAGCCGGATGCCGAGATCGCAGATCTCGCCGCGGCGTTGAGCCGTCAGGCGATCACCGAGGCCGCAGCGCCGAGGCATCGCTCCGCGGCTCCGGACAATCCATCGGTCACACCGTCCGTCGCCGCATCGACGCCAAAAGTCAAAGAGCGTAGCCGTCGCGACAGGACGGTGTTGTACGCCGTGATCGCGCTCGCCATTCTGGTTTCTGGTACCGCGATCTGGGGTTGGATGCGCCCCGCACCGGCGAAGCAGGTAGTGCGGTACACGCTGGCGATCGACTCGAGCGAGGCGATGGTTCCCAGTACGGGCTGGTCGGGACGGGTTGCCATCTCCCCTGATGGATCGCGACTGGCTTACTTCGGTGGTCCCCGCTCGCGGCTCTTGATACGAACGCGCAACCAGCTCCATGCCATCGCTGTGCCAGGGACAGAAGGGGCGACTTCACCGTTTTTCTCGCCTGACGGTCGTCAGGTAGGCTTCCTCAGGGACTTCATCGTTCAGATCGCCTCGCTCGACGGCGGGCCACCGATCACCGTGTTGGATTCGCTCACAGGAGTGTCCGGCGCGTCATGGGGACCAGACAATTTCATTTACGCCGACGCGTTCAGCGACTTAAAAGGTCTCGTCCGCGTGGCGGCCAAGCCAGGGGCCTGGCCGAGATGGTTTACGACGCTAGACACCGCACGTGGAGAGATCGATCACGCATGGCCAGACGTGCTGCCCAACGGAAAGGGCGTGCTCCTTACCGTCAGGTTCAGGGGAAAGAGCGGAGCAAAAGGTAGGATCTCCCACGCGATCGCTGTGGCCGACATCCCGTCCGGGAAGCACCGCGTGATCGTGAACGACGCGATGTACGCGCGCTACGCGTCGTCCGGACACCTCCTCTATGTGACGGCCAACAAGACTTTGATGGTCGTGCCCTTCGATCAGAATACCATGAAACTTACGGGCGAGCCGACGGCGCTCACGGGAGGTATGCGGTTGGGTTCGGGCGGCTCAGCGGACCTTGCGGTGTCCGCGACAGGGTCGCTGGTATACGCCACTGGTACGGGACAGGGTGAGCAGGAGCTCGTGTGGGTCACGCGCGATGGCAGGGCACAGCCGGTCGATCCCGATTGGCCGGGCATGTATTTTGGGTTCCCGGCCCTCTCACCGGACGGGAAGTGGCTCGCCGTGGCGAGGGTCGTTGATGAGGAGTCCTTCAGTATCTGGATCAAGCGGCTAGACCGAGGCCCGAGCATCAAGTTGACGCTCGACGGCAACTATAATTACGGCCCCGCGTGGACACCAGACGGCAGATCCGTGACGTTCTCATCAACCCTCGCGACAGGCGCCACCGATCTGTGGACCAAGCGGGTTGATGGCGGCGCACCGGCAGTGATGCAGCTCCATGAGAAGTGGAACTTGTACAATCCGCGCTGGTCTCCCGACGGGAAATGGCTGCTCTTCCAGACCGACATAGCGTCACCCGGTTCGGGTGACATTCTTGGGATACGGCCCGGAATCGATACGGCGCCGATGCCCGTTGTGGCGACCACATTCACCGAAATGTCTCCCGCCCTTTCACCGGACGGGCGGTGGCTGGCGTACTCCTCGAACGAGACCGGCGAGGACGCGATATACGTGGTGCCATTTCCAAACACGAGCGCGGGAAAGTGGGCGATTTCGACGGGCGCGGGAACGGAGCCGGTCTGGTCCCATCGCGGGAACGAGTTGTTCTATCGCGACGGCTCCGGGAACCTCGTGGCCGTCGCAGTCAACACTACTCCGAGATTCTCGCTCGGCCGCTCCACAGCACTCTTCTCGGCCGCGGGATTCACGTCCTTCCGCTTTACCCCCCAGTATGCGGTGGCCCCAGACGACCAGCGTTTCTTAATGATTCGCCCGCTGGAGACCGGCACACCCGACAAGCTCATTGTTGTTGAGAATTGGTTCGAGGAGCTCAGGGGGAAGTCGCGGAAATGAACTGGCTCGATTGCTCGCGGATCGGAAAGGCCGCCTGCGGCCCTACTTAGGACCCTTCCAACCCCCCTTCTTCTGATGCCTGTTCCGGCGGGCGCACCGGGAGCCCGATCTTCCCCGCCCACTCGTCCGTCAGCTCGAACGTCTTGCCCATGTCGAACCGCAGCACCCGCAGCCGCCGGGCGAGATCCTTGAGCGCCCACGTGACCGTATGCTGCACTTCAGCCGAGGACCACTGGCCGAATTCGTTGTGACTCAGGTCCGCCTGTAGCGCCTCGCCGATGCGCGCCGCGAATCGCCCGTGCCGCCCCTGCGTCGCCGTCGGGAGGCGCGATGCCTGTGCCTCCGCGCCCTCGGCGGGGAGTGATCGTTCCCCAGGGGGCCGTTTAGGGGCCGTGCTGGGAGCCTTTTGGGGTCTTGCGCCCTCACCCCATAGCACCCACTCGAGTGTCACGCCGACGAGGCCACGCTGCTGCGCCTTGGTCACGATCAGACGCGCCACATCCGCGGGAAACTTCTTGCGCTGAGGCCACTTCTTGACAGCGGCTTCCGTGACTGGCGCCCCGATTTCGGCCGCAAACTGTCTGTATGTCAACGAGATACGCTCCCAGGGGCTGAAGACGTCCAGGAGGATCGCGAGTCGCTCTGCTATGGGGCCCTGTTTGGCTCCATCACCGATCTTGACAGGTTTCAATTTGTCCCTATTTTAGTGACGTAAATGCGAGCTCAGTGCCTGGTCGTGGGACCTAACTCGCCCATAAGGTGTCGAGAATGAACGCCGCCGTCAAGCCGCTCACACCGTGAGTTGTCAGTGGTTCACTGTGCCCGCTAACCAGGACGGCGCGGTGCCGACCAGCGATCATCTGAAGGTCGCCCCGGTCACCCAATCATCGCGCATCCGGGGGCGCGTGAACGCGCTCGTAAACACCATCCATCGGTCCTGGAGTCAAGCGAAGCAGTTTGTCGCCACGGTGCTCCATCATTGCTCCAATTACGCGGTAGCCTGGTAAGGACTTCCATGGACTCGGAGAATCGTATGTCTGTTCGACGGTGCCTCATCCCGCTCGCGCTCGCGCTGTTGGTGGCCCGATGCTCCGATAACATCGGCCCGCCTGCCGCCCCCGCCGCGCTCACCCCAGTCCCGCATGTGCTCCGCTGGGCGGGGGGCACGCCGCCGAGCTTCACCGCGATCGGCGCTCTTCCGGGTCGGGGCGGCCAGGGTCGTTTCCTGTCTGCGCCTGGTGGTCTCAGTCTCAATCAATACGTCGCGACGTTCTGGGCAGTCCGCGGGGAAGCGCGTTCCGTCCAGATCAACTACAAGAGCTCGACCGGGGACACCAGCTCGCAGTTCTTGCGCCTCACCACGGTTGATCCGGCCTTTGTGCCTGGTCGCGGCGAACTCGCGCCAGGCGACTCGGTGCTGATCACGGTGACGATCGACACCAGCAGCGTGAAAGTGTCGCTTGAGCCGACGGGCTTGCTGTTCGGTGATCCAGCCCAGCTGCAAATCTCGTATGGGGGCGCCGACGGCGACCTGAACGGGGACGGCGTGGTGGACAGCACCGACGCCCAAATCGAGAGTCAGCTGCTGGGGTTGTGGTATCGCGAGGGCACGGACAGTGCGTGGGCGAAAATTGCCGCGGTTCAATCGCTGTCGGACAAGTCCTTCATGAGCGCATTGCCGCACTTCTCGGAATACGAGGTCTCGTTCTCGGAATACGGCGTTTCCTGGTAGTCGGCCTGGCAGGCGGGGGACAGACACAATGCACACGTCGTCACGCGTAGTCGACAAGGCCCGGGAGCTCGCTGCGGCCGGGCGTCACCTTGAGGTCGTCAAGTACCTCGGCGGCCGCGCGGGGAGCGAACTGGCGGAGTCGCCCAGCCTCGCGTTGCTGTACGGGACCGCGCAGGCACGGCTCGGGCGCCACGCCGAAGGATTGCGCTGGCTGGATGTGGCGCTGGACCAGGCGCGCAAGCTGGACGAGCAAGCAGTCGAAGGTCACGCGCTCAACGCACGGGGCGCCGTCGCGCTGGTCAGCGGGCGGATCGACGAAGCGGCGGACTACTTCACGCAGGCCCTCATGGTCGCGAGCCGAGACGGCGACGATGCCACGGTCGGCCGCTGCTCCAACAATTTGGGGATCATCAGTAACCTGCGGGGGCGACACGCCGAAGCGATCGGGTCCTGGAACATCGCCGTCGCCGCCTTCGACCGCGCCGGTTGGCAGCAAGGCGTCGCCGAGTGTCACCACAACCTCGGGATCACGTATCGCGAGCAGGGAGAGTTCGACCGCGCGCTGGCGGAAGCCGACGAGGCGGTCGCGACAGCCGAAGCGTCTGGAGACCGCACGCTTTCCGCGCTGACGCTGCGGGGACGCGCCGAGATCCGCGTGGCGCGCGGCGAGCCGGAGCTGGCGCGCCGCGACCTGGACCGGGTGCGCGAAATCCGTAGCCAAGATCCCAACCCCGTCGGAGAGGCGGAGGATCTCCGAGTCGCGGCATCGGTGTTGGCGGCCGAGGGCCAGACGGCGGCGGCCGTGGGGGCGCTGCGGGAGGTGATCGGGCGAGCGGAGTCGCACGGTCGGCCTCAGCTCCAGGCCGAGGCGTCGCGGGACCTGGGCGCGCTGCTGCGGCGGACCGGGCGGAACGCGGAAGCCCAGGCGGCTGCGCGGACGGCGAAGGCGATCTTCACTCAACTGGGGGCCGAAGGCGAAATCCGCGCGTTGGCCAGTCAGGGCTGGGACGACGATTTCGCGGGCGAGCTGCGCGGGTCGCTGGCGCCCCTCCACGTGGCGCAGCAGTTAGCCGACGCGGGGCAGTACGCCGAGCTGCTCACGTACTTGGTCGGGCGCTCGCAAGACGAGCTGGAGCAGTCCCCCATGCTGACCTTGCTCTGTGGTATCGCGCACGGTCGGCTCGGCCGACTCGAGGTGGGCCAGCAATGGGCCATGCACGCGCAGTTGCGGGCGCGTGTGCTGCGCGATCGGGCGCTGGAAGTGCGTGCGCTCAACGTGTGCGGCGCGATCGCGCTGGAGCGCGGCGGCCTCACTGACGCCACGTTCTTCTTCACGCGGGCGCAAGAAGAGGCGACGCAGGACAACGATATGGCCACCGTGGGCCGGTGCGCCAACAATCTCGGCATCATCGCCAACATGCAGGGGGACTACCGCCGGGCGGTCGCGGCCTACACCCGCGCCATCGCCGCGTACCAGGAGGCTCGCTATGGCCGCGGCATCGCCGAGTCGCGGCACAATCTCGCGATCGCGTACCGCGAGCAGGGGCAATTGGACGAGGCGTTGCGGACCGCCGACGCCGCCATGGGGGAGGCCGAGCGGTTGGGCGACCAGCGGCTCAAGGCCCAGGCGCTCGCGGGGCTGGCCGAGATCCAGGTTGCACGGGGCGAGCCCGAACTCGCTATCCGCGAAGCGGAGCGCGCTTTGGCGATGCACCGTGAGCTCAAGGACGCCGTCCTCGAGACAGAGGACCTGCGGATCCTCGCCGTGGCGCAAGACATGGTGGGGAAGACACAAGATGCCAAGCCGATGCTGCGTGAGGTGATCGACCGCGCGACGAAGCACGGGCGGCCGCTGCTCGTGGCGACTGCCCAGCGCGACCTCGCGCAGATGCTGACCCGTGATGGCGACGTGGCGGCCGCGAGAGAAGTTGCACTGAGAGCTCGCGCGACGTTCGAGCGCCTGGGGGCGAGGGTAGAGATCGACAGGCTGGACGCGCTGCTGCCCGTCGAGACGAGCAGCGAGCACGTGGCCGGGTAAGGCCGTGGTGGCCGTCATGCCAGTCGCCGCGGCGATGCCGCCAGCCTGGCGCGCGCCAGTGCGCCGCGCGGCGGACCTGCTGCATGAGGCGCGGGCCCGGGAGCGGACGGGTTGCATGCCCGAGGCGGTCGCGGCGTACGAGGCCGCCATCGCGGCGGCAGCGCTCGCAGGAGAGCATCCGGTGTTGGCTGAGGCGCTCCGGCGCCTCGCCGTCGTGCGGCACCATCGGGGCGAATCGGCCGAAGCGCGGGAGCTGTGCCGGCGGAGCCACGCGGCCGCACGCCGCGCCGGCAACGACGTGCTCGCCGGCGAGGCCCTCAACACACTCGGCGGGATCGACCTCGAGACGGACGCGGTCGCGGATGCCCGGCAGAACTTCCTCCGCGCCCTGGAGCTGGGTGGGGAGAGCCGGCAGCTGCGGGCGCGCGTCGAGCAGAACCTCGGCATCCTCGCGAACATCCAGGGTGACTTTGACGAAGCGCTCACGCGGTACGGGCGGTCGCTCGAGGCCTCCCGCGCTTCGAACGACGAGCACGGCTGCGCCATCGCCTATCACAACCTTGGGATGGTGAGTGCGGACCGCCAGCAATTCGAGGCCGCGGAGCGTTACTTCGGGCAGAGCCACGAGATCGCAGAACGCGCCGGCGACGCCTACCTCGCGGGGCTGTGCCTCGTGAACCACGCCAAGGTGCACGTTGCCCGGGGGCGATACGAGGACGCGCGGCGCAACGCCGAGTCGGCTCTGGCGGTGTTCGATCAGGTCGGCGCGGAGAGCGCCAAGGCCGACGCGTATCGGGTCCTCGGCATGGTGTACCGCGAGACTGGCCGGCCTGCCCTCGCCGAGGCGCGGCTCCGCTCGGCGATCGAGCTAGCGGTGAGTGCGCGCGCGCTGCTGAACGAGGCGGAGGCGTCGCGCGAGCTGGCCATCCTCTATCAGGCGACGGGCCAGAACCAGCAGGCGCTGACTCTCCTCAACGCCGCGCACCGCCTCTTCGGACGGCTCGACGCGCGCGTCGAGCTCACTCACGTCGACGGCAAGATGGCCCAGCTCCAGGCCACCTATCTCGCCGTGGTGCGCGAGTGGGGCCAGTCCCTCGAGTCCGCCGATCCTTACACCTTCGGCCATTGCGAGCGCGTGGCGCAGCACGGCGTGGCCGTCGCACGGGCGCTCGGGATGGACGAGCACGCCCAGACCACGCTCCAGCTCGGCGCCTACCTCCATGACCTCGGAAAGGTGCGCGTCCCGCACGAGCTCTTGAGCAAGCCCGGCCCCCTGACGGCCGACGAGTTCGAGGTAGTCCAGATGCATCCGCTGTGGGGCATCGAGCTCCTCGCCGACATCGAGTTCCCCTGGGATTTGAAGCCCATCATCCGTTGGCACCACGAGCGCTATGACGGCACCGGATACCCAGATCGCCTGCGGGGAGACGCGATTCCACTCGCGGCGCAAATCGTGGGGATCGTGGACGTGTATGACGCGCTCACGACCACGCGCCCGTACCGGGCGGCGTTCTCGCGCGCGGCGGCGCTCGCGCGGATCGAGAGCTGCCGCCGGCTGTGGTCGGAGACGGTCTATCGTGCCTTCCTGGGGTCGCTGGCCCAGCCGCAGACCTGGCAAGCGAGAGCCCACACCGAGCAGGCGCCCTTCGCGGTCCCTGCCTAGCGAACGAGCCCCACCCGAACGGCGTACCGGACTAGGCCGGGAACGTCGTGGATGTCGAGTCGTTTCATCACCTCAGCCCGATGCGTCTCGACCGTCTTCACGCTGATCCGGAGCCGCTGCGCGATGTCTCGTGTGGGTTGTCCTTCGCTCAAGAGACGTAGCACTTCGAGCTGGCGCGGGCTGAGCTTCCCAAGGGGCCGTCGGACCGCGAGCGCCGCCTCGATCGCGGGGCGGAGGCGGGTCAAGTTGCTCTTGAGGACGACGTCCTCCACGCCGGCTCTCAGGCTCGCTGCGACCATCTGCGCGTCGAGAGCGTCCACCACGACGATCAGGGGCACGATGGGCCGGGCGGCTCGCACGGCCTGGAGAGCCGCTGCGGCGTCGAACTGTCCGAGCCGGTGGTCCGCGAGGACCACGTCGGGTGCGAAGTCCCGCAGGGCGCGCATGAACCCATCCTGCGAGTCCACCCGCTCGGTGATGACCCTCAGCCCGGCGCGATCCAGCTCCTGTCTCACTAGTTCTGCACCGGCGGCGCTGTCTTCTAAGAAAAGGACCCGGAGAATCTGCTCGCCTTTCTTGCGTTGCCCGAACCGCGCAGCATCTTGTGAAAAGGAAGATGGGTGCTATGTTGATCTATGATATACGTTGGTTATCTTTACTAGTCAAGTAGAGCTATGTCGCGCGACCCAGAGCAGCTGCTGAACATCAAGCAAGCCGCCGAGCTGCTGAACGTGAGCGAGATCTCGTTGCGGCGTTGGACTAACGAAGGCCGGTTGGCCTGCCGGCGGGTGGGCGGCCGACGGGAGCGTCGCTTCCGGCGCCAGGACCTGCTGGACTTTCTGGAGAACCTGGACCGGCGCGTCGATGACGCCGTGCTAGTGGGCGGCGTGCCGGTCTCGCCGGGCGGTCACCTCTGCGGGCTCTACGACAGTGACCTTGGCCGGTTGCGGCTCGCCGTGCCCTTCCTCGCCGAAGGGTTGCGGCGGAGTGATACCTGTTTCCTCGTGGCCGCGCCCGAGGCGCGCGATGCCATCCGTACCGCGCTCCCCCGCGACGTGCCGGTCAAGCAGCTCATCGTCGCCGCCGGGGAGAAAACCGGGGCTGCCATGTACGATTACTTGGAGCGCGTCTTGGTCGATGCGGTGTCGGCGGGCGCACGCGTCATCCGGCTGCTCGGGGATATGGTGTGGACGCAGGCCAAGCGCATGGCACCTGCCGATCTCATCGCCTTCGAAACGCGCGTGGACCAGTCGTTGCTGAAGCGCTTCCCGATCGTGGCGGTGTGCCAGTATGATGCACGCGAGTTCTCAGGTCTCACGGTCCTGTCGGCGCTCAAGTGCCACTCCGATATGTTCCGCCAACCCCTGGCCCGGTTCTTAGGCTAGGCGGCTTCCCGGTCGAATGAGGGCACGGGGGCGGGGAGGGGCCACGGTCAGCGCGGAAATGCCTCTGGCAGCCCGCCGTCGACCGTGAGGATGTCTCCGGTCGTGAAGCGGAACCGCTCGCTCGCCAGCAGGACGGCGAGGTCTGCGACGGCTTCGGGCGGGATGAGCGAAACCCCCATCACATTGCGTCGGCGGTAGGCTTCCAGCTGCTCGTCCACGGAGATGTCGCGGCTGGCTGCCCGCTGCGCGGCGAACTGGCGGAACAGTGGCGTGTCGACCTGGTCGGCGTTGATGGCGTTAACCCGGATCCCGTCGCCGCCCAGTTCGACGGCCGCGACGCGCAGGGCCTGCAGCAGCGCGGCTTTGCTGCCGCCGTACGCCACGGCGTCCCGCCCGGGCGCGAGCGCCGCCTTGGACACGGATGCGACGATGGAGCCGCCCGATCGCTGGCGTCGCATGACGGCCGCCGCCGCGCCGATCGCCAGCACGGCGCCGAGGTAGTGGACGTCGACCTGCTGTTGCAGATCCTCCCGCCGGATGTCCGTAAGCCCGGCGAATCGGGGTGCCTGCCCGGCCGTGTAGAATAGGGAATCGAGGCCGCCGAACTCGAGCACCGTACGCCGCATCAGCTGCGCCAGGCTGTCATCGTCCCGGACGTCCACCGGGACGGCGACGGCGCGGCCGGGGTACTCCGCCCCGATCTCCGTCGCCACGACGTCGGCGGCCGCCGCGTCGCGATCCGCCACGACGACGTGCGCACCTGCTTGGGCGAACCGCCGCGCCGCTGCCCGCCCGATGCCGCTCCCCCCCCCGATCACCACGGCGACGTGGCGGGGGACGAGCAGCGACGCGCGCTCGTGGGCATCTTGCTCTTCGATCTTGCGCCGCTCGAGCGGCCAGTGCTCGAACGCGAACACCTCCGCCTCGGGAATGAACTGGAACCCGCCGATCGCTTCGGCGTTCGTAATGGTCTCGAGCACGGCGCGGTAGCACAGGTTGGCCGTCACCGCTCCCCGCTTGTCCCGGAACGCGGTGATCATCCCCACCCCCGGGGCGAGGACGACCTTGGCCCAATCGTCCAGCGGGCGCTCCCCTCCCTCCGCGTGGCGCCGGTGGTACTCCTCATATTCCACGCGCTGCCGCGAGATCTGGGAGCGGACCGCCTCGGCCAACTGATCTGGAGGCGCGGACGGATCGAGCTCGAGCCACAGAGGAAGCCGGCCGGCGCGCAGGATGTGCTCCGGCGTCGCCATCCCGCGGCGGACCAACGCCTGCAGGCTCTCGTGGGCGAGCACCCTCAGCATGTCGTCGCTGTCCTCGAGATGCAGGATCACGCGGCCCACTCCCCCTCCGGTCGAGCCAAGCATCCCGCGCACCACCGGCAGCACGACCTCGGCGCAACGCCGGCGCGCCTCTGGCGCCGGCATCGGGCGGGCCGTCGCTGCCGCCACCGCGCGCCCGCGCCGCCTGGTCTCGAGGTAGTCCGCGATGCGGTTCACGACGCGCACCAAGTGTGCGTAGCACTCTCTCGAGTCGTCTCCCCACACCGTCAGTCCGTGATGCGCCAGCGCGAGGCCCGAGGCGCCAGGGGGAATGCGGTCCACCATGGTGCTGACGGTCTGCGCCAGCGGAAACCCGGGGCGCACGTACGGCACGTACACGATCTCTCCCTCAAACAGCTCGCCGACCAGCCGCTCCGCCGTCGCGTCGTTCAAGTTGGTGAGGCTCATCGTCGCGACGTCGTGGGTGTGGACGATGACGCGGCGCGGCAGCAGCGCGTGCAGCGGCGTTTCCACGCTCGGCGGGGGCCCGCCCCCATCGGAGTGCAGGGTGCAGCTCGCCATGAAGCGCATCATTTCCGCGTCGCTCATTGCTGCGGCGTCGCGCAGCGCCATCAGGGCAGGCAGCGACAGGCGGGTAAACCCCGCGCGCCCGATGGTGCGCAGGTCGGTGCCGCTGCCCTTGACCAGCAACGCGTCGCCCAGCTTGATCGATGTGTTGCCACCGCCTGGTTGCACCAGCCCAGGTTCCCGCCCGACGAGATTTGAGAGGTAGACGAGCTGATCGAGTTCGTCGGCGCCGGGCGGCGGGCCGGCGGCCCACCGGGTGTCGTCGACTCGGGCGGAGGCGAAGGACGCGCTCATGAGGCCGCAAGATGCCCACGAAGCTGCTTGACCGCCAGAAACCCGATAACTACATTCGGGATTCCGATTCCTTCAACTGAACCCCAATCAATCAAGGATGCCCTGGAACGTGCAGCCCGTGACCAGACTGCTTACGGCGATCCTGCTGCTCGTGACTGTCTGGCCCATCCCTCGGGCCGTCGCGCAAGACCCCTTTGAGATCGAGGTGTACGCACCGGAGACCGCTCCGCGCAGCAAGTGGGAGCTGGAGACGCATCTCAACTACATCGCCCGTGGCACCACGGCGTTCGACGGCTCGGTCGCCCCAAGCGAGCACCAGGTGCATCTGTCGTTCGACTTGACGCGCGGTCTCACGGATCATTGGGAGGTAACGGCCTATCTGCTCTCGGCGTATCGCCCCGGCTCGGGCGTGGAGTACGCCGGCTGGCGCCTTCGCTCCCGCGTTCGCCTCCCTGAATCCTGGCGACTGCCGGTCGATGTTGGCTTGGCGGCGGAGTTGGAGTTTTCCCGCCCCGCTTATGACGAAACGACGGCCGGGCTCGAGATTCGGCCGATTCTCGGAAAACGAATCGGGCCCGTGCAGCTCGCGTTCAATCCGGTGATCGAGCGTGCCCTGCGGGAGGGAGAGACGAGCGGGGGAGGGGAATGGGAATTCGAGCCGAGCGCCCGCGTGGGCGTCACGCTGAGCAGGGTGGTCGAGCTCAATCTGGAGTACTTCGGGAAGACCGGCGTGCTCGGCAGTGCCCTGCCTGCGGGGCAGCAGGTACATCAGATCTATCCCGGTGTGAACCTGAAGCTGGGGGACGACTTCGAGCTCAACCTGGGCGTGGGGTTCGGGGCGACGTCGGCCGGGAATCGGCTGGTGTTCAAGTCGCGCTGCGAGATTCCCCTGGGGCGGTGACGTCGTGAGCGCGGCGCCCGCCGACTGGCTGCCCTTTCTCGCCGAGGTGGCCGACCGCGCCGACGAGATCGCCCTGCGGTTCTTCCAGGCGAAGGAGCTGCGCGTCGCCACCAAGGCCGATTCGAGCCCGGTCACTGAAGC
>Ga0209057_1001424_pt1 | contig 19289 bp, 22 predicted proteins | sample GraSoiAngelo_146_FD_185903 | JGI IMG/M metagenome (GOLD analysis project Ga0209057, IMG submission 185903) | Grasslands soil microbial communities from the Angelo Coastal Reserve, California, USA - 14_1009_05_30cm (SPAdes) (version 2) | ecosystem: Environmental > Terrestrial > Soil > Grasslands ... | reverse complement strand
CAGATGCGGGACGTGCGTTGACCTGTCCGCAAACGACGGGCCCCCGCTTCAAACCGGCGGTCTCGCCCTTCGGCGGTACTCGCGCCGGATGAAGTCAGGGGCGTATGGCAAGTAGCGCCGCTGCCTCTTGGGATCGAGGGCGAAGAAGCTCCACTGCACGATGCCGGCGCAGTTCCGGCTGCCGCAGCGACAGCGTGAGCGCACGTCGCTGAACGCGTTCAGGCGGTAGTCGATCGTGATCTCTTCACCTTTTCTGAGCGCGCGCCAGGCAAAGACCTTGACGCCGCTACGCATCGCGTTTGGCTCGCAGGAGTGATTGAGATAGCAACCGGGCGGCAGAAGGACCGCGCTGCGGTCGAAATCCAGTTCGGTGAGGTGGCGCCCGTCCTCGGCTGAGAGCTGTGCCTCCTGTCGCGGCGAGACGACCCTGCCGTGGCGCCGACGAAAGATGAACTCACCCTTGCGGAACGATCGCAACGCGAAGACTCCTTTGCCCTTCGGAGGGGCGTCGCGTACGACGACATCGGTAATCATCGCCGGCCGTCACTCACAGCGCCCGCGATGGCGGCTTCAAATTCCGCCTGCTGCGCCTCGATCGCGAGCAGCCGCTGGGAGACTGTGCCGTCAAACGAGGAAGATGGCGTAGCTCTGACTTTGGAACGTCTCCTTCTGACCTAGACCCCGCACGGTCTCCGGGCACAGCCGCCAGCGCCGCTCATCCTTGAGGTGGTGCTCCGCTCGCGGACTCCTCAGAGGTCCAGAGACGTGAGCCCCAGTGCTCGACCACTTTGCCATTCTCAAGACGAAGGAGATCAATCGTCTCTCTTACCACTTCCTTTCCTCCTCGTCTTCCGTTCCACCGGAGCCGGACCGCGATTTTGTCGCCTTCGGCGACCGCGTCGACTATGCGCACTGCGAGTTCGTCGTATGAGCGGCGTGCCGCTGCGACAACATCCTCGAAGGCCCCTGGTCCCTTCACCGGCTCACCGAGGCCCTGGTGATCTAAGTAGTTCGGCGCGAACACCGCGGCGGCAGTCGATGTATCGCCAGTACTGAACATCTTGGTGATTCTCTCGACCGAGTCTCGGTGCGCGCTCGTCACATTCAGGAGTGTGAACGAAAGAGACGCCTACCCTTCTCGAGAACGCGGTATGCGAGCTTGCAAGGCTTCAGCAGGAGACGAGCGTCTAGAGCCTTGCGCGTTTGTCGACGGGCAGGGTTTGATCCTTGGGGTAACGGTGGTGCAGAGCGCTGGACCACGAGCCTCGATTCGCCTTCGACACGGTTCGCCCCTCGTCGAAACCCATCATTCGGGCGATGGATATGGCTCGCGCGCTGATGGTCTTCGCGTTGATTGAGGAGCCCGCTCGAGAGTCGCGGCCGTGATCGCGGCTGCTGGCGCTCTGAAGACTCCTCCGGCGTCCATCGCCTCTCGTTACCGAGCATGGCTCGCCGACGGAACGGTGTTTCTCGTTCCGTTCGCGATCATCGTGTTTAACACCGACCCCGATCCTTTGGTCACCGTCCTCGGGAGCCAACTCCTGGCATTGCTGTACTTCGTCATCCTCTGGTCGCCGCTCGGTGGAGGCAAGACCGTCGGCATGCGCATCTATCACCTACGCGTCGTGCGCACCGATGGCCGTCCCTTGTCGCTTCCCCGAGCCTTTCTGCGCTACGTCGGGTTGTTTCTCATGCAGCTTTCCCTTATCGGAGTCCTCTCAGTGGTTCTGGATGACCAGCGGCGGGGTTGGCATGACAATCTCGCGGACAGTCTGGTGATCGCAGAGTGACGGGCCAGCCCGTCCCGGCGGCGGCCGATGCCAGAACGCGACGCCTTTCGCGGCTCGGCGCCGCCCTCCTGGTAACCATAGTCATCGGGTGCGTCCGCGTTCAGAGTGGATACGGTCTCGGACCCGAGAACGACGGTGCGACGAAAAATGTTCAGGTCGGCAGCGAGGTCCGACTCGTCCTTCCTGAGGGGCTCGAATGGGCTATCGAGGCAAGCGACACCAAAGCGCTGTCGCTCAAGACCGTCACGGTTGGGTCGATTGGTGGATCGTCAATGCGGGTTTGGAGCATGGACGTCACCAAGGCTGGAGACTTCATCCTCGTTGCGACCGGCACGCCTCCTTGCCAAAAAGCGAATCCGCCCTGTTTGACGCCGACGGTGCACTACCGCTTCACGCTGCACGCCACGTGACGCGCGGCCTCCGAGTCAGGGCCCGTTCAGGCGCCCTGGATGAAACGCAAACGATGGTGACTCACGTGGTCGGCGGCGCCCGGACCTACGCGATAAAGGGCTACAGGCCGCTTATGTTCGGTGTCCTCGCTGCGAATACGCTCATGTTCGGCACGGTTGCCGTGCTGCTGATCGGACGCAACGTCGGCCTCGCCCTCGCCGTTCCCATCGTGTACGCGGTGATGGTCAGCGTCGGCCTTCGCGCGCAGCGCCGCACGGCGGTTCGTTTGACCGTCTCGGAAGCCGGTCTCGACGTGGCCTGGATCTTCGGTCAATACCACCGGTCGTGGGAAGAGATCAGGCGTATTCGCCTCCTGCACTCCCGGCTCGATCCCACACGGATCCAGCAGATCGAGGTCGTGTTTGCGAATCACTGTCCTTTGGAGTTGTTTGACCGTCTGAGCGACTTCAACGCGCTCGTTGTCGAGCTCCGCGAGACGCAACCGCAGCTCGTCGAGGATTAGAGGGCTAATTAGAAGTGCGAGTGCAAGAGTTCCTCGCTGGGGTTACCCAGCACGAACCGAATCCGCCCAGATCCGTCGGGTTTGGGCGGGTCCTCGGCGTCGTCAGCCGTTCGTCGCTCGGGTTTGCGGGATTTGGGTTCGGGTTCCTGATGATCGTTGGTTCGCTTGGTTTCCTACTCGGCTCGAAAGGAGCGCTCGCCCCGCAACTCATCGGATGGGCATTTGTGTTTTTTGGGCTCCTGTTGATTGCGGTTCCCTTCATCTACGCTCGGCGTGTAGCTCACGCCCTCAAGACCGGAGTCCTTTCCACGGCGACTGTCGTTTCGCTCGATACGAGCCTCGGTCCCGGGCGGAAGACTTTGGATTCCATGAAGAACGGCTTCGTGGCGGGTCTGCGTCGGGTACAGCACCCTCATGGGGAGTTTGAGGAGCATTTTCAGTACGACGGGCCGGATGCCGCGGACTTTCATCCGGGATCGTCGATGTCGGTCCTGATAGCGCCCGACAAGAGAGAGGTGCTTCTCGATGTGCCAAGGAACATGAAGCTCGCAGGGCAGCCTACTTCGGTGGTCCGGCCGCGCCGATGAAGTCCTCGTCTGCCGCACGCACTCTCTCTGTGATGTCCATGCAGTCGGCGTCCGGTCAGACACTCGGCGTCATGAGGAGCCGGTGAGAGTTCGTATGCGCGGCGAACGTCGCCAGCTGGCGGAACGCCGCATGCGGGATCCGGTAGGCCTCGGTGACGTCGAAGTTCTTGTCCAGGAGCACCGCGACGATGTACGCGCCGCGTTGGTCGGTCAACTCTTAGTCGAACCCCGAGTGTTGCAGGACCGAGCGCATTAGATGGGTCGCTAGCTCGCTGGATGTTCGTCGACCTCAGTTTTCTGAACCCGCAGGCACTGAGCCGGAGAAGCTGGCTCCTGCGCTTACCCCTCCTGCGGGAACTGGGGTCGCGCGCCGCCTCGTGGAACTCTTTGTGGGTCGAGACCTTCGAGTTAGTGACCCCACAGAGGCCCGAGGTTTGCGAGAAGCTCCTCGACGACGCGCTGCCGCGATGGCCCGTGCCGAATCAGCGGTGGATTGCCGGCTACGTGTGGCGCGGGGGATTCACGATCTACCGACTCACGGTCTGGCGGAACAGCTTTCGGGCGATGGGCACGGGTGAACTGTCGAGCGATCGCGGGATGACGCACGTCCACTTTCGCGTTGGCTCGAACCGGCTTGGCATCTATGCGCTAGCTCTGCTTAGTGTTCTGTTCGTTCTCGCGGGCCTCGCGATGCTCGCCAGCGTCCTCCGAGGTGGTGCTCCGATTCCATTCGCCATGATCGGAATAGTGCTCATGGCGCTTCCCATCGCCACGTTCGTCGCCGGCGGCCGAAGCCTTCGGCGCGACGGTCGACGCTCCGAAGAAGCCGACAGACTTCTGGACATCGTCGCTGATGTCATCGGTGCTGAGCCGGGGTCATCTGCGATCTGAATTCAACGAATCGGCGCAGTACTGAGAGGTGTATTGGTCAGATGACTGGGGCTGCGGAAAAACAGCAACTCGATGGCTGAACCGGAAATTCCCCCGACCCTAGTCCGAGATTGGCTCACTACGAATCAGGTTCCGCTGACAGCTCCTCAAATGATCCAAGACTGCGTGGTCGGAGCTCAAACGGCAGTTTCGGCCAAGCGAGCAAACGGGAGTTTTCGCGACTGCCACGTGCTGGTTCAGAAGGTGCGAGAATCCTTAGGAAAATCGCGCCGACGTAGCTCAGCCGGTAGAGCAGCGGTTTCGTAAACCGCCGGTCGGCAGTTCGAGTCTGCCCGTCGGCTCAGATAATCGCGGTCTTTCGCACCGCTGTGGCTCCCTAACCTGAGGTTGGGACCGCAATCCCACACAGGAAAATGTCGAATAGGCCGCTCGTCGTTCGATGTATGGATGAGGCCTCAAAAGAGCCCGAGCCAAGAACGGTGTGCAGCGGGTCCAATAAAGGAGACAGAGATGCGTGTACTGGTGCTGGCAAAGGAGGGCGCGCAGACCGATGCGGCGGCCCCTCCAACGCCGGAGGCTATGGCGGAGTACCAAAAGTTCAACGAAGAGCTGATCAAAGCGGGGGTCGTCCTGGGGGCCGGCCGTCTCTCCCCGAGCTCGCAGGGCAAGCGCGTGCGGTTCGATGGCAAGAAGCGCACCGTCATCGACGGGCCGTGGGCCGAGACGAAGGAGCTCGTGGCCGGTTACTGGTTGTGGCAGGTGCGCTCGCTCGACGAGGCCCTCGAGTGGCTGAAGCGCGCACCCTACGATGGCGGGACCTTCGAGGTCCGTGAGATCTCCCAGCACGAGGGCGCGTGACGAGGCATTCGCCATAGACACAGCAACCGCCGAAGCGCATCGCGCGATTGAAGCGATATGGCGGATCGAGTCGGCCCGGCTCATCGCCGGGCTGACTCGCACCGTCGGAGACATCGGGACGGCTGAGGAGCTCGCGCAGGACGCCCTCGTTGCCGCGCTCGAGCAGTGGCCGACCTCAGGCGTGCCGGAGCGGCCGGGCGCTTGGCTGATGGGAACCGCGAAGCACCGCGCCACTGACCTGATCCGGCGCCGCAAGACCCTCGAGCGCAAATATGAAGAGCTCGGACGCGACACTGAACGCGATCAGCAAGTCGAGGACCTGGACGCGGCGATCGAAGAGGACGTCGGCGACGATCTCCTCGGTCTCATCTTCATGGCGTGCCATCCGGTCCTGTCGAAGGACGCGCGCGTCGCCCTTACCCTGCGGGTCCTCGGCGGCCTGACCACCGAGGAGATCGCACGGGGGTTCCTCGTCCCGGTCTCGAGCATCGCTCAGCGCATCGTCCGCGCGAAGCGGACCCTCGACGAGGCGCACGTTAGGTTCGAGGTCCCGCGCGGCGCCGAGCGCGTGGCGCGCCTTGGCTCGGTCCTCGAGGTTATCTATCTGATCTTCAACGAGGGCTACTCCGCGACTGCGGGCACGGACTGGGTCCGACCGGCACTGTGCGAGGAGGCGCTCCGTCTGGGCCGAATTCTGGCTGAGCTCGTCCCGACCGAGCCGGAAGTCCACGGGCTCGTCGCGCTCATGGAAATCCACGCGTCACGGCTTGGTGCTCGCGTTGGACCGTCCGGGGAGCCCATCCTCCTGCTCGATCAGGACCGGGCCCTCTGGGACCACCTGCTCATCCGCCGCGGCCTGGCGGCGCTTGAGCGCGCCGAGAGACTCGGCGGCGCAATGGGCCCGTACGCGCTGCAGGCGGCGATCGCTGCATGCCACGCTCGAGCGGCGACCGCGGCCGAGACCGACTGGCCGCGCATCGTGGCGCTCTACGACGCGGTCGCGCAGCTCGCGCCGTCGCCGGTGGTCGAGCTGAACCGTGCGGTCGCCGTGGGAATGGCGTTCGGCCCCGCCGCCGGCCTCGACCTGGTGGACGCGCTCGTCGCTGACCCATCACTCCGTACTTATCACCTGCTGCCGGCCGTTCGTGGGGATCTTTTGAGGAAACTCGGCCGGTCCGCGGAAGCCCGCACCGAGTTCGAGCGCGCCGCGTCGCTGACCGAGAACGCGGTCGAGCGCAAGCTCCTGGAGAGACGCGCCGCCGAATGCGCCGCGGAAGGTATGGCTGGCTAGACAAGCCGGTTGTCACGCTCGGCGTTTGCCGGCCGCGGCGTGGAAAGGCATAGTCGGGACGTGACTGGCTCGGGGGTCGCGGCGTTCTACAAGGGATGGCAGCTCGCGAACGAGGAGCTGATCCGCGTGGTCGAACCTCTTTCCCCGGCGCAGCTGCAACTTCCCGTCGGGTCTCCGACGTGGCCCATCTGGGCGAGCGTCTCGCACCTCGCGGGTACGCGCGTGTACTGGCTCTGCCACGTCTTCGAGGAGCCCGGGGCGGAGACAACGCCGTTCGTCGACCCCACCGGCGTTGGGTGGGAGGATGAACCCGACCATCCGCGCCGCGCGGACGAGCTCGTCGGCGCGCTCCGGTCCACGTGGGCCATCGTCGAACATACCCTCGGCGTGTGGACGCCAGAGTCACTCGGGCGCGAGGCGCGCCGCGTCCTCGGCGACACGGTGCGGATGCACACGCGCCAGTCCGTGCTCATGCGCATGATCACGCATGACGCTTTCCACAGCGGAGAGATCTCGCTGGCACTGGGTAGCAATGGCCTCGGAGCGATCGACATGTGGAGAGGCTTATCGCGCGTAGTCACCGATCGATGACCGATGGAACCCCGTGTCTTCTACGCGCGGACGACCGACGATGTGACCATCGCATGCGCGGTCGTCGGCTCGGGACCCACGCTCGTCCTCCTGCCCGGCGTGCCCTTCAGCAACTTCATCGAAGAGTGGCGGATTCCGCTCCTCCGGGGTGTCTACGAACGCCTCGCGACGCGGCTCCAGATCGTCCAATACGACGGCCGAGGGACCGGACACTCACAACGGGACGTCGCTGACCTGTCGCTCGAAGCGATGCTGCGCGATCTCGATGCGGTCGCCGGCCAGGCCGGCATAGACCGCTTCGCGCTCCTCGGCTTCTACAACTCGTGCACGCACGCCATCGCGTACGCGGCGCTCCATCCCGAGCGCGTCACTCGCCTCATCCTTTTCGGCGGCTCCGCTCGTGGGTGGCTCGCGATGAGCGCTCCCGAGACGCAGGCGTTGCTGAGTCTCATCGAACGCGACTGGGGCGTCTTCGTCGAGTCTGCGGCCCACGCGTGGATGGGCTGGTCGGTCGGCGAGGCCGGCCGTCTCGCCGCGGATGCGTTCCGGAACGCCACGACGCCCGCGGTTGCGCGCGCGACGTTCCAGGCGGCGAGCGGGATCGACGTCTCCAAGGACCTCGCCGCGGTCACCGCACCGACGCTCGTGCTTCACCGGGCCGACATCGAGCAGATCCCGCGAACGGTCTCGGAGGAGCTCGCCGCGGCGCTGCCGAATGGTCATCTTCGTCTGCTTGCCGGAAGCTCGCCGGCGTTGTTCTTCGAGAACACCGACGAGGTCGTGGGGGCGATCACCGAGTTCGTTATCGAAGGCCGTCCGGGTGCAGGCCCGCAACGGTCGGCTGCGCCACCGACACGCAATACGCACGGACTGACCGCGCGCGAGCTCGATGTCTTGCGCCTAATCGCCCAAGGTGAGACGAACGCCGAGATCGCACTCCGCCTCACGTTGTCGATCCACACCGTGGAACGACACGTTGCGAATCTTTATCGAAAGATCGACGCGCGCGGTCGAGCCGATGCGACCGCCTTCGCCGTTCGACAGGGAATCGCGTAGCCGCCCCTCACGGCTTTCCGTAAGGCGGGCCTACATAGTTTCCAGGAAGCCGCCGCGGGCAGACGAGGCCAGGCTCTCCTCGAAGAAAGTGACGCGAGGAGGAACCAACGGTGGTAGCTCTGGATAACACGCTCCTGTGGGGCCTGCAGGCGTTGTTGGCGCTCATTCTTTTTCCGGCCGCTGCCACGAGAGCCCTGAGCTACGAGTTCGCGAAGAAGCGGATGGCATGGGTAGCCGCGGTGCCGCGCTCACTCTTGCTCTTCATCAGCGTGGCGGAAATCCTGGGGGCGATCGGTCTCGTACTGCCCGGGCTTACCCACGTCGCGCCTCAGCTCATCCCGGTCGCCGCGGTCGGCCTCGGGCTCATCCAGGTGCTGGCGTTTGTGTTCCATACATCACGAGGCGAGTCCCGAAACGCGAGCGCAAATCTCGTTCTGCTCGGAGCTCTCGTCTTCGTCGCTGCAGGGCGACTTGTCGTGTCGCCGTGAGTGACCGCCCTAGTGCCCCAGCTGACTCAACGCTCTCGCGAGGTCTGCGGGCAGCGGGTGCCGCGCCTGCGGGTTGCGCCACAGGCTCGGCGGCCCACCCTCGTCACGGTCAAACCACACCGCGCCGCTCAGTCGCCGGTAATGCCGCTGGAAATCGCGCGTGCCCGTGAAGCCGCGCTGCTCGAAGAACATCTCGTCCTTCCCGGCCGCGCGCTCTTCGAGGGAGCGCATGGCTGGCGCGAGTGCGTCGGCGGCGGATGATGGACCGTCAGCGCCGAGGAACAGCACGTTGATCATGGCGGCCGGCAGTTGGCCCAGCTTGTCGGAGACCGCGCGAATGACCCGGGCCAGATCAATAGGCGCACCGGGCGTCGCCGCGGACCAATGCAGCCGCCGCACCTCGACGTTGAAGCGCAGGTTCGTGCGGAAGGTCACGCGGAAGTCAGGCGCGCGCTGGCCGACGCCATACGACTCGTACTCGACCCCGAAGCGGCGCTCTGCGAGCAGCCGCGACGCGATCGCCAGCTCGAAGGCCAGGTCTCGCCGACCCTCGTCGTCGCGCACCCCGCGGGCTTTCTTGCGAATCTTGTCGCGATAGATCTCAGCGAACGCCCGAAACCGCGGTGAGGCGACCAGCCACGGTCCGATCTCCGAGGCCAGCGACGAATCACTGGGGCCGAACAGGTAGGCGGTCAGCTCGCCGATGGGTATGGTCGGACGGATCATCGGCGCTCAACAGTGCGCCTCGAAGCCGGGAATCGCGGCGCCGTCTAACGTAGTGACATGGCCGGCGACTGGAACAAGGGCACGATCGACCAATTCCGCGCAAAAGGCGGTAAGGGGATCGGGCCCTTCGGGGACAAGCTGCTGCTCCTCACCACGCGCGGTGCGAAGAGCGGACAAGTCCGGACGACGCCCCTCGTCTACCACCGTGATGGCGACCGCTACGTGATCGCGGCCTCGAAGGGCGGTGCCCCGTCGCATCCCAGTTGGTATCACAACCTGGTGAAGCATCGTGAGGCTGAGGTCGAGGTCGGTCGCGAGAAGTTCAAGGTCCGGGCGATGCCGATCGCGAAGGGACCGGAGCGCGACCGCCTGTATGAGGCGCACGGCGACAATTTCGCGGCATTCAAGGATTACCCGAAGAGGACCAAGCGAATCATCCCGGTCGTCGTGCTGGAGCGGGTCTCGTAACACTCGCAAGGAGGCAGGGGAGGAGCAGGGGATGGAAGGGCCGCCACCGCAATACACCGCCAAGACCCTCGATGACTATCTCGAGCACCTGAGCAAGGGCGTGTTCCAGGCGGGGATCAGCTGGCGCGTCGTCGACGCGAAGTGGCCGTCGATCACCAAAGCGTTCCGAGGATTCGACGTCGAGCGCGTCGCGCGGATGACGGATCGCGACGTCGACGCACTCGTGAAAGACGAGCGGGTCATACGCAGCCGGCCGAAGATCGCCGCCGTGGTCCACAACGCGAACGAGCTTCTCGCGCTCGAACGCGCCGGTGGGTTCAAGAAGCACCTCAAATCGTTTCCCGAGTACGAGGACCTCGCGACAGACCTGAAGAAGCGCTTCAAGTTTGTTGGGGACAGTGGCGTGTATCACTTTCTCTGGACGGTGAAGCATCCGGTCCCCGAGTGGCGCTACTGGTCGCGCGCGCATGGCATGAACTGGGAGGCGAAGGTAAAAGCGGCTGGTCGCGCAAAGACTGGGCGAAAGAGGCCGCCGGCCGCCAAAGCACGCTCCGGGGCTCGCACCGCGCGCTGAGGTCACGAGCATCCGGTCCGCGGCGTACTGAGGCCGCCTAGTACCGGCGTACTGCCCCCTTCGAGTGGCTACCCGATGCCTTCCCCGGAGCGCACCGTTAGGCAGCCCTAGATGGACAACACCGTCACGCAGGTCGCCGGCCCCCAAGCCGGGCAGCTCGTCGCCTCACGCTACCGCCTTGCATCGTTCCACCGCGGGGACGGGAGCACCGAGGTCTGGCGAGCGCTCGACGAATCCACCAACCAGATGGTCAGCCTTGAATTCCTACGTGATGTGAACCCGGTGAGCAAGGAGCGATTCCTCGCGGGAGCGCGCCGTCTCGCGTCGGTCGCGGAGCCGTCCGTCATGCGAGTCGCGGGTATCCACGACGATGCCGATGGAACGTTCATCGTCTTCGAGCATCTCGTTCACATACCCGCCCCGGTCGAATGGGTGAAGGCGGCGGCCCAAGTACCTGCGCCGGTTCCACAGATGGCCGCGCCACCCGTGCTGGAGACGGCAGGTGTCGCGCCGGAGGCCACGGTACCGACGGTCGAGACGTCTCTGGCTCCCGAAGCAGCGACGGGCGATCACGGCTTGAGCTTGTTGCTATATGCGCTTCGCTCGCGAGAGCTCTCGCTGATCGACCAGGCTCTTCTTGAGGAGTCGATGATCGAGTTCCTCGACCTCGCGGTCGCCGAGTTCAAAGCCGTCCGGCTGGACCCGGACCTTCTGCCCGACGCCCGCTCGTTCGCGGTTTCGCTGCTCACCGCTGGGCCGAGAGGACTCGCCTCCGCCGTCGGACGGATCGCGACCTTCCGCCCGCACGTCCGGGTCCGGGCACCACGCATGTCGCAGCCGAAGCAACCCAAGCCACCGAAGCAGCCCAAACAACCGAAGGTCTCCGCCCCGCGGATGAAGGAGACAGCGGTCGCGGCGGCGAAGCCGATGAAGGTGCCGAAGATCAAGGCACCCCGCGCCCCTCGGGCCGCGAGCGGACCCGGCCTGCGAATCCGCTGGGGCCGCGTGCTGACACGTGGTCTGACACTCGGTGTCCTCGCCGCCGTACTCGTTTCCCTTCCCCCGGGGATCGTCGGCAATCTCGGCGGCGTCGCGAGCAACGTCGCGAACGTCGCGGGCGACGTCGCGAGCCAGGTGAGCACGACGATCGGCGAGAAGATCGCATCCGTGCAGACGACTCCGGGTCTGCAGCGCGCGACCTTCGAGGTTCCGCCGCTCAGCGCCTACGCGGCCGCGTTCGAATCGCAGGGCCCCTACCCGACGGCACGTCCGAACGGCACGGTCGAGTGGGTCGTCGCGCTCCGCAACACCGGCTCCGTCGGCTGGTACCGCGGGATCGACGGCGCGCAGGCTTCGCTCGCTCTGCCTGACGGGACCGCCGCTGCCGTCCAGAACACGGCCTACGTGGGGCCGGGGCAGGTGGGCTGGTTCGTGGTGCACTTCCCGGCGCCGTCGCAGCCCGGCGTGACGCGCGTTCCGCTTCGTCCCCGCATCGATGGCCGCGGCGCGCTGCCGGATCTCGGCATCTACGTGACGGTCACCGTCTCACCGAACCCGTAAGGCCCGTAGGCTATCGCCCTTGACCGGGTGGACGGTCGGGGGAGGCATCTCAATGCGGGTCCATGACTGCAACTGGCAGATGCTCGAGGCATACCTCGCGCGTGACGATCGGATCGTGTTGCCGATCGGATCCACGGAACAGCACGGTTACCTTTCTGTCGGGACGGACGCGATCCTCGCCGAGCGCGTCGCTGTCGAAGCGGCGGAACCACTCGGCGTCCCGGTATTGCCGGCGCTGCCGTTCGGAGTGACTCCGTACTTCGCGGCATTTCCCGGAAGCCCGTCGCTCCGCACGAGCACGTACATCTCCGTCATCCGCGACCTTCTCGATTCGCTCTTTGGCCAGGGCTTTCGGCGCATCGCGGTGGTGAATGGCCACGGCGGCAACTCCTTCGCGGCCGGTGTGATGCGCGAGTGGCTCACGGAGCCACGGAAAGATCGGGTGCAGGTGCTCTTTCACGACTGGTGGAACGCGCCGCGCGCGTGGGCGGTCGTTCAGCGCTACGAGAAGGATTCCTCGCACGGCTCGTGGATGGAGAACTTCCCGTGGACGCGCCTGCCGGGGGTGACCATGCCGAAAGGGGTGAAGCCGCTCATCCCGCAAACCGTTACCCGTCAGGCGCCGCCGGCCGAGCTGCGCCGCCTGACCGTCGACGGCAGCTTTGGCGGCTCGTATGAGCGCCCCGACGCGGAGGTCCTAGAGCTCTGGCGGACCGGGGTCGCGGAAGTTCGCGACCTCATCGAGAACGGGTGGAACAAGAGTGGGTGAGCTGAGCGGCAAGGTCGCGCTCGTCACGGGGACGGCGCATGGCATCGGGACGGCGATCGCGGATGGCCTGGAGGAAGACGGCGCGAAGGTTCATCGCGTCGATCGCGACACCGCCGACCTCTCCGATCCAGCGCAGGTCGCAAGTCTCATCGAGCGGCTCGGTCGCATCGACGTCCTCGTCAACAACGCCGGCGGCGTCGTCGGCCAGGTAGGCAAACCGCTCGATGAGGTGAGCGACGAGGAGTGGCGAGCGATCGTCGACGCCAACCTCACAAGCGCGTTCCTGTGCACGCGCGCGGTCATCCCTGGGATGAAGGCCGCCCGGGCCGGATCGATCGTGAACATCTCATCCGGCGCGGGGCGGAGCGTGAGCCTCACCGGTATCCAGGCGTACGCGAGCGCCAAGGCCGGTCAGATCGGGTTCACTCGGCAGATGGCGCACGAGCTCGGGCCGTTCGGCATCACCGTGAACTGCATCGCGCCCGGTTTCGTTCGCTCGAATCCGACGACCGAGAAGCAGTGGGAAAGCTACGGTGCGGAAGGCCAGCGGCGCCTTGTCGAAGGGATCGCGCTCCGTCGCCTCGGACGTCCCGAGGACATCGCGAACGGAGTTCGTTTCTTCGTTTCGTCTCGAGCCTCGTGGATCACGGGACAGGTGCTCTCGATCGATGGGGGACGATCACTGTTCTGATCGCGCGTAGCTCTCCCAGTAGCGGGCCCAGGCCTCGAGGCCTTCGTGCAGACGATGGACGCGGAAGAACTCGTTCGGCGAGTGGAAGGCCTCGTCCGTCGTAGAGAACGAGAAGAACACAGTGTCGATGCCGAGCAGGCGTTTGAAGAGCTCGCTCACCGGAAGTGTCGAGCCCATGCGCACGCGGAGCGGCTTCTTGCCGTAGACCTGCTCGAGCACGCGCTCGGCGGTCAAAAGGCCGGGATGATCCGACGGGATGCGATAGGGCCGCGCCGCGTGCCGCTCGCCGCCGAGCGCCAGGGTCACGCCGACGGGCACATGGGTTTCGAGGTGCCGCGCGACGAGCGCGCGGACCCGGTCCGGATCCTGGTCGGGAACGAGGCGGCAGCTGAGCTTCGCGTGGGCCTCGTTCGGCGTGACTGTCTGGCTGCCTTCGCCCTGATAGCCGCCCCACATACCGTTCACTTCGAGCGTCGGGCGTACCCACTGCCGCTCCAACGTGTTGTAGCCGGCTTCGCCGAACGCCGCCGGCGCCCCGACGTCCGAAAGAAAACCCGCCTCGTCGAATCGGAGGTCCGCGATCGCGCGCCGTTCGTCAGCGTTCAGCGGGACCACGTCGTCGTAGAAGCCGGCGACTGCCACACGGCCGTCCGGTGCGTGCAGGCTGGCGACGATCTCGGCCATGGCATGCAGCGCGTTCGCGATCGAGCCGCCGTAACGTCCGGAGTGGAGGTTCCGGTTCGCGCCCGTGAGGGCGAATTCGAGGACGGAGACGCCGCGGCACCCGACCGTGATCGACGGCTCGTCGCTACGCCACATCGCTCCGTCGGCCGACAGGACCACGTCCGCCCGCAGCAGGCGGGCGTTCGCGGCGATCACCGGCTCGAGGTTCCGGCTTCCGATCTCCTCCTCACCCTCGAAGAGGAACTTCACGTTGAGCGGCAGCGCCCCGCGGGTCGCGAAGAAGGCCTGCGCGACCTTGAGCGGGATGAGCATCGGCCCCTTGTTGTCGGAGACACCGCGGCCGTAGAGCCGTCCGTCGCGCACCTCCGGCGCGAACGGATCGCTTGACCACCGCTCGAGCGGATCTGGTGGCTGCACGTCGTAGTGCCCGTAGACGAGGAGCGTCGGCGCTCCTGCTCCGAGCCACTCGCCGTAGACGACCGGATGGCCCCCAGTCGCGATGGTCCGGACATCGATGGGGCCGGCCTCGCGCAGCCGCGCGGCGACCCACTCCGCGGCGCGTGCCATGTCATCACGGTGCCGCGGATCCGTGCTCACGCTCGGGATGCGCGCGAACTCGATCAGCTCGTCGAGGATCCGGTCGTGGCGCGCCGACAGATATTCGAGCGGCGTCATCCAGTCAGCACGGCGGCTCTGAGCAGATCGAGGGTCGCGTGGCTCTGCGGGCGCTTGCCGTCTTCGACCTCGTGCATCAGCTCGATCAGCCGCGAGACCAGCGGTGTCGCGACACCGGCCTCCGCGCCGAGTGTCACGATCGGGCCGAGCTGCGCGTCCGTCTCGGTGCGGCGCTTGCGCACCGCGATGTCCCGCCAGATGCCGCTGTGCGTCTTGGCCGACCTGCGGTTGAACGCGACCATCTCGTCGAGCGACCGCTCCGCCATTTCGCGGGCCGCCTCCGGCGCGAAGGCGTGCGGATCGAAGCCGTTGAAGCCTTCCGGCGTGATGTTCCGCGCGCGGGCGACGCGCATCACCTCGCGCGCGACTTCGACGTAGACGTCGCGATACCTGGGATCGGCCAGCGCGTCCGCGATGGAGTCGTTGGTGAGTGCGGTCGCGAACAGTTGCGCGCCGTAGGCCAATTTGGCCCAGAGGTAGCCCCAGATGTTCGCCGTCACGGTGGCGGCGTCGTCGAAGTCCCGAAACGCGCGGTGGAGCTCGCCGATCCGCGGTGTCACACGTCCGTCGATCTCACCGAGCACCACCGCGCCCCGCCCGGCGTACTGGATCGCACCCGGCTCGAGGTAGTCCGCTCCGAAATTGACGAAGCAGCCCATCGTGCGCGCGTCGCCGACAACGTCCTTGATGATCAGCTCGTTTAGGCCGTTCTGCGCCGACACGACGTAGCCGTCCGCGCTCAGGTGAGCCGCGAGCGCACGCGTGGCGGCTTCGGTATCCTGCGCCTTCACGGCGAGAACGATGCGCTCGAACTCTCCATTCAGCTCATCAGGAGTGAAGGAGGGGATTCGGCAGACGAACTGCGTCAGCGGTCCCTCGATCCGAAGTCCGGCTTTGTTGATCGCTGCGACGTGTTCCTCTGCCCGGTCGACGAACGTGATCTCGTGTCCAGCGCGGGCGAGATGCGCACCGATTGTGCCGCCGATCGCGCCGGCGCCCCAGACCAGGAATTTCACGGCACCAGGCTCCGCTGACGCCCTTCGCGTCGCACTGCCCGAGGATGCTCATGACCGCGATCACCAGGATCAGGAACGGGAAGACTCACCTGAGCGACCGGCCGCATTATCCCTCCGGCGGGCGAGGGACCTTTGCTGGGCGCGGTGCTAAACGGTGGCGCGCGTATCTGGATCTCTTGTTCGGCGTTAAGTCCAGGGCGTAGGGTGATGGACCGAGGAGGTGCGCCTGTGAGCGGGACCCAGAAGCTCCTCGCGAGGATCAAGGCTCTCTTCGGGCCGAGTCGGCCGACGCCACCGGCACAAGCGGCCGAAGTACCCCTGATATCAGCTGCGACCGCCGTCGAAATCGCGGAGACGCCCCTACCCGAGCCGCCCACTCTTTTCGGAGAGCCTCGGCCCGCCGAGGATCTACCAGCGCCCGCCATCGAAACTCTCGCAGAAGCTGCTACCGACGACCAACCGGTAGTCGCGGTCGGAACACCCGGGTGCCTGACCCTGCGCCTCGAGAGCGAACGTGGGTCCCGATCGACGTTCGAGGTAACAAAGTCCGGCGCGACGATCGGTCGCGGACCCGAGAGCACCATCCAGCTCGCGGACCTTTCCGTCTCGCGCAAGCACGCGAAGATCACCTACAAGCAGGGCTCGTACTGGCTGAGCGATCTCGGAAGCATGGGCGGCACGTGGATCGACGGGACGAAGCTGGCTGCACCCCGGCGCGTTGCGGCGGGCCAGACCATCGACATCGGCGTCTGCCGGCTGACCGTCGTCGCGGCCGCCGAAGGCGAAAAGACAGGAGCTGCGAAGGGGCCCTCGAACGCGGCCTAGGGTCGCGATCGGCGGCATCAGCATCGAGTCGAGCACGTTCTCACCACACCGCAGCGGACCCGCTGATTTCACCGTCGTGCGCGATGACGAGCTTCTTGCGCGATACCCCGACCTTCCCCGTGATGTCGAGTGGGTGCCTCTCGTACACGCTCGCGCGCTCCCTGGTGGCGCGGTCGAGCGCGAGTTCTACGAGTCCATCAAAACCGAGCTCATCGCGCGGCTACGCGCCGTCCTCCCGGTGCAGGGGGTTCTCCTCGACATTCACGGAGCGATGAGCGTCGTCGGCCTGACGGACGCGGAGGGCGATTTCGCGTCGACTGTGCGCGACATGATCGGACCCGATGCGCTCGTATCCGCGTCGATGGACCCTCATGGGAACATGTCGCGCCGCCTGATCGGCGCGCTCGATCTCGCGACATCACATCGGATGTCGCCGCACGAGGATGCGCCACGCACGAGAACTCGGGCAGTCGCGAATCTCGTGCGCTGCCTACGGGACGGGGTGCGTCCGCGGAAAGCGTGGGTGCGCGTTCCGGTCTTGCTGCCGGGCGAGCGGGCCAGCACGCGAGACGAGCCAGCGCGCGGCATCTACGGGCGCCTTTCGGCGATCGAGGCGCAGTCCGGGATCGTCGACGCTGCCGTGTGGATTGGTTACGCCTGGGCTGACGAACCGCGCTGCAGCGCCGCGGTCGTCGTCACTGGGACCGACACGGAGACGTTGCTGCACGAAGCGCGCGCTCTCGCCCAAAGCTACTGGAACGCGCGCGCCGATTTCACGTTCAGCGTCCCGGGGGGCGACGCCGATTGGTGCATCGCGACGGGGCTCGCGTCGAGTGCCCGTCCTTACTTCATCAGCGACTCGGGAGACAATCCCACGGCCGGGGGTGCGGGAGACGTGGCGTACATGCTCGAGCGTCTCCTCGCGCATCCGGACCTGGCGTCAGGGCATGCGACCGCGATCTGGGCGAGCCTCGTCGATCCCGATGCGGTCGCTCGCTGCATCGGTGGCGGTGAAGGCGCCGACCTGGATCTTGCCGTCGGCGGGGCGTTTGGCTCGCGGCACTCGGCAGTCACTCTTCGAGGAAAGGTGGTTCGGGTTCACAGGGGAGATCCCGTCGGCGGCGACATCGCCGTGATCGCATCGGGCGGGGTGCGGGCGATCCTCACCACCCGCCGCAAGCCATACCACTTCGTTCGCGATCTCGAGGCGCTCGGCCTCGACCCAGCCAGGCACGACCTCACGGTCGTGAAGATCGGCTACCTCGTACCCGACCTGTTCGCCGCGGCGAAGGGGTGGGTCATCGCGCTCACGCCGGGCGGCGTCGATCAGGACATCGTCCGACTCGGTCACGCGCGTCTCTTGCGCCCGATCTATCCGTTCGACCCCGACATGGCCGCGCCCAACCTCGCCCCGGAGCTTCTGGGCCGGTAGGTCAGCTCCCTGCCAGCTGCGGCTCTTCCTGCCACTCGCGCAGAGCGTCTGCCTCGGCAGACTCCCTTCGTGGTGCGTTGTGATCGACGGCCGCCGCACGGGCGATGAGTCGCCCGATGAACCTGCCGAGCACGCTCGCGAGCTCCTCGTCCGAGTTCTCGTAGCGATTCTGCGCCCGGCCCAGCACGAGGGCACCCACGCTCCGCGCTCTGTCGGCGAGCGGAACGAGGATGAGCTCCCTGATTTCCGCCGAAACCCACGGACGAAGGGCCCCCCGTCCGATTCGAACGAGCCGCCGCTGATGAAGGGCATGCGCGAGCGCATCGTGCTCGGATGGCAGCATCTGCTCGAAGCGGAGGTTCTCGTGCGGTCGTGCCGCGATGAGCTCGAGCGCGCCGGCGGAGCCGAATAACCAGATCTGCGCGAGGTCGTGGTCAAGCGAGCTCGTCAGGAGGGCGGTCACGTCCTGCAGGGTTTCCGACAGGCGCTCGCCGAACAGAACGAGGCGAGCCAGCTCGTAGAGCGCGAATGCCTGGCGGCGATGTACCGCGTCGCGCAGCGCCGCGGTCTCACGAGCGAGGTCCAGAGAGAGGAGCTCGGATACACCCGAGGCCGTGAGCGCGTCAGCCGCGGCGAAGGATCGCCCGACGCGCAGCGCGATCAGAACGCCACTGACGGTATCGGTCGCGACGAGGGGTGCGACCATCGCCGTATCCGCGACGCGGTCATTGGCCAGGCGGATGGCCGTGCGCGTCTGGATGGTCGCGCCACTCCTTCGCGTCTCCTCGATCGCCGAGCGAGTCGCGACATCGCCGACCGGGTCGTCGACGACGTTGTACGTGTAGCGAGACCGAGCGGTGCCATCGACAAGGAATGTCAACCCGTCGTACTGGCCGAGTGTCGCGAGGGCCGCGAGCCTGATGGACCATTCCTCAGCGTCACTCGCGATCTGCCGTCTGGCCACGATCGGCGGGGTGAGCAAACGGCTGGCGATCGACGGCATCGCCGATTCCTGACGAACGATGCGATCGCCGGCGGCGCGGAAGGATTTGGCCGCCTTTGGCTCCCTTATGGCACTCCACCTCGACTTTGTCGCGCGAGATGTCACCGACGCGTGCTGGGAGACATCAGCATCAGGGCGGACGGGGTCACTCGTCAAACTCGGGTGCGGCTTTGCGAGTGTCTTTGCACGTTGTTTGATGCCGAGCGTCCGTCGCCTTCGATGAAAATGCGGCCGATGCCACGCGGGAGATTGATCACGCTCGTGCCCTTCGCGCTTGTCTCCGCGCTAGCGGTGGGTGTTGCGCTCGCCGGGTACATCGCAAGCCCGCACGCTCCTCCCACATCCGCTCGAGTGGGCACATCGAGCTCGCCCGCGAACGCGACCCCGACCGCCGTCGCGGC
>Ga0209057_1001420_pt1 | contig 19335 bp, 21 predicted proteins | sample GraSoiAngelo_146_FD_185903 | JGI IMG/M metagenome (GOLD analysis project Ga0209057, IMG submission 185903) | Grasslands soil microbial communities from the Angelo Coastal Reserve, California, USA - 14_1009_05_30cm (SPAdes) (version 2) | ecosystem: Environmental > Terrestrial > Soil > Grasslands ... | reverse complement strand
CGAGTGGGTCCGTCTCGACGACGTCAAGGCGTTGATCAAGGAGCAGACGAAGGACGAGAGCGCAGACCAATCAGCCCAGTACGGTTACGACGCGGCAAAGCTCCGTGAGGTGAAAGCGGGCGAGGGCACGAGCGGTCACGAGAAGCTGCAGTTCACAAAGCCCGGATGGACCACGATGCGCCCGGGCATCATTGTCGACGCGCGCAAGCCGGGCGAGCGGAATCCGCAGTACAAGAAATACACGGCGCGGACACTGCGCCCGGTCGTGAACTTCGACACGTGCATCAAGTGCACGATGTGCTGGCTCGACTGCCCCGACGAGTGCTTCGAGGTCACGCCCGAAGGCCATTACGAGGTCGTCTACCAGGCGTGCATCGGCTGCGGCATCTGCGCGCAGGTGTGCCCGGTGAAGGACTGCATCGTGATGGTCGATGAGCTCAGGTTCGAGGACAACGAGGACAAGTGGCAGTTCTGGAAGAAGGACCACGACGGCTACAACAAGTGGTTCGAGGCCAAGAGCGGCGTCTCGGCCGACCCGAAGGTCCGTACGCCCGCCGCTCGCCAGGAAGGCGCGGGCAACGCCAATCCAGCCGCGAACCCGACCTCGGCTTCCGGAGGTGATGACTAATGGCCATCCAGGTCAAGGAGCGCGAGCACCAGGACGTCGAGACCGAGCAGCTCATGAGCGGCTGCGAGGCGATCGCTGAAGCGATCCGCCTGGCCGACGTCGACGTGATGGCCGCCTACCCGATCCGCCCGTACGACGGCGTCATGCAGGCCGCCGCGAAGCTCATCGCCAACGGGAAGATGGACGTTGAGTACATCGTCGCCGACGGCGAGCACAGCCAATTCGAGATCGTGAAGCATGCCTGCGCCGTCGGGTCACGCGTGTTCGTCGGAAGCTCCGGCGTCGGCTGGTTCTATGCCTTCGAGGCGATCGCGGTGACCGCCGGCCTGCGCCTTCCGGTGGTCGCGATCTGCGGCAACCGCGCGCTCGATGACCCAGGCGCGTTTGGGACCGAACACAACGACTCGCTCGCGGTCCGAGACCTCGGCTGGCTCCTCCCGTGGGCGGAGACGGCGCAGGAGGCGATGGACCTCGCGCTGATGGCGTGGCGTGTCGGCGAGGACAAGCGCGTGTCGCTGCCGGTCGCGATCGGCCTCGACGGCGCGTTCCTCACCCACTCCCAGCAGATCGTGCGGATCCCGACGCAGGCGGCCGTGAACACGTTCCTGCCGCGGTTCGATCTCGGCGACCGCCTGCTGCACCCGGACAACCCGATCACCATCGCGCCGCAGGTCGATCAGGACTGGCTCATGGAGATCCGCATGCAGAATGACCAGGCGATGCGGAAGGCGCACGACGTGGTGAGCGAGGCCCACGCGGACTTCAAGAAGCTCTTCGGCCGCGGCGGGGACAGTCCGTTCTTGGACGAGTACATGACCGACGACGCGGAATATGTGGTGTTCGGTCAGGGCACGCTCGCGCTCCCGATGAAGGTCGCGATCCGCCGGCTCCGCAAGGAGGGCCACAAGGTCGGACTCGTGCGCCTCAAGTGGTTCCGGCCGTTCCCGACCCAGGAGATCGTGAAGAGCCTCTCGCGCTTCAAGGCTGTGGGCATCATCGACCGGGACTACAGCTTCGGCTCTCCCCACTACGGAGGAGTTCTCTACAACGAGGTCCGTTCGGCGCTCTACTCGCAGGAGAAGCGCCCGACCATCGTCGGGTTCATCGCCGGCCTCGGCGGCCGCGAGATCGAGCAGCCCATGGCGACCGAGATCTTCGAGAAGACGAAGGCCGCGGCGAGCGACATCAAGTCCGGTGACACCTGTCACTGGATCGGCGTAAGGAGCTAGTGATGGCAGTTGAAACGACGGCACTTCCTCCGATCAAGGGCGTGAAAGACGTCCCGTACGACGAGCTCTTCGTCTCCGGGCACCGCACCTGCCAAGGGTGCGAGTCCGCGCTCGTCATGCGGCACATGGTCAAGGCCTCGGGACCGCGCACGATCGTCCTCGGCTCGACGGGGTGCATGTACGTCGCGAACACCACCTACTACACGACGCCTTGGGTCGTGCCGTGGATGCACACGCAGCTCGGGGCCTCGGGCTCGGCCGCGCTCGGCACCGCCGCAGGGTTGAAGGTGCTGATGCGCAAGGGCAAGCTCAAGAACGAGAAGATCAACGTCATCGCGTTCTGCGGAGACGGCGGCGGCGCCGACATGGGCATCGGCGCGATCTCCGCGACGCTCACGCACAAGGACTACAACTGCCTCGTTCTTCTCTACGACAACGAGTCGTACGCGAACACCGACATTCAGCTCTCGAGCCAGACGCCCTACGGCGCGGTGACGACGTTCTCGCCCAGCGGCACCAAGAAGCGCCTCATGCACACGCGCTGGAAAAAGAACGTGCCGGGCATGCTCGCGGCGGGCCACCCCGAGTCGCGGTACATCGCGGCGGGCTGCGCGGCGTACGCCGTGGACCTCATGAACAAGATCCGCAAGGCGCTCGAGCTCGGTGGGCCGACGTTCGTGCACACGCTCGACCCGTGCCCGAAGGGCTGGGACTACCACCCGCAGTATTCGCAGGAGCTCGGGCACCTCGCCGTCGAGTGCGGGATCTGGCCGCTCTACGAGGTCATCGACGGTGTCTGCAACCTGACCGGTCCGACGCGCCAGATCGCGGAAGGTCGCAAGAAGCGCAAACCCGTCTACGAATACCTAAAGCGCCAAGGGCGCTTCGCGCACTTCGCCGAAGAGGACGTGGAGCACTTCCAGCACGAGGTCGACAAGATGTGGACCGAGTGGCTCATCCCGGGTGTGATCCCGTTCACGATCGCTGCGAAGGACCAGACCATCCTGAAGATCGACAAGAAGCCGCTGCACGAGCAGAAGACGGCGTAAAACCGCCTCCGCTGGTGAAGAGGGCCCGCCGTCGGCGGGCCCTTTCCGTTTTGGCAAATGTCGGACCTACCACACCCCGGCGCTAGCATTCGCGCGAGGAAGAGGACCGCGAAATGATCGCTCGATGAACGCGCGGTCCCGTACCTTCATTGGCCGGCGCGCGGAGTTGCGCCGCCTGGACGATGCTCTGACCGACTGCGCACGCAGCCGGCTGCGATTCGCTCTCGTGTCGGGCGACGCCGGCATCGGGAAGACCGCGCTCATTCGGCGTTTCGCCGATGTGGCACGGCGGGCCGCTGTACAGGTTTTCATCACGGAGTGCGCGCAGGAGGATCGTTTACGGCCGTTCGGTCCGCTGCTCCAGCTCTCCGGCCCATTCGCCGCTCTCGCTACCCGATGGGCGAAGGACTCGGTCATCACCGCCCACGATCGCGACCGAGCCTTTGCCGCCCTCTCGGGAGAGCTGCGCGAGGCCGCACGCAACCGCCCCATCGTTGTCGTCCTCGAGGATCTGCAGTGGTGCGACGAGGAGACACTCCGGCTCCTCCCGTATCTCGCTCGGCGCACGGCCGACGCGGCGGTACTCGTCGTCGCAACGATTCGCAGCGACATCGCAGCAGCAGCGACGCTGGCACGGACTGTCGTCGATCTTCGCCGCCGCGGCGCCGTCGAGCTCGCCCTGCCGCCGCTGACTCCTAGTCAGGTGGGCCTACTCATGCGCTCGATCCTGGAGAAAGGTCGCATTGATTCGGCACTACTTTCCTACGTGTCAGAGCATTCAGAGGGAAATCCGCTCTTCGTGGAGGAGCTCGTCCGCGGGCTGATCGACCATGGCTGGGTGATCTGCGTCGACGCTCGCTGGCAACCAGTGCGATCGCTTGCCGACGCGACGGTCCCAACTTCGGTCGGCGCGGGTGTCCGCGACCGGCTCGCGCTAGTAACGGCGGAGGTCCGGTGGATCCTCTCGAACGCCGCAGTGATCGGTCCCCGGTTCACGTTCGATCTGCTTCTCGAGGCGACCGGGGCCTCGCGTGCGGTGCTCGTCGCGGCCATTCGCGCAGGGATTGACGCCGAGCTCATCGAGGAGCGTCAGGCCGACGGACCGACCTTCGTTTTTCGGCACGCGCTCTTCCGTGATGCCCTTCGAGACGCTCTTATCGGCCCGGAACGGCAGGAGGTCCATCACCGCGTAGCTCTCGCCATGGAAGCGACGGCGAGCGAAACCAATCGCGAATCGTTAGCTCCCGAGCTGGCTCGTCACTTCGAGGCTGCGGGCGAGGTCGAGCGCGCGGCTCGCTATCACCTTGCGTCGGCACGAGTCCTCGGGATGACGGAACGGACCTGGCCAACCGGTTTCGCCGCGAACGCAGGCGTGGCGGCTCACTTGGAGAGAGCGCTTGCTCTTGCCCCTCCAGATCATCTGGACCGTGCCGAGATGCTCCGCGTGTACGCCTGGGCTCAGGCCGATGCCGGTCGGCGCCTCGAACTGATCGAGGAAAGCCTCAAGCACGCGGAGAAAACCGGCGATCGCCGTGGGATCGCGCTCGCAACAGTCATGTCAGGCGTGTGGCGCGCAATGCGCGGCGATCGCTCGGGGGTCGCCGACATCCGCCGGGGGATCGACCTCCTTGAGCCGCTGGGGCCGAGCAGGGACCTGGCAGAAGCGCAGTTTCAGCTCGCGAGGTTCGCCATGCTCGACGGCGACGACAATGCGGTCGCACTCGCCGAACGCGCGGTCGAACTCGCGCGGGCCCAGGCCGACCCGGCACTCTTGGCGAACGCGCTCGTCACCCTCGGGCCGGCCCAGGTGGCCGCTGGGTGCAGCGACGGAGTCCCGACCACACGGGCCGGAATCGCGCTCGCCCGTGAGCATTCCCTTGCCGCGGTGCTTCCGCGAGGTCTGATCAATCTCGTGAACTCGGTCGCTGACTCGGGCGGATCCGACGACGCGATCGAGGCGGCCGAGCGCGAGCACGCGCTCGAGGTGCCGCTGAGCGGAGACGGCCTTGACCGAGCCTTTTTGGAGGGAAGATGGGATGACGCGCTTGGAATGGCGGACGAGCTTTTCGTCCTCGAAGGGCCCGATCCGGGGACTGTCCTCAGGCGTGCCTATATCCAGGTCGCCCGCGGAGGGCCAGCCGGCATTGTGGATGAAGTCCTTGCGGCGCACGAAGAGGTAGAGAAGATGCTCCTCTGGCGCGGTACGTCGCTCGCGGTCGAGGTGCTGTATCTCTGCGCCGATCATCGGGCGGCGGTTCACGCCAGCCAATACGCGGCTCGGTCAATGGATCGCGGCGTTCGCCTGGCGGAGAACCAGAACGCGGCTGTCGCCGCGCTGGCGTCTGCCGTCGCCGTAGGCGCGCCCAGCGCGATCGATGACTGGCTGGATCGCTGCGCGGCGCGCCGAACATTGGAGCCACGTACGGCCGAGGCGCGAAGGGCCTACGCGCGAGGCGAGCGCGCGGTTCGGGAGGGTCGAAGCGACGTCGCGCTGGAGGCATTCTCGCAGTCGGCCGCCGGTTTCGATCGACCCGGCCAATCGCTCCTCGCTCGCACCCTCCCGCGTCTTCGGCGCGTCGAGCTCCTCGCGGAAATAGATCCCGGTGCGGCGCAGCGTGAGTTCGCGGCCGTCACCGCGATATGGCGAGATGTCGATGCGCGATGGTTCCTCGAACGGCTCCGCGAGTGGGGCACGACGCGCGGACTCCGCGGTTGGAGCGTCGCCGCCCACCGAGGGCCGCGTCCAACGCGCCGGGAGCTCGAGGTGGCCCGCCTCGTGGCACACGGGCTCACGAACAAAGAGATCGCGGCGCACCTTGGGATCGCCGAACGCACCGCTGAAACCCACGTGCAACGGATCGTCACCAAGCTCGACCTGCGGAGCCGCTCGCATTTGGCGGCGTGGATGGCCGGAGCGCGAGGAGCAACCGACCTCCACCCGTAGCGCCGTCCTTGTACGTAGTTACCACGATGGAACTAACCCGCGATCGACCAACAGTTCTTCCACGATCTTCGCCCGGGCTCGGGCGGGAGGAGCTGAGGGATGAGGAAGGGTGCGCTTGTCCTCGCGATCTTGGTCCTTGGCGGATGCGGCGGAGGCGGCGCTCCCGCGTCATCGGCTGCCGGGGCTACGGCCGCAACGGTGACGAACTTCCCCTCACCGAGCCCGTCGGCATCGGCAGAGCCGTGGCCAAGCGGTGGCCCCGTGCCGACAGAGCTGTCCGGAGTCTGGCGACTTGGCACGAGCTCCGGCACGATGAGACTCTCGGGTAACACCTATGCCTTTGGCCAATCGAATGGGAACGTCGTGGTTAATGGAAATGAGATCGCGTTTTTCAACGGCAGCGGCTGCCCCATTTCGCTTCCAGGCGGTGTCGGGCGCTACTCCTGGACGGTCAGCGGCACCGAAGCCCATTTCGAGGCACTGTCGCCCGATCCGTGCGGCCGATCCGACCTTCTCGCTGGCGTGACCTGGACGAAGAGACCCTGACGAGACGATTGAAGGGCCGGCCCGCGAGGGCCGGCCCTGTTGCGCCATGCAAGTCGCGGATCAGCCCACGCATCTGAAGGTGATCGTGTCGACTACGGGCGGGAACGTACGTGTTGCCTCTATCTGGACGTTGTCGCCTGATCCTTTGCTGATTCGTCGCACTTCGAACGTCGCGCTTCCGGTCTGACCGACAACCACCGTCACCTGGTGGCGGTTGACGACGTACTCGACGCCGCTGGCGCTCGAGCCTGTCCCGTGGAAGTTCGAATGGATCACGAGCGTCCCGTCTGCGAGCTGTTGTGTGACCCGGTGCTCCTCGAAGTTCAGCGTGACGAGCCCGTCCTGCGGAGCGCATGGATTCATATTCGTGACGTGAACATGAAGTGCTCGTTCGCGATCACGTCCGCGTTGGCGGGCGATGCGAGCACGAGCGACGGCGATGACCAGCGTCCCGACAGCGACGAGGCGCCCCACGATGAAATGGATCGTTGGTGGACGCATCTTTTTGGCCTCCCGTTCCTAAGCCGGACTCTCACGGCGCGGGAGCGGCAGAACAATCCGGGAGAGTACTGAATCGGCAGCGACGCCACTATCCTTCCGCCCGTGCGCCCCGGACCGCCAGTGCCGCTCACGACCTTCGTCGGCCGACGCCGCGAGCTGCAAACAGTCCGGCGCTACCTCGCCGGGACCCGCTTCCTCACACTCGTCGGTCCAGGCGGCTGCGGCAAGACGCGCCTCGCGATCGAACTCGCCCGCATGACGGCGAAGGCCGATGTCGCCTGGGTGGACCTCGCGCCGCTACGCCGCGGTGAAGACGTGCAGCACGAGGTTGCACGGGGTCTCGGGGTCGCGGAGCCCGACCGGATGGCAGAGATAGTGGCGAAGCGGGACCACAGAACGCTTCTCCTACTGGACAACTGCGAGCACGTGCTCGATGCGGCAGCGGAGCTCGCCGTCCGCTTTCTCAGCGCCAGCAGTCGGACCCGCTTGCTCGCGACCAGTCGCGAGCCTCTAGACGTCGAGGGCGAGCTCGTTTGGCGTGTGCCATCGCTCTCCCTGCCCGATGCGCTCTTTCCGTGCGAGCCGATGAGATGCTCTCGCGCCGACGCGGTGAAGCTCTTCATCGACCGGGCGCAGCTCGCCCACCCTGGCTTCGTGCTGGACCGGACGAGCTGCCCACACGTTGTCGCTACCTGCCGCGCGGTCGATGGGATCCCGCTCGCGATCGAGCTGGCAGCGGCCCGGCTCCGCCATACGAGCATCGCCGAGCTCGCGGCCCGCCTCGACGATCTGTTGGCGCTTCTCGTGGGGACACGCCGCGGCGGAGATCCGCGGCACCGCGCCCTACGCGCGGCGCTCGACTGGAGCCACGCCCTGCTCGATCAGCAGGAACAGGCCGTCTTCCGGCGGCTCGCGGTATTCGCCGGAGGTTTCCGAATCACGGCTGCGGAAGCAATTTGCGGGACCGACGTGGGTCCACCCGACATCCTCGATCACGTCGCGAATCTCGCCGACAAGTCACTCATCGTTCCCCCCGCCGAGGGCGAACGGTACAGGCTTCTCGAGCCCATTCGCGAGTACGCCCTCGAGCGGCTTCGCGCGAGTGATGAGGAAGAGAGTGCGATCGAGCGCTGCGCGACGTATCTCGTCGACCTCATAGCGACGGAAATCCCGGACCCGATGGGGATGGGGAGTGGGCCAGGCCTCAGCCGCATTGCTGAGGAGTTCACCAACCTTAGGGCGATCCTCCCGTGGCTCATCCGCGAGCGGACCGCCGACGCAGTGCGCGTCCTCGCGCGGTTCGCTCAGAACCACCTCGGACTCACCCCGACGCACGTCTCGGTCGTGAGCGGCTGGCTCGGCCAAGCGCTCGATGCATATCCCACCAGGGATGCGACACGTGTTGAGGGCCTTCTTGGTCAGTTGCAGGTCCTGACCCAGTTCCCAGACAAGCACGGCCTCGCAAGGCGCGTCGCCGATGAGGCGCTTGAGATCGCGCTCGAGCTTGGGGATCGGAGCCTCGAGGCGCGAGCCCTTTCGCGATCGGCGTTCGTCGCGGTCTGGGAGGACCCCACGCGCGCGATGCGCGAGTACGACGAGGCGGTCCCGATGTTGCGTGAGGGCCACCTCGGCGCACTCGCCCTGGCCCTGGCCGGCCGCGCTGTGATCAGGCAGCGTGCCGGCGACTCGCGCGGCGCTGAGGCGGACATCGCCGAAGGGCTCCGGGCATGGGAGCGTCACGCGGGCGCTACAAGCGTTGTGCGCATCAACACGCTGCAAGCGGCGGCCGACGTCGCGTTCCAAGCCGGCGACCTCGCCCGTGCGGAGGAACGCCTGCGTGAGGCGATCGATGCGGCCTGCGAGGCTGGCGGCGGCTCGGGTCCGGTCATCGTCGCCCTCATCGGACCGTTCGATTTCCTCGCCCACCTCGGAGCCTTGCGCGGCGACTCCGAACGCGCGCTGCTTCTGGCTGGCTGCGCCGAGCGGCTGCGCGACGAAACAGGGATCTGGCCGAGGCCGTGGTTCTCGCTGGCGGACCGTCATTGGCTTACAGACCTCGATACACGACTTGGAAAACGAGCCCGGACGGTGCGCGCCGAAGGACGACGACTCACGGTCGCGCAGGCAGTTTCATATGCGCTCACAGACGAACGGCCCGGTTCGCTCAGCACACGCGAGCTCGGCGTGACGGAGCTCGTCGCAGAAGGGCTGACCGACAAGGAGATCGGCGCGAGGCTCGCGATCTCCGAGCGCACCGCCGAGAGCCACGTGCAACGGATTCGCGACAAGCTCGGCTTCCAGTCGCGAGCCCAGATCGCCCGCTGGGCTGCGGAGCACGCGCCGAGCATCCGCTGAGCGCTCCGCCCCGAGAGACAAGCCCTCTTCGCCACCTGGCTGAGACACGCTGAGAACACTTCGAAGGCCCGGCCACCCAGCCTCACGCGTATCGTCGAGTCGTGCTTCTCCGACTTCTCAGCTGCGTGGCGGCTCTCGCGATCGCATGCGGCCAGCCCGCGGTGCTGGCCGAGCCTTCACCGACAGAGCTCCTGCAGAAAGCGAGCACGAACCTGAAGGACGCGAAGACCGCCCATATCGCTGGGACCGGAAGCTTTGCCATCAGCAGCGGGCTCAACATTTCCTTCGACTTCAAGCTGAACGGCGACGTCGAGATCCCCGACAAGTCCCGCCTTTCGACCGAGATGTCCCTCCTCGGGCAGACCCTGTCGGTCGACACGATCACGATCGCGGGGCGCACGTTCAGCAAGGGTCTCACCGGCAGCGGTTGGAGCGAAACCGCGGGCAATGACCCACAGGGCGCTGTCCTCGACCCGCTCGGGCAGACGGACCTGTCGGCCGTGACCACGGTGATTGAGGTCGACCGCCCGGAGATCGATGGCCGCAAGACGCGGCATCTCTCGTACACCATCGACCAAAGCAAGCTCGTCGAAAAGATGAAAGGCACCCAGACGGCCACGACACCGTCGTTCGACGTCTCGGGCGCGACCGGCAAGGGCGAGATCTGGATCCGCACCGACGACAACCAGATCGTGCGGCAGCTCGTGACGCTGTCGGTGGACATGGCCGGTGACCTCGGGATTCCAGGCGCGTCCCCGGCGGCTGGCAAGAGCACATTCGAGATCGCGTTCGACCTCAAGTTCAGCCATCTTGGAGAGCCAGTCTCTCCTGCCATCACCGCGCCTCCGGCGCAATAGCGCACGTAGCGCGCGATACGCCCAGAGCAGATAGAAGACGACGGCGATCCCGTCAAACGGACGGTCGTCCCGTGCCCGGCGCGACCGTAGCTTGCCCTCAACCACTAAGGAGGGTTAGTCATGAAAAAGCTCGCTCTCGCCATCGGTCTGGGTGCATACATCGCGTTCAGCGCGTCGGCCAGCTCGCTCGCGGCTCTTCGCGCCGACACCGCCGCGGGCATCGCGGCGAACCGCGACAGCCGGCTCGCGTGGTCGGTCACCGGGACCAACGCGCGACTCCTCTTCCTGAACGAGGCGCTCTACCCGGACACGAACGCCACGGTCGTGACGGTCACGTCATCCCGCGGGGCTCACGGCAACCAGGAGCGCGCCGACATGGCGCAGCCCAGCTCGATCAGCACAGACACGCAGCGGCTCTTTTGCGAGGGCGACATCTGTCTTGTCCCCTAGCAGATGACCCGTCACCCCAACTCGGCCTAAGGCCGGTGGCCACGTCGGCACACCGGCCTTCCGAGTTTTCGTAGGATTCCGCGGATGGGCTTTCTCGCGGGACTTGTCTGGGGCCTCCTCATCGCCGCGGCGACGGTCGCGCTCGAGCACTACGGGCCATCGAGCGACCCGCTGCACATCAGCTTGAGCGGGAACGGTGCAATCGCGGCCCCCATCGTGCTCGTGCCCCTTGCGATCTTCTGGGGATGGTCTGGGATCGCGAACGCATACGCGGGACGGAGCGTGGTGCCGATCGCGACTTACACGCTGGCGCTGCTCTTAGGTGTAAGCGCGATCGGACCGGCCGATGCCTTCTTCTTCCCCCAAGGCGGGACCCAGATCTCCGTCAACGACCTTCTCGGGGGTCTGTTCCAGGGCTCTTTATTCGTTGGCTTCGTGGCCGTTATCGCGGCGCCGATCTACTGGGTGCTGAGGTCGCGGATCGGACAGAGCCGGATTCTCATCTGGTTGCTCTATCTCGTCAGCCTCGCGATCGCAGCCTTCGTCTCGGGCTTCGGAACGATCGTGGCCGGCGGCGTCGTTGCGGGGGTCGCAAGCGGGCACGCGTGGCAGCGCCAGGGCGGCCGCACGTTCATCGCGATCATCGTGATCGTGATCATGCTGCTGGCCGTGTTCGGTATCCCGTACCTCGTCGCGAACGGCCTCTCGGCCCCCCGCTTCTAGCTGCTCGCGGGTTCGCTCGGAACGGGTGGCGGCGTTGGCGCCGGTGCCTGGGCCGGTGGCGGTACGTCGCGCCGCGGGAACGGGACGCCCGCCGGTCGGAACTCACCGGCCGGGCGGAACGGAGGACGCTCCGGCTTGGGCGGCGGTGGGCCGCCAGCCATCGCGCGCGCCTGCGGCGACATGAGCCCACGGACGTGGTCGGCCGTGTACGGCAGCATCGCCATCAAGCGAGCCCGCTTGAGGGCGGTCGTCAGCATGCGCTGATGCTTGGCGCAGGTGCCGCTCTTGCGGCGGGGATCGATCTTGCCGCGATCGCTGATATAGCGGCGGATGCGACCGACATCTTTGTAGTCGATCTTCTGCACTTTATCGACGCAGAACGTACAGACCTTGCGGCGCGGACGGCGGAGACCCGGAGGTCCGCCGTACCGGCCGCCGGATCCACCGGAACCGCCGGATGGTCCGTCGCGCCGCGGGCCCCGTGAGGGCCCCGAGCGCGGACCGCTGTCTGAAATCTCTTGACTCATCGTTCGCTCCTAGAAGGGAATCTCGTCGGGGTCGAAGGTCTTTTCGCCTTCGGGCCCCCGCGCCGGCGTCGCGTTGTCTGCGGCCGTACCGCCCTCGCGGTCACGCCGCGGGTCGAGCATCTGGAAGTCACTCGCGCTGATGTCGAGGCTGAGGCGCTCTTTGCCCTCGCGGTCCGTGTACGTCCGAGGCGTGAAACGCCCCTCCACGTAGACGAGGCGCCCTTTCGTGATCATCTGCTGCGCGCGCTCGGCGAGGGTCGACCAGCAGCTGATGCGGTACCAATCGGTTTGCTCCTGGCGATCTTCGGCTTTCCCGGTGACCCGATTGACGGCGACACTGAACTCGCACACCGGCCGGCCGTTCGGGGTCATCCGGAGCTCGGGGTCGCGTCCGACGTTGCCGATGATGACGATCTTGCTTACTGAGGCCACGATGTCACTCGTCCCTTCTCACTACGAGGTGGCGGAGGATGTCTTCGGTGAGCCGTATGGTGCGCTCGAGCTCGCGCGCCTGGGTCGTCGGCAGTGAAAACTCGACGACGCCGTACTGGCCGTCACGGTGGTGGGCGACCTCGTAGGCGAGTCGGCGCTTCTGGTTGGGAACGACCTTCTCGACCTTGCCGCCGAGGTTGGCGATGGTCTGCTGGATTCGTTCGCTGACCGCGCCAAGACGCTCTTCGTCGATGGTGGGAGGGCAGAGATACATGAGCTCGTACGGTCGCATTCTGTGACAATTCTTCCTTTCCATGGGCTTGCCGCGGACCTTTGGCCCGGGGCGAAAAGGCGCAGCGCCTAGGAGACGCGGCGGTCAGGACCAGTGTATGGGACCGAGCAGCGGAATGCATCGTTCTCGAGGAGATCGGCCTGGACTTGAGCGACCTTCTTCCCGACGGTACGCGCGAATGCGAGCGCTGCGGCCTGCCGATGATGCCAGTGGCCGAAAACGATGGCGTGGTCACGCTCGAGTGCGCAAACCGCCACCGCCACACCGTGCCGCTACCCTCTGACCTCGCGGCACGCGAGCGGGTCCGAACGTGGATCATGCGGCGGGGCGCACAGCTCCACGTCCAGCACGAGCGCTGGGAGGCTGAGGAGGAGTACCGCACGGCGATGGAAAAGACGCAGCCCAGGTTGATCCGGCCTTCCGACCGTCACCAGCAGACGGGACAGACTGCGGGCATGATCCGTGAGGAGGCCGTTCACACAGAAGGGTTGTGGGTCGGGGTCGTCCGGACCGAGGCGGGCCGCTCGTCGAGCTGGCATCACCACGGCGGGCACGAGTCGGTCATCTACGTGATCACCGGTCAGGTGCACCTGGAATGCGGACCGGGCGGCACCACGAAATTCCATGCGCGTCCAGGGGACTGCATCTACCTGCCGCCGGGCGAGATCCATCGCGAGGGAAACGACGGCACCGACGAGTCCGAGATCGTCGTTGTGCGCTCCGGCAGCGGCGAGCTCGTCGTGAACGTCGCGGGACCGGCCGCCTAAGCGAGCTCGGGTGCCACCGCCGCTCGATCATCTCGCAGCCATCGCGGTCGGGGACACGAACAGCTCGCGTCGAGACACCTTGTACGGCCTGCTCCGTCGCGAGCAAGCGATTGCGGCGTCGGCTCAGCCGTCTCGTTCAGAGGTGTCGCGCATCCTCGACTTCGCTCAGGCAGCGCACGGCGATGTGGTCGGCGTTCTCGTAGGACGGGATGACCGCCTTCTCGACAGCGCACGGGATGGCGAATGGAGCCTTCGCGACGTCCTGCGGCATGCCATAGCCGTCGAGCTCAGATACGCCGCGCAGGTCGAGTACTCGGCGTCGCGCGCGGACACCGACCCGATCCAGATCCCGCCTGCATTTCTTCCATGCGACCGGCTGTCTCCGCCCGAGAGTGAGTTCGGCCTGTCGCGCAGCGGTGGGGTGCTTGAGCTTCTGCGGTTACTCGGCAACGCCCGCACGAGTACCGATGCACGCCTCGCGAGATTGCCGGACGCCGTTCTCGGACGTCCGTCGCTCTGGGGAAAGCAGCAGATCGACGTGCGCATGCGTCTCCATCAAATCGCCGCACATCTGACCGAGACCGCGATTCAGATGGAGAAGATCGTCGGCAGCGGAGGCGAGCTCCGCGCGATCGTTCGCCGCTGCTGCATCACGAGAGGAATGCACGAACGTTGGAGCTTAGCCACGGAGCGCGGCACGATCGATGATTCGTACCGTACCTTGGCGGGCCAGCTCAGTTGAGGATGTCCAACTGACGGCATTTGGGCGGTACGTTTAGGTCGAGCCTGGCGACAGACTGCCGACGTGCAACTGAAATTACGTTCGGCTTTGGCGCCGTGAATTCCAGTCCGACAGCACGCGCTACTCGGCAGAAGACTTCGCGGATGTCAGCAGACTCATTGCTGAACTCGTAGGCCGGGTAGGCCTTGCCACCGACTTTTCGGTCGAATCTGCTTCCATCCGAATCAATTAATCCGCGTAGCAAATCGAATGGCCGCTCCGCGGCAATTTGGTTCTGCCACTCCGCCAAGCGAATTGGGCGGAGGTGCTTGCGGCCGGCGCCGTGTTGTGGAAACAAGTAGATCCATTCCCACGCGTACGAGGACACGACGCGACAACCATCGCCCTTTCGGCGCACCGCTGCACGACGTCGAGGATGCACACGCTGCATCGCCAGCTGGCACGACTGAACTACGGCCGGGTACCGCGAATCCAGAGAGATCTCGAGACGATTCGTCTTGGTCACAATCGCCCCGTCACCGAGGTAGAGCCCCAACAGATACGCATAGTCCGCGCGATGCGGCCCGAGGTGTTCGAGTGGATCGAACCGCGCCGCTGCCTCGGCGCGTGGCCTGTAGGAGCCTCGGCGCTTGCCTCGCCGTGTTGCGGCTTGTTTCGCGATTCGCGGATCGCTCGCGGCGCTCAAGCCCTTGGCCCAGTTGGGCTTTCCTGTCTTGGACTGCGCCATGCGTCGGACGCGCTCGTCGGACGCGGCTGTCAGCCCCTTCGCCCAGCCCGGATTGACTCCCCTCGAGCCGGGATGCTTGGGAGAAGACCGTGGCATGTGCACACGTAGAACTGTTCGCGGGATCGTGTCAATGGAACTTTGGAGTCGGTGCCGGAGGAGGGACTCGAACCCTCATAGGGCTTGCGCCCAGGCTGATCTTAAGTCAGCTGCGTAAACCGATTTCGCCACTCCGGCGTGCCGTAAGAATACGAAACGATCAACGTTCTAGGAAGGCCGCGACGAGTTTCTTCGGCGCGACGGCGAGATACGCCTCCCGGATCACGCGCTCGATGTCGTCCCAATCCGGGTCGCGATCCAAACGAACGCCGATCCAACCGCGGAACCCGACGTACGGCGGCACGAAGTACTGCTCGGGCTGTGCCTTCACGAGGCCGTCGCGCATGCCAGGTGGGCACGCGCACCAGAGCGCGAGGCGGCCATCGTCGTGGTGTTGGTCCATGTAATTCACGAAGCAAACTCTGTCGCGGATGAAGAAGCTGGGTGCACCGTGGCTCTGACGCTCCGTCGTTTCGGGAAGCGCAAGACAGATCTTGCGGACGCGAGCGAGCGGCGACAACGCGGCGCGCGGCATTCGGCGAGACTAAACCGACCAGCAGAACGAGGAGAATGAGCTGAGCGATAACCCCACCCGCTTCGTCATCATCGGAAACGGCGCGGCCGGCACGTATGCCGCGGAACAGCTGCGCAAGCTCGATGCGGCGGCCGAAATCGTCATGATCGACGACGAGCCCTACACCCTCTACAACCGCGTATCGCTCCCCCGGTACCTCCGTGGGGTGCTTCTCGAGCAGCGGGTCTACGTGCGCGACATGGAGTGGCACACCAAGAACAACATCGAGCTCCGACTCGAGACGAAGGTCGACCAGGTGAGCTTCGACGAGAAGACTGTCCACGCAGAGCCCGGCGGAGAAATACCGTACGACCGCCTGCTCATCGCGACGGGCGGGCGCCCCAATCCCCTTCGCGCGCCCGGCGCCGAGGGGGCGCCGTACCTTTTCAACTTCCAATACTTCGATGAAGCCAAAGCCATGGTCGCGCGAATCCCCGACTCGAAGATCGCGGTCGTGCTCGGCGGATCGTTCATCGGGTACGAGCTGACCGAAGCGTTCGCCCATCGCGGGCTCGAAACGCACTGGCTCATGCGCGGCCCCTGGTTCCTGCGGCGGTCGCTCGATGAGGAGGGCGGCAAAGTCATCACACTGCTGGCCCAGGACGCCGGCGTGCATCTCCACTACGACGAGGCGATCGAGAAGCTCGAGCGGTCCAACGGACACCTCAAGGTCATCGGCACGAAAGAGTTCGCGGCGAAGGCCGACATGGTCGGCGTAGGCCTCGGTCTCACCATGAACGTCGACATCTTCGAGGGCACCGGACTCGAGACGAACGTCGGCGTGATAACGAACGAGTTCCTCGAGACGAATATCCCGGACGTCTGGGCGGCCGGCGACGTGGCCGAGTTCTACGACGTCGTCTCGCAGCGCCACCACCGGATGGGCACCTGGGACAACTCCCTCAACCACGGACGGCACGTGGCGAAGAACATGCTCGGGGCGAAGGAACCGTACGTGGAGGTCCCGACCTACGCCTCCGGCATGTTCAACTCGAACATCTCGGTCATGGGTGTCACAACAGAGGAGGAGCCAGAGGCCGAGGCGGTCGTCGAGGTCGAGTACGAGCCTCGCAACTACAAGCGGCTCTTCTTCCTTCGCGACAAGCTAGTTGGGGCGATCCTCGTCGGTAAGATGAAAGGTCGCAAGAAGGTTCTCGAGCTCATCAGCTCGCGCACGCCGATCGAAGACCGACGGAAGGTCTTCGAGCTGCTCGCGCTTCCGGAGCTTCCGCCGAAAGCGCCCGCCGCGACCACGGAGTGACCGGTGCCAGCGCAGCGTGTCGGAATCCGCGTCGAGGACACCGAGCTCGACGGCGTGCTGCATCTGCCGGAGACAAAAGCGATCGGCGGGGCCGCGGTGCTGCATGGCTTCGGCGGCCATCCCGACCAGCCACACATCGTCGCGACCTGCGACGCGCTCGCCCGCGCGGGTGTCGCAGCGCTCCGGTTCGCGTACCGCGATCACCAACCACCTCGGATGACGCTCGAGTCCGGTCTCGCCGACGCCGCGGGTGCGGTCCGCCTGCTGAAAGCGCACCCCGACGTGCCAGAGCGGCTCGCCGTGGTCGGGTTCTCCTTCGGCGGCACCGTCGCCGCGCTCGTGGCTGGCCGCGATTCACGGATCCGCGCCGCGGTCCTGGCAGCCGCTCCCGCGGTGGCCGGGCCCAAATTCTCGGCGTGGTCGAACGAGGGAAAGTGGAAGCCGGTGGCGGAGCTCTCTCGCACCCGCGCTCGAGTGCTCCTCATTTGGGGGTCGCGCGATGACCAGGTGCCCTTCGAGGACGCGGAGCGCTATGCCGCGGTCCTCTCGCAGGCGCGGGTCCCGAACAGGATCGTCACGATCGAAGGCGGCGACCACGATTTCGCGCCCGCCGGTCCGCGCGCCAAGATGACCGCGACGGTCGCGGAGTGGCTGCGCGAAACCCTCGCCTGAGGGGGGACCAACCGAGCCGGCGCGCTGGCACGATCTGCGCAAGTGTCTAAAGCATGGCTTCGGACGCCGCGTTCTGGCTCGCGCTCGCGTGGGTGGCGATCGTTCTCATGGCCGTCGTCTCGACTGCATGGCGTCCTCGTCACACCCACCCCGCGCCGGCGCAGTGCCAGTGCGCGGATTGCCTCCTCCGGCGCGCCCGCTAGCTCCCGAAGGCGTCGCCGTGCTCGGGAATCGGTCGCCTGTCTCGGTCGTTGTCAGAGGTGATGTTCGAACGCCTCGCGGACGAGGACTTCGCGTACCTCACGACGTTCGGGCGTCGAACGGGCAAAGCGCACACCGTCGAGATCTGGTTCGGCTTGGATGACGGTCGCGTCTACATGCTCTCGGGCGGCGGCGATCGCGCCGACTGGGTCCGCAACCTGAGAAAGACATCGCGGGTCCGCGTTCGGGTCGGAACGCGCACGGTGACCGGGAAGGCGCGCGTCGTTCGTGGCGGTACTAAGGAGGACGAGCGCGCACGGGAGCTCCTCGACGGCAAATATCAGGGCTGGCGCGCGGGGAGACGTCTCTCCAGCTGGGCGAGGAACGCGCTTCCAATCGCGATCGAGCTTCCGTAGCTCAGCGCGCGAGCGGCCAGTACACCTCGGTGCGCAGGTGCTTCTCGGGTGTCTTCGTCTCGTCGTCGAGATACGACTCCCAGGGGCCCTCGGCAGGGCGATGCCCCTCCTCCGTGAGCCACTTCTCCAACCGCCGGTACTCCTCGGACAGGGTGTGGTACGGACCGATGTGCAGGGTCTTCGCGGCGCGCCCGGCGGGAAGCTTGGTCACGCGAATCTCATCGCCGGTGAGCATGAACGAGCCCGTGAACGGGATACCCGCCTCGGTGTCGAACGCCGCCGGATCGCCGTTGTAGTAGCGGGCGAACCGAGGACCGGCGGGGGTGGCGCCTTGCGCGCGGATAGCACCTCGAAGCTTCGGGAAGATCTCCATAAAGAAGGTGCCGAGCTCCGCTTGCGGGACCGTCCTCCGGATCGTGACGGCGCGCTGCGGGGCCAGTTCGACGATCTCGATTGGCTGGGTGCTCATGCGACCGGGGGAAAGTCTCCATGCTCGCGCAAGTAGGCGACAACTCCGCCGGCCGCGAGGATCTCCTGGGCGAACGGCGCGAGCGGACGCAGGCGCACATCACCGGCGGGCGCACGCAGCAGACCTGCGCTGAGATCGAGCGTCACAGCGTCGCCATCGTGCACCACGGTAAGGGCGTCGTCGGACTCAAGCACCGGGATGCCGAGGTTGATGCAGTTGCGAAAGAAGATCCGAGCGAAGCTCTTCGCGACGATCCCACCGATGCCGTGCTTCGCCAGGGCCGCGACCGCGTACTCGCGCGAGCTGCCGCATCCGAAATTCTCGCCGCCCACGAGCACGTCGCCCGGCCGCACCGCCTTGGCGAACTCCGGGCGCGCGTCACAGAACGCGTACGTGTGGAACTTGTCCTGGCCAACCATGAACGGCGCGTAGCGGCCGGGCACGATCTGGTCCGTATCGAGGTCGTCGCCGAACAGCCAGGCTCTAGCCATCAATCGTCTCTCTCAATCTCGCGGCCAAGGCCACGAGACACGCTCACGGCTGGCAGATTCGCTCGTCGCCGGCAAAGCCGCTCCTCGCTCATTCAATCATCTATCTCCGCGGCGACGCCGCTCCGCGCGGCGGCGACCATGAGCTCCCGCGAGCGATCGCCCGACCGCACCGAGGCCGCACCGCGACCGGCTCGCTCCGCGCGCCGCCGCGCGACGAGGTCGTCGAACTCGGCGTCACTCGCTTCGAGATACGGGCGCGGATCGTCGATGACCCCAGTGAGCGCGGCGACGGCTGCCACGTACGGGGAGCCGATGAAGATCGACGCGTCCGCCGAGCCCATCCGTCCGCGGTAATTGCGGTTCGCCGTCGACAGGCAGATCTCCTG
>Ga0209057_1001417_pt1 | contig 19359 bp, 16 predicted proteins | sample GraSoiAngelo_146_FD_185903 | JGI IMG/M metagenome (GOLD analysis project Ga0209057, IMG submission 185903) | Grasslands soil microbial communities from the Angelo Coastal Reserve, California, USA - 14_1009_05_30cm (SPAdes) (version 2) | ecosystem: Environmental > Terrestrial > Soil > Grasslands ... | reverse complement strand
GCGCTACCCGAAAGAGCTGCAGACGGTTTTCAGGCACCGTCCCGGCCTGACGGGCCCCGCGCAGCTTGGTATGCGGCAGGGCGGCGGCATGGCGGCTAGTGACGACGTCGAAAGCCAGTATCTCGAGGTGCAGGTTCCGTGGCGAGTGGCGGAGGACATGGACTACCTGTCGAGGCCGACGCCTGCGCGCACCGTGACCTGGATCGTGGGAACGGTGGCCTATGTCGCTGGCAGCGTGCTCGGCAAGCGCAGTGTCAAAAAGCGTGGGCATCTCCACGCTCCCTCAGGGCCGCGTTCGAGCTACGCCCACAGAAGCCCCTGGCAGCTGCTGACCTCTCCCAGTGCAATCCAGATCGATCTGCCGTCTTCATCTGCCTCCCGCCACGAGCTGCAGCGGCAGGTCCGCGATCTTTCACCCGGTACCGAGGTGGTTGTCTGCTGTACAGCCCTCACGTCCCACTGGCGAACCCGGCGGTTCGCACGCGAAGCGGGCATCGACATGGTCAGGGAATACGTGGCCATCCCCAGGCTGGCCCCGCCGACCTGCTACGTCGAGAACACGCCGCTCACGCTGCGCCACTTCTTCACTGAGGTATCCGTGCTGCCTGGTGGCGGCCCCACCATCTCGGCCCTGCTTGCCGCCGCCAAACAGGCTGCGCGATTCGTGTTCCCGGCCGCGCTGATTGGCGCCCTGGCGCCAACTCGGCTCATGGTTGGGCGTGTCTCCTCACCCACGACTGCGTTTTCGGTGTCGCCTGCTGCCGAGGGCGCTCTCGAGGCCTCGCGGCTCCTCGACGTCCATGACATGGAGGCGATCGTCCTCGCGATGTCGAAGGACCCCAACGCCAAGCTGACTGTGCTGCTGGTCCCCCACGGGCAGTCGAAACCCGCGCTTGCGGTCAAGGTTCCCACCACAGAGGTCGCCGAGGGCAGTGTGGTCGCTGAGCGCCGGCTCCTGGCTGCGCTGCAGATGCGCTTGCCTCCGCAGCTGCTGGTGACGATACCCCGGTCAACCGAGGTCGTCGGAGCGGAAGGCAGTCCGATCCTGGTCGTTTCCGCCCTGCCTGGTTCACCAATGAGCACCCGCTACCACGGGTGGCGGCACGTCGCCACCCGGAGCGCGGTCGAGTCCGACTTCAACATGGCGGGCTCATGGCTCGCGCGGTTCCACGCCGCCACCGCCGGCGAGCAGGCACCGATTGACATGGATGGTGGCGTGGCCGACATCCTGAGCAGCCGATTCGCGGACGACCCTGCGATTGAAGGGGCCCTGCCTCAGCTCCGCGCCACGCATGCACGGTTGCGTAAATCGACGAGTCCACGCACCGCTGTCCACGGCGACTTCTGGTTCGGCAACCTGCTTGCGACGGGTGACCAGATCTCGGGAGTGATCGATTGGGAGTCGGGCGCGATCTCGGGTGAGCCGCTGCGCGACGTCGTTAGATTCGCCATCACGTACGCCCTCTACCTGGATCGACACTCGCCGGCGGGCGGGCAGGTGGCGGGACACCGCGGGCTGCGAAGCGGCGTCTGGGGCTCGGGGATCGAGTTCGCGCTCGACGGGACCGGATGGTTCTCAGAACTATTCCGCCAATTCATCGCCGGCAGCCTGTCGAGGCTTGGCGCGGATCCGGCGCGATGGCGCGATGCGGCTCTGGCGGGAATCGCCGAGGTCGCCGCCACGGCCGACCACGGCGCATTCGCGCGTCTTCACTTCCAGCTGTTTGCGCGACTCGCAGGTCGCGCAACCCAGTTACCCGAGAAGCTGGCGCTCGAAATCCCGTCTGCCTCCGCCGTTGCGCCGGCCCCGACGGAGTCGACGCGCACCGCCTGAGAGCTACTTCGTACGGCGCCGCAGCATATAGCTGAGAGCAACTCCGATCCCTGCCAGAAGAGCGCCGATCCCGATCACCGCGAGGGGTAGCCTCGACGACTCGACGGCGGTCAACATCGGTCTCAACGAATCGGCCGGCGAGGTCCCGGGGCTCGCGCTCGCATTCCCATTCGACGTCGTCGGTGATTGCTTGCCCGGCGGCTTGGAGGACGAGTTTGCACCAGGCGATGACTTCGGACCTGGAGTCTGCGCGGCAGGCGGGCTTGCTGGCCGCGCCGAAGGCGCCGGTGGGGCGGAACCCGGATTGACCGCCAGCCCGTTGATCTGCTTCAAGACGCTGCTTCCGCCCACGTTGCCGGGGCAGGAACCATCAGAGTCGTACGTATAGAACCAGTAGCCGATCGCACCGGCGCCTTGCCAGTGCTGGAACTGCTGCAACACCTCCGTTGCATTCGGCGCTCTCCAGGACTCGCATGGACCGAAGTCCTGGAGGATGAACTCCCAGTTTGTGAGCCCGACCGAATGGATGCGCTGGATTGCGAGATCGATCATGTTCAGGTGGCACGGTCCCGACTGACACGGATATATGTCGAAGGCCAGAATGTCGACCGAGCCTTTCATAGGGAGGCCGGCGGGCCAGTTCGAGGTGGAAGGGTCGTTGAACTGATCGTCGGCGACCCATGTCCTGGCGGCGTGGTCAGCAGCGTGGACCACCGAGGTCATGTGCACGTACGCCGCCCTGGCAGCGCATCCGTTCGCCGTCGGTTCGTCACCGACCTGGTACACCGCCCCCGCATTGCCTCCGGAGACGTTGGTCTGCACGACCTGTGTGATTTGGGCGTCTGACATCGTCTGCGTGCAGGTCGAGTTGCTGTAGGCGGGGAGCCATACCATGCCGACAAGGCCGGCAGCCTTCTGGCCCGGGTAGTAGTTGGTGTTGGCGCCGCCGTCAGTCACCCAGTTGAATCCGAGGCCCGCGATCGTGCTCCAGGCCGTCGATGAGAAGCGATAGACCCCGCGCACCGATCCGGACGCGACCGGATTCACATGAAGCTGCGTCACAGCCGCCGGAGACAGCGAGTACGCGACCACGAGCACGACGCACGCTGTCAGCGAGCGGCGGAGGGTGTCGGCTGCGAGCGCAGCGATGGCACGCATGGGTGATCCAGCAGTGGATCGTATTCGGATGGTGGTTAGCTCGGCCGGACGAATCTGAGCACGGGCCTGGCCAGGCCCTGGGACTGGCGCCCACAATGGCCCTGAAACTGCGGTCCCGGACCTGTGCCGCAATTCCCTATTGGGTCTGAGGCGGTCGCTCTTCAGACTCACCCTGTGGCTAACGATCTCGTCGCCTGCACCTTGCCCAACCGCGGTCGCGAAAGGTGACGGCAAGCTCGATCCAGCTGACCTTTCTCGGCCATGCCGGCATTCGAGTCGATGGTGTGGACCTGAGCATGATCATGGACTGTTGGCTCTCCGACCGCGGTGCTTTCCAGGGCTCCTGGTATCAACTCCCGAGCAACTCGCACCTTGATCAAGCGAGGGTGCTCGATGTTGACTTCGCCACTCTGTCGCACGAGCACCTGGACCATATGGATGCCGACGTCCTTACCCGGCTGCCCGCCCGCACCACACTTCTCGTCCATCGTTACCCGTCACCGAACCTGCGCAACCGGCTGCGAAGGATCGGAGCGCGCAACGTCGTCGAGCTCGACGCCTGGCAGAAATTCCACCTCAACGACCGTGGCGATTGGGTCTGTTTCATTCCCGAGCAATCGCCCATGTGCCACGACTCAGCGGTTCTTGTACACGCGGGCGGCGCCTCCTTCCTCCACTGCAACGACGCGCGGCTGACGGTTGGCCAGATGCGTCGCGCCGCGATGGAGTGCGGTGGCGAGCTAGACGTCGTGGCGGTGCAGATGTCAGGTGCCTCATGGCATCCGATCTGCTACGAGTACCCCGAATCCGAAAAGGAGCGCATCAGCGCCGAAAAGCGGTCCGGGAAGTTTGAGGCGGTGGGCCGCCTGATCAAGCTGGCCTCGCCGAAGCTCGCAGTGCCCTTTGCGGGACCGATGTGCTTTCTCGACCCGATGCTCCGCGAGCACAACCGGTGGCTGACCGCGCCCAACGGCATCTTTCCAGACCAGTCGCAGGCAGCCCAGTACCTGGCGCGCAAAGCCCCCCGCGTCGAGGTTGCGACGTGGATGCCGGGCGACACCTACGACGTGCTCACCCGCACTCACCGACCGGACCCGCATTGGCGAGACTTCTCATACGGCGACATCACCGAGTACCTGGATGCATATGCGTCGGCCAGGGAGCCACAGATAGCCGAGACGTACGCCTCTCACCGTGAACCAGGACCTGAGCTGGCCGATCAATTCGTGGAGCATTTCAACCGATTGGGCGAGTTGAGCCCGTACTTTCGCGAGCGGATCGACATGACTGTGCGGTTCGATGTGACTGGAGCTGTGGAGGGCCGCTGGGACGTCGACTTCCGACCCGAAGGCGTGAGCGTCGACCTCGGCGGCGGGGCGAGCGACTATCAGTACCGCTTCACGGTTGATTCGAAGTGGCTCGCCCCGGTGATCAAGGGCGACATCGCCTGGGAGGACCTGTTCCTCTCGCTGCGCTTCCGAGCGTGGCGCAACCCAGACATCTACAACGACTACCTGGTCGGGCTCCTGAAACACGCCGAGCCGCAAGCACTCGATGCGATCGAGCGCTACGAGGTGAGCCGCGCCTCCGACGAGCGGCTCACGGTGCAGGGCGCGGACGGTGCGTACGAGATCTCGCGCTACTGCCCCCACGCCGGCGAAGACCTCGCCATCGGCGGATTGGTTCTCGAGGGCAACGTGATTCGGTGCCTCGGGCACAACCTGGAGTTCGACCTCAAGACCGGGGAGTGTCTGAACGCCAGGTGCAACCCGCTGCTGACCAGGCGCACGCTCGCGCACGCTGAGCAGAACGGAGGTCGCGAGCAGCCGCACCTCGTCGGTTTCTGACGCGCGCGCCTGTCAGGCTGGTCTGAAGACCGCGCAGACCATGAACCAGGACACCGAGTTCGTGAAGGTGAACCCGGCGCGCTGCTGACCGGCGACGCTGGACGTGACGTCCTCCAGCCCCTGGCTGCCCGAACTCGACTGAGCTCGCTTGATGAACGGCACTCCAGCGCTTGCGCCGGCGACGAGCGTGCCGCCGCCGTTGGTGGCCAGCATCCCGCCGTACACGAGCTCACCGGCACCGGTCGCGGCGGTGAGCCCAGAGTCGGCTGCGGTGCCGCTGCCCTTGGCGAGCACGACCTGATCCAGCGGGTTCGTCGCCGCGACGCCGGAGTACTCGGCCGGGCTCCCCTGGATGTAGGTGGCGTTGGCGGCTGAGACCGTGATTGTCAGGCTCGTAGCCGCGGCGGAATTCGCCACGTAGTACAGGGCGATGTCGCCGGTCGAACCGTTCCAGGTTGTCGACGCGGGCGAACGCGTCCACGCCCCGTTGACGCTGTCCGACACGGTCACCTGGCCCGCGGAGTCGTATTCGCCGAACCAGCCCACGAGGAGGTCGCCCTGTCCAACCGCGCCGAACGAAATTGTGAGACTCGCAACGCGGGAGCCGGTCGTGACCGCCTTGCCCTGCACAAACTTGATCTGGGCCGGAACGTGCACCGGCACCGCCGCCGACGCACTCGAGTGGTTGCCTGCCGCGTCGAATGCATCGACCGAGTAGCTGTAGTTTGTCGCCGGAGTCACGGCGCTGTCGGCGTACGAGAGGATGCCGCCGCCAACGGTGGCGATGGCCGCCCCATTGCGATATACGGTGTAACCCGCGACCCCGACGTTGTCGGTTGCGGCCGCCCAGCTCAGATTCACCTGGGCCCAGTTGGGAGCCGTTGCCGTCAGGCCGGTCGGGGTCGTGGGCGGGGTGGTGTCCGAGGTCGGAGTTGTCACTGTCACCGTCGCGGGCGTGGCCGAATGGTTACCGGCCGCGTCGAACGCGTCGACCGTGTAACTGTGTGTGCTGCCCACGGCGACGGTATCCACGTATACGAGCGTGCTCGCTCCGACCGTGGCGAGCAGCGCGCCGTCGCGGTAAACGTCGTAGCCGGTGACCGCCACGTCGTCTGAGGAGGCCGTCCAGCTGACGCTCACCGAAGTCGAGGAGGTCGCGGTCGCGCTCAACCCTCCGGGTGTAGTCGGGGCGATGTCGTCCGGCGTGGTCGCGGAGGCCGGGCTCGACTGCGGCGATGTGTTGCCCGCGGCATCAAAGGCGGACACGGTGTAGGAGTAGGTGACTCCATGGCCGAGCCCGGTGTCCGCGTAGGCAAGCACGTCTGGCCCGAGTGTGGCCACCGCCGATCCATTGCGGTACACGGTGTAGCCGGCGACTCCGACGTTGTCAGTGGCCGCCTGCCATGCCTGATCGATCTCGCTCGAGCTCACCGCTGAGGCCGAGAGCCCGGTGGGCGTCGTAGGCGGCGCCCAGTCTGGCGTCGTGATCGATGCCGCGGTCGACTGGCCGGAGTGGTTGCCGGCCGCGTCATACGCGTCGACGGTGTACGCGTAGGTGGTTGCGCTCGACACGGCCTTGTCCGCAAAACTAGTTGCGGAGCCGCCGACGGTGCCGATCGAGGAGCCGTCGCGATAGACCGTGTAGCCGGCCACGCCTACGTCGTCGGTCGAGGCGGTCCATGAGAGGTCGACCTCGCCGGCCGGACCGGCGGTGGCGGCCAGCCCGGCCGGCACGGTGGGCGGAGTCGTGTCGGCCTGGCCCAGCGTCGTGACCGTGACGGCCTGCGACAGCCCAGAGTGATTGCCGGCAGCGTCAAATGCGTCGACCGTGTATGTGTACGTGGTCGACGGACTCACCGTGTTGTCTGCGTAGGAGAGGACCGATCCGCCCACGGTCCCAAGAACCGATCCGTTGCGGTACACCGTGTAACCGCTGACGCCGACATTGTCGGTGGCGGCGTTCCAGCTCAACCCGACCGTGGTCGTTCCGGCGGTGCCCGTCAGCCCGCTCGGGGTCGAAGGCGGAACCCAGTCCAGAGTCGTGATCGAGACCGGGGACGACTGAGGCGAGTGATTGCCCGCAGCATCGAAGGCATCGAGGCTGTACGTGTACGCAGTCGCCGAGCTGACGGTCGCGTCTGTGTAGCCAAGGACCGCTCCACCGACCGTGGCGAGCGAGGCGCCGTTGCGGTAGATGGTGTAGCCGGTGACGCCGACATTGTCGGTGGAGGCGCTCCAACTCAATCCGACCGAACCCGAACCGTTGGTTGCCGTCAGCCCCGCCGGAACGGACGGAGGGGTTGTATCGGCAGTTGAGGACGTCGGCTTGAACACCGCCGCTGCCGCGTACCACGTGAGCGACTTGGTGATGGTGAAGCGTGCGTCCTGCGCACCTGCGCTACCGGACAGGATGTCGGCTTCGGCGATGTTGCTCGACGTGGATCGCATCGTGAACGTCCGTCCCTGGCTGCTGCCGGCAGTGATCGGACCAAGGCCGCTGCTGGACGTCAGTGATCCGAAGACGAGCTCGCCCGCAGCGACTGCAGCCGTGGGCCCTGAGTCGACGTTGAGCCCGGTACCCGATCGGAGCGTGACCTGATCCAAAGGCGCGGTGGCCGATATCCCGGCGTATTCGGCGGCCGTGCCGTACAGCGAGGTCGAGGCGGTGGCGGCGATCGTGATGGTGAGCCCCGAAGGCGCAGCCTTGGAGCCGGCCTCGTAGAACACCGCGATATCTCCCTTGCCGGTCGTGTAGGTCATGCCGGCCGCGCGCGTCCACGCCCCGTTCACGTTGTCCGAGACGGTGACCTGGCCCGCGGCGTCGAGCTCGGCGAACAGCCCGGTCAACAGATCGCCCGCGGCCACGGGCTTCGCCAGGTTGAAAGTGATGCTGGTATGGCGGCTGCCGGTCGATTTGCTTGCGCCCTGAACGAACGTGACCGGCTGGACCGCGGTCGTGACCGTGATTGCGGCCGACTGCGCCGAGTGGTTACCGGCGGCGTCGAACGCATCGACCGTATAGGTGTAGGTCGTAGAACCGGCCAAACCGCTGTCGGTGAAGGTGGTTGTCGAAGACGTTCCCACCGACGCGCCGGCGCGGTAGACCGTGTAGCCGGCGACGCCCACGTTGTCAGTCGAGGCGTTCCATGAGAGCGCGACCGTGATGGCTGTGACGGCGGTTGCGGTGAGGCCGGACGGAACGGATGGAGCCTGCGTGTCCGCGATGCCGCCCGTCTGCAACTCGTAGGCGCCGCGGTCGTCGTAGGCGCGCGGGCCAACACCGGTATTGGCGGTGGATGGGTCGTCCACACGCGGGTTGTTGTTGGCGTCGACGGACGATTCCCCCGAAGCACCCGAGTTGGCGGAGTCGATGGCCTTCGATCCCTCCAGGAGGTGGAAGTCGGGAGTCGTCGTGCTCACCCACTTAGGGTCGGCCAGGATGCCGTGCTGCTCTTGGCCGGTGGCATTGAACAGAGCCGTCGGGCTCGAATATGAATTGTTGTTCCAGATGTACATGTTGCCGCTGGTCGTCAGGTTGACCAGGTTGTAGTCCACCGTTGTGGAGGCGGGCGCGGAGTCGTATATGCCGATGTTTCCAGTGCGCCGGCCACAGGCGATGCCGTTGTACGCGGGGTAAACGGCATTGTCGACCGAGATGTTGTTCATGATCGTGTAGCTGCCCGAGGTACCTTCGACATTGATGCCGGAGGTGCAGTTGTGGTAGATCGTGTTGCCGATCAGACGGCCGCCCGTGACGTTGAGGTCGTCGATGCCGTGGTCGCCGTTGTTGTAGCTGATGTTGTTGATCGCCAGTCCGTTGTTGGCGCCCGGGTAGAACTGCAGCCCCGAGTCCTCGTTGTCGTGGACGACGTTGCCGAGCAACGTGTTGCCGGTGCTCCCGGTGTCGATGACGTCGATTCCGTTGGCGTTGCGCTGCCAGCCCTCGGCGTTGAGCGACGCTTCGTTGAACGACACCATGTTGTTGGTGCTCCCGCTGGAGATCATGAAGCCGTGATCGGCGTTGTTGTCGCTCCGGTTGTGCGTGATCAAAGAGGAAGTGGTCCCAGTCAGGCGAACTCCACCTGCGGTCTGTCCGTTGATCCGGTGACCGACACCACTAATCGAGTTGTTGGAGATCGTGATGTTGCTAGAGGACGACACGCTGATTGCGTAATCAGAGGTCGATGTGATGGTGAAGCCATCGATCACGATGTAGCTCCGGCCCGAGATCGCAAATGCACTGGTGCCGCCGCTGACGGTCACGCCGGGAGATGCCGCGAACGTGATGGGGCTTCCCGCCAGGCCGGAGCTGGGGTTGATTGCGGACCCTGTGTAGGCGCCGCCAGTTACAAAGACCGTGGTTCCGGCAGTCGCGACCTGCGCCCCCTTGACGATCGAGCAGTAGGGCTGCGTGGACGAGCCGTTGCCTGCGTCGCTGCAGTTGGCCGCGGCGCTGTTCACGTACAGGCTTCCGCTCGCGGCAAGCACCACTGGCAAGCTGGCCGCTGATGCGGCCACCATCGCCAGCGACAGGGCGCCTGCTGCTGCGAGCCGCAACCTAAGTAAGAGGTGGCGCGTCATGGTTTGCGCCTACACGGGGGCGGCCTTCCGGTCCTCAGGTTCGTGGCGATGACACTGGCCAGAAAGCGCACCAAACCTCCGCCGCTACTCCATTCGCAGGCTTGATTAAGCTAGGGCCGGGCGCGCGTAGCCACAAGGGACATTTGACTCATCACGGTCGGGAAGCGGCCCAGGGCAGGATGACCAGAATTGGACTTAGATAAGAGAGCGCTCGGATCGCGTCGGACTGACGCCGACGGCCGCACCGCCGAGCGCAGGGCGGAGGAGGAGCGGCATGTCGTCGCGGCCGCCAGGGAAGAGGAGCGCCGCAGCTCGCAGCGCAGGATTGGGTCGAGGAGCGTAGCGCAGCGGCGCCAGCAGCTCGACTGGCGGACTTCAGTCCCGACGGCCTACCTCGAGTAGCACGGTTCTGGCCGCGGCGGCCTGGGCGCTGGTGGGCGGCGCGGCTGGGGCCGCGGTCCGCTGGGGATCGGTCAGGTTGGCCGCCACAGAGGAGCTCGATAGCCCCAACTCAGCTGTCGGCACCCTGGGCCCGCCGGTGCTGTCGGCGATCCTGTTCGCGGCCTTCGCCGCCAGGCCCTGGATTGATCTGACCACCATGGTGCTGCAGGGAGTGTTTGTGCTGGTACTCGTTCAGGTGATCTTCTTCGACCTCGAGCACGGGCTGATCCTCGACCGCGTGATGCTCCCGGCGGCCTTGTTCGCTCTGGCGGTCAGCGTCCTGAGGCAGCCATGGTGGGCGGGCACGGCGGCGGGGTTGGTGGCCGCGGGCGCCCTACTCCTGCTCGGTGGGGTCGGGTCGCTCCTCGCCCGTCGTGACGCGCTCGGGCTCGGCGACGTGAAGCTCGCAGCCGTCATCGGGCTGATGCTGGGGCCAGAAAGAACGGCGGAAGCAATGGTCACCGGGTTTATCGGAGCAGGCGCTGCAGCCATCGGCATCGCGGCCTGGCACCGCTCACTCGGCGGACAAATCGCGCTCGGTCCTTACCTGGCCGCCGGCGCCCTCATCGCCCTATACCCGATCCCGTGATCGGAGGTGAGGGGTGCTCAGACCGTGAGCAGCCCGACCCTCATTGCGTTCATCACAGCCTGGGTCCGGTTGCCCGCGTCGAGCTTCCGGAAGATTCGGCTCAGGTGGTTGCGAACCGTCTTGTCGCTGATGCCGAGCTTCAGGGCGATCTGCTTGTTCGAGAGCCCGCGCGCCACCTGGTTCAGGACGTTGACCTCGCGGCTCGAGAGGGCGATTGCCGCCGCCGGCGCGTGAGTGCCGTTGGTCGAGGTAGGGGCCGCAGTCACATTCGAAAATCGAAGGGTCAAGTCGGTGCTCACTCCTTAGTCCCCCGCCCATTGCCTCGCTTGGAGGCGAATCTCTGCGTGAATTCCAAAGTACATGTGCAGTCTTAGCAACGGCTGAAGCGCTAAGTCTGATCGCCTCCAGGTCGTTTTCGTCGCTATTAGGCTTCAGTCATGAGCACGCAAGCCAGGGCCGCCATACCCTCCCCCGAAACCAGCCTGGGCGACTCGTTCGCGTGGCCGTTCCGCGACCCAGAATGGTTCAACAAGATCGTCCTGATGGGGCTTATCGGGATCATCCCCATCGTCGGCTGGCTGCAGCTGCTCGGCTGGATGCTGGCGGCACTCGACAACTTGCGGCACGGCTGGCAGGTCCTGCCGCCGGCCGGCTTCCGGTACGCGACCCGCGGGATCAACCTGTTCGCCGCCAGCCTCATATGGGGTCTGGCCGTCGCGGTGCTCATCTACGGTTCGATGGGCGTGGCCATCTTCGCGATGCTCTCGCTGGCGCCCAGGTCGAGCAACGGCGGCAGCTCCGATGCGTTCCCGTTGTTCTTCTTTCCGCTGATGTTCGGGCTCACCGCCGCGTTCGGGTTGATCATCGTCGCGATCTATGTCCTCATTCCGCCGCTCATCGTGTTCACGGACCGCACGGGACTCGGCGGCGCATTCAACGTGGCCGGATTCGTCCACGCGATCCGCAGCAGCCCGCAGGAATCCGTCGCCGCGGCTGCGCTCGCGCTGGTGAGCTACTTCATCTCCGGGCTGGGCTCGTACCTCTGCTATGTCGGAATCCTGTTCACCTTCCCCTACTCGCTGGCGATCCTCGCCGGAGTCCTGCGCTGGTACGAGGTGAACGCGAAGCCGGGAGCTCTGCCCTAGGTACGTTCGTTCGTGCCGACGATGATCTTCAAGAGCCGGAGCAGCTCAGTCCGCTCGCGCTCATCGAGCGCGCGAACGAGGCGGCCGGTCATCACATAGGTGCGCGGGATGAGGTGCCGCATCACACCCGCGCCCTTGGCTGTGATCGTGATGGCCTTGCGACGCCCGTCGCGCGCGTCTCTTTCGGTGCTGATCAGTCCCTTGGCGCTGAGCCGGGACACGACATCGGCCATCGTCGACCGGTCGAGCGACACTCGACTGCCGAGGGTCCGCTGGTCCAGGCCGTGCGGCTCGCAAAGCAGTGCGTTGAGCGTGGCGAACTGCGGGGACGTCACGGTGTGCGACACCTCTTCGTCCCAGAGCAGGTTCATGGCTTGAAGCGCACGCCTGAGCAGGTGCCCGGGATGAAGCATGAGATCCTCCGGTGGCAGCCCCGAGTCGGCCTTCTCCTTCCGCTTCGTCACTTCTTTTCGACCACCTGATAGCCGACGGGCAGCAGTCGCAGGCCGAGGCGCTCTTCGATGGTGCCCCACAGGCCTCTCGGCAGCAGCAGCGCGAACAGCGCGGCCGTCGCGCCAAGGCCGACCAGGTACCAGGGTCCTCCCTGCGTGAAGGTGGTCTGGATTGCGAACAGCAGGATGGCGCCGAGGATGGGGCCTTCGAACGTGCCTAGGCCGCCGACCAGGACCATGAAGATCATGTACGCGGACCACTGCACGCTGAACACCGAGCTGGGTTCGATGAAAAGCGTGTTGGCCACGATCAGGACGCCGGCGGCGGCGCAGCCGAATCCGGCGAGCACGAACAGCAGTCGCTTGCGCGCGGTCACACGCACACCCAGCGAGCGAGCCGCGTCCTCGTCGTCGCGAATCGCCTGAAGCGACGCGCCAAGTGGCGAGCGGAGCAGGAAGAAGAGTGCGGCGAGAAACACGGCAGTGAAGGCAAGGGCAAGCCAGAACGTGTACGCCTGCCGGTAGTTGGGGTCGTACTGGTAGAGCTGGCTGAGCGAGATGCCTGTGCCCGCACCGAGGTCCTGGTCGAGGCGAACCGCGATCGAAGCCACCTCGGCGATGACCCACATTCCGATGGCGAACTGCGCCGCGCGAAGACGCAGCGCGAACAGCGAGATAGGGATCGACAGGGAGCCGGCGACCACCAGCGCGACGACCATCGCGATGTATGGCGGCATGCCGAAGCCCGCAAAGAACACTGTGCCGTAAGCGCCGAGACCGATGAACGCCTGCTGGCCTACTGACAGAAGCCCGCCGTAGCCGGCCAATGCGTTCCACATCGCGGCCAGCAAGACGAGGATCAGGAGCGTGGTCGTCTTCTGAACGATGTCGGGGCTGAAGACCAGCGGCACGCTTGCCAGCAGGAGCGCGACCACGCCGGTGCCGCCGGTGAACAGCTTCGAGGTGCGCGTCCAGCGCCGGACCATCATGCCCGAGCACCGAATCGAACCAGACGGACGCCGCCGAACCTGAGGATCAGGACAGCCAGGAACAGCAGGTGTCCCGACAGCGCCGCATACTCGGGATTCAGCTGCGCGCCGAGTGTCTGCGCCACGCCGAGTGCGAGGCCGCCCAGGAGCGTGCCCCACAGCGAGCCCATCCCTCCGATGACCACAGCCTCGAACGCGAAGATCAGTTGGGTCGGCCCGCTGACGGGATCGAACACCGACCGGATCGCGAGGAACAGGCCGCCCAGCCCTGCGATTGCGACCGCGATGGCTGTGGCCCTCGCGTACACATGCCGGCTGTCGATGCCGATGAGCTCGGCGGCGTCAGGATCCTCCGCCGTGGCCCTCATGCGCCAGCCCGGCCGCGTCCTCGACAGGAACAGGTGGAGCGCGGTGAAGACCACGCCTGCAACCGCCAGCACCACCAGGCCGAGGGCCGAGATGGTGATGCTGCCGAACAGGTTCCAGCTCTCAGTGGTCAGCGCGCCTGCGCTCGCGCCCAGGGAGTGGACGTCAGGCGAGAACTTCAGCAAGAGAAGGTTCTGGATCACGATCGACAGGCCGAACGTGGCCAGTAGCGGCGTGAGGATGCCCGCCTTCAGGGCGCGCTGCAGGACGGTCAGCTGCAGCACGTAGCCGAGTGCGATCATCGCCGGCAGCGCGATCACAAACGCGAGCAGGGGCGACAGCCCGGTGCCCTGCACTATGACCAATACGAGGTACGCGCCGAGGACCGCGACGTCGCCGTGCGCGAGGTTGATGATGCGCATGACCCCGAACATCAGCGACAGCCCACAGGCAAGCACCGCGTAGAAGGCGCCGAGGAAGATGCCTTGCAGGATCGCGTTGGCGACACTCATGCGCCGGTGCCTCCGGCCGCCGCGCGCCGCAGCCCGAAGTACGCGTTGACGATGCGATCGCGGTCCAGCGACCGCGCCTCGCCCTCCAGCACAACCCGCCCCTCGAGCATGCACACAACGCGGTCGGCGACCTTGAGCGCCCGCCCGAGGTCCTGCTCCACGAGCAGTACCGTCATGCCCTCGCGGATCACGTCAGCTAGCGAGCGGTACACCGCGTCGACCGCCACCGGCGCGAGCCCGAGCGACGCCTCGTCAAGCAGGAGAAGTCGCGGATTGGTCATCAGCCCACGCCCGATCGCGACGGCCTGCTGCTCCCCGCCCGACAGGGTCGCGGCCGGCATGTGCAGCCGTGGCTTCAGGAAAGGAAAGACCTCGAGCACCGCTTGCACGTTCCAGCGCCCGCCGGTTCTGGACGCGGCTGCAACGCGGAGGTTCTCTTCCACAGTGAGACCCGCGAACAGCCGCCTGCCTTCGGGCACCAGCGCGATGCCCCTTCGAACCCTTGTGTGCGCGGGCAGGCTCGTGATGTCAGTGCCATCCAGCTTCACCCGACCCGCATGCGGCGGGTGCGCCCCCGCGATCGCGCGCATGAGCGTCGTCTTGCCCGCACCGTTCGCGCCGATCAGCGCGACGGTCTCGCCTTCCGCGACCTGTAGACTGACGCCCCGCACCGCCTGCAGCAGCCCGTAGCGACAGTCCAGGTCCTCCACGGCAAGCAGGCTCATGCGCGATTGCCCAGGTAGGCGTCGATGACAGCGGCCTGCGACACAACGGCTTCGGGTGGGCCCTCGGCGATGATCCTGCCGGCGTCCATGCAGACCAGGCGGTTCACCACCTGCATCAGCACGTGGACGATGTGCTCGATCCAGAGCACGGCGAGGCCGGCGTTCTTGAGCCCCGCGACGGTTTCGACCAGCGCTGCCGACTCGGCGTCGGTGAGGCCGGCGCCGATCTCGTCCAGCAGAAGCACCACAGGTTCGACAGCAAGGGCGCGTGCGAGCTCGAGGCGCTTGCGCTGAAGCAGGCCCAGGCTTTCGGCGCGCCGGTTCGCAAGCCGAGTCAGGGCGGTCTGATCGAGCACCTTCAAGCAGAGGTCGTAGGCGTCCGCGCCGCGCCGGCGCCCCCCGGCGGTGGCTCCGACGAGCACGTTCTCGAACACCGTCATGCCGGCGAATGGCCGCGGCACCTGGTGGGTGCGCGCGATTCCGAGCTTGCAGCGGTCAGCGGCTCCCTTCGCGGTCACGACCTGGCCGTTGAAGACGACGGCGCCCGAGTCTGGTGCAAGGGCGCCGGATAGCACGTTGAGCAGCGTGGTCTTGCCCGCGCCGTTCGGGCCGACGACGCCTACGGCCTCGCCGCGATTGAGGACGAGGTTGACGCCGTCCAGCACCGCAAGCGCCCGAAAGCGCTTGCGAACCTCGACCGCGGCGAGCGTCGCCGGGCCTTCAGTCACGGTCCGGAATTATCCGGCGGTATACGGCTGCAGCGTGCCCGCGACCGGGACGTTGGGGTCGGACGAGTTCTCGCAGATCACGAAGTCGACCGGCCACTTCGAGACGCCCTGCTTCCACTGGCCGCCGATGATCGGCGTGGTCTGCACGTTCGGGATAGGAGCCCCGGCAAACGTGGGCGGCTTTGTCCAGTCGAGGTGGCCGACGATCGTGTCCACCGAAAGCGTCCTGACGGTGTTCGCGACCTTGGTCTTGTTCTTCGGATCGCCGCTTGCTTTCAGCACCGCTTCGGCGACGTCGAACAGCGAGAGACTCGCTCCTAGCTGCTGGTTCCACTGCTTGCCGCTCGAGCTCTCGTAGCCGTCCGCGAGCTGCTTGCACGTGACGCCTGTGAGCGAGGACTTGTACGTCCAGGTCGGATGCCAGTACACGCCCGACGCGAGGCCGTTGCCGATCGCGCCTAGCGAGCTGACCTGCGACGGGAAAAGGCCGGTCTTGGCGATCTGCGCGATCTTCACGTGCTTCGTGTAGCCCTGCTGGTGCGCCTGCTGCCAGAACGTGGCGAAGTCGGGCGGAATGGGGAAGGTGTTGAAGATCTGGCAGTCCTCGGCGATGAATTTCTGGATCTGCGCGGTGTAGTCGTTGGTGCCGTCCTCGTACGCGCCCGGGTCGACGATCGTGTAGCCCGCGCTCTTCAGCGCAGGCGCGAGCGCGCCGCGGATCGCGTTGCCGTCGGCGTCGTTCGGATACATGACGCCGACCTTCTTATTGGTGGATATCTGCGGCCACAGATGCGTATAGGCGTTGAAGAACTGCTCGACGCCGAAGCAGTAGTGATAGATGTACTTGAAGGTCGTCGACTGTCCGATCTTGCCGCCGAGTCCGAGGTACCAGGCTTGCCACGGCACGACTGTCGAGATGCACGGCACACCCGCGGCCTCGCATGCGGCAGCCACAGGGTTGGTCGTCTCCGGCGTAGACGTGGTGAGCATCAGGTCAACCTTCTGGCTCTGGATGAGGTCCTGCGCCACCTGGGCGCCGACCGACGGTGTCGACTGCCCATCGCGAGAGAGGATCTCGACCGAGTAATTGCTCCCGCCGATGTTGATGCCGTTCTGGAAAGCCTTCTTGGCCAGGCTCAGCACATAAGCGTCCGGCTCACCGAAGCCCGCGGCCGGCCCGGTGATGGGGCTGACGTAACCGATCTTGATCGAACCGCTCGACGACGACGACGAGGAGGAGAGACACGCCTCGAGCAGACCCGGCACCGCCAGTCCGCCAAGGACTACGCCGGTACCTTTGAGCATCTCGCGCCGCGTGATCGACGGCGCCGAAACCTTCCTCTTGCTCACCTGATTACTCCTTGCTGTTGTTCAGGCCTGCGGGAATGGTCCGTGTACAGACGATCCGAGTCTGCACCAAGCCATAATGCTCGTCAAGGGCGTTGACCGAGCCGGACTTCGAGCCGCCATATCTCTTTCCCGACTATCGCGCGACACAGCTGCGCGCGCCGCGCCGCGAGCTGGTGCGATTGCCCGATGAATGGTTCCACCACCGCGGCGGCCCTGCGTTCGGGCGCATTACGGTCAAGGCGGAGGATTCGGACCTCACGCGGCAGCATCGGGGAGAGCCGCTCGGAGAGCGAATCATCCTCACCGGTCGGGTGCTGGACGGCGACGGCCGGCCCGTACGCCACACGCTGGTCGAGGTGTGGCAGGCGAATGCCGCAGGCCGGTACGTCGATCCGGTCGACACCCATCCGGCGCCGCTCGATCCGAACTTCACCGGCGCGGGACGCTGTCTCACCGACGGCGGGGGCGTCTACCGATTCGTGACAGTCAAGCCCGGCGCCTACCCGTGGCGCAACCACCGCAACGCCTGGCGGCCGGCGCACGTGCACTTCTCGCTGTTCGGCCCGCAGCTTGCGAGCCGGCTCGTGACCCAGATGTACTTCCCTGGCGACCCGCTCATACCGCTCGACCCGATCCTCAACTCGATCGCCGATGCCCGGGGCCGCGACCTGCTCGTTGCGAAGTTCGACCCGGAGGCCACTGAGCCCGAATGGGCGCTCGCGTACCGGTGGGACGTCGTCCTGCGCGGTCGCGACGCGACGCCGAACGAAAGTTGACGATTCCGACGCCGTCGCAGACCGTCGGTCCCTTCTTCGGCTTTGCGATGCCGTTCGAGGACGACACGCAAACGATCGCGCCGGGCTCGGACGGGGCGGTTCGCATCGAGGGCCAGGTGTTCGACGGCGCCGGCGAGCCCGTGCCAGATGCCGTGGTCGAGATCTCAGAAGGAGACCAGTTCGCACGGTGCGGAACCGATCGCGAAGGCGCTTTCCATTTCACCGTCCGCAAGGCGGCGTCCTTCGACGTGATCGTCTTCGCCCGCGGACTCCTTCGCCACCTGGCGACCCGTCTGTACTTTCCTGACGCGGATCCTGACGGCGACCCCCTCCTTCGGATGATCGAACCCGAGCGCAGGCACACCCTTATAGCGTCGGCGAGTGAGGGCGGCCTGCGCTTCGACATCCACCTCCAGGGGGATCAGGAAACGGTCTTTATCCAGCTCTGAGAGCTACGCGCTCAGCGGCACAACGCGGCCACAGTCCAGACCACGCCTGACTGGTTGTGGACCGTGCGCAGCCCGTGCTGCTCAGAGGTCGCGAGGATGCCGCTGGGCGGGTGCAGGAAGATGTGGAACTCGCGCCGGGTGGCGCGAAGAATCGTGTTGCCGAGGAACATCGCGATGCGCATCCACCAGGTACGCCTGGGAAAGCTCATCACCAGCAACTCCCGCGCGTGTTCGGACGCGGTGCCCGCGAGGCGCGGCATGTCGGGGTAGCAGCAGATGACGCGGTTCATGATCACGATGTCCGCGCCATCGACTGCCGCGCCGGCAGCAGCGAAGTCCATGATGCGGCGCTCGACCCGCTCCTCCAGGCCCATCTCGCGAAGCAAGGCTGTGGCTTCCTCCTCATAGGTGGGCGTGAGCTCGACGCTGACTGCGCGCGCGGCGCCTGCCTTCAGCAGCTCGAGCTGGATCGCGCCGATGCCCCCACCGACCTCCAGCACAGTGCGGCCCTCGACGCCTTGCTTCTTGACGAAGTCGAAGATGCGTCGCGAGGTCGCGTCGAGGCCCTTGCGCCGGTAGCGCTTCGCCTCAGCCCGGGCCGATCTCTCGCTGAAGACCCACCGATACCCCTTCGGTGTGCAGCAGTCGGTCATGACCCGACTAGGGCGTCGGGCTCACGGACGGAATGAACGCCCCGAGAATCGCGACGCCCGCGACCAGGAAGATCCAGGCAACGATCACTAGCGCCGTCACGCCAAGGTTGGCGTAACCGAGCACGAGCCCGGCGATCGCCATCCCTCCGCCGGCCTCGCCCGACTGCTTGATCTGGCCTCTGGCCACGTGCCCGAAGATGACCGCCAGCGCGCCTCCGAGAAGCGGGCAGAGCAGCCAAGCCAGGATGCCGCTCACCAGGGAGACGATGGCCATGCTGTTCGTGCGCGGCGCGGCGTATGGGTATGCGTACGCGGGTGGGTAGGCGGCCTGCGCTGGAGCCGGCGCCGTCACCGGCGCCCACTTGCTGCCGTCCCAGTACCACTTGCCGTCCGGCGAGACCTGAGGTCCAGGCGGAAGCGCGGTGCTCACGCCGGGAGCCTATCAGCCCGGGACGCGCTCCAACACAACGACCGGGATCGTCCGCTCCGTGCGCTGCTGGTAGTCACGAAAGCCAGGCCACACCTCGCTGAGGTGCTCGTACAGGCGGTCGCGCTCGGGCCCGCTCATGATCGGCTTCGCCTTTGCCTTGAAGGTCTCGGTGCCGCCGTCCTTGGCGAGCTCGATCTCGACGATGGGATTGGCTTCGAGGTTGTGCAGCCACTGCGGATGATGCGGTGCCCCGCCCTTCGACGCCACGACGACGTATTGGTCGCCATCTTTCCGAAACACGAGGGGCGTCGTTATCTCGTCGCCGCTCTTCACT